>MTKY01051242.1_pt1 | contig 32995 bp, 28 predicted proteins | sample 1042731 | NCBI WGS metagenome assembly MTKY01 (sample SAMN06212206, study PRJNA360538) | anaerobic digester metagenome | biome: Wastewater treatment plant; material: sludge; isolation source: anaerobic digester fed with sludge from wastewater treatment plant | place: Denmark: WWTP Soeholt ...
GGCGTGCATTACGACGCCAAAACCAGGCGTGTGCGCGTGCAGCGGCGGGGGGCGTCGTTCAGGTCGAGTGCTTTCAGCACTTCATCGGGACGGCCGGTTGCGCCGGGACGGGTGCCGACGCGCATCCACAGGCCGGTCCAGGGGGCGGGCGCGTCTTCGAGGTGCAATTCCTGGACCAGCGGGCGCAGGTCGTACGTCTTGCCGCGATACTTGCGCCCGCGCTTTGCCAGCGCGAGCGTGTCGCTGTTCAGAAAATGCGTGACGGCGGATTGTACGTCCGCCGCGGCGACATCGCGCAGCCACACACGATACTCGGCGGCAACGAGTTGCTCGGAAAGTGCCGCCTCGTCTTGCGGCACGGTGCGTGCGTCGATGACCGAAAGGTCGGGCGGAACGGCGTTCGCCAGGGCTGCCAGCATTGCCTCTGGGTCTACCGACGCTTCGAGCCACACATCCAACAACTCCGCCTCGCTGCCGCAGCCCACCGGCAACGGCGCGGCGAAGTGCAGCCTGGGACGTGGGTTGTACCCCTGGCTGTACTTGAGCGGCATCCCCGCGCGGCGCAGACTGCGCTCCCAAACCTTGCCCAACTCCAGCACGGAGACGTAAGCCAGCGTCCGCCGCGTCGCAAACGTGATGCGGTACCGCAGGGATTGGGGATTGGTAACTGGGGATTGGGGATCCGTGATTCGTGATTCGTAATCCGTAATTCGCAATTCGCAATTCATACTCCCTACTCCCTACTCCCTACTCCCTACTCCCTGCTCTGGACACTCCCACTCCGCCGTCCACATCCCCGGATAGTTGACGAGGATGCCGCAGGCGTGGCATTGGTCGCGGCAATCGTCCAGCAGCTCGCCGGCCTGGCTGCGGCGGTAGTCGCGCAGGAAGAAGCGCTTTTCGACGCCGCTGTGCAGGTGATCCCAGGGAAGCGGCTCGTCTGCGGCGCGAGGACGGTAGAGGGCGGCGTCTACATCGAAGCCGGTCTCGGCGAAAGCGCGTTCCCACGCTTCCAGACTGCGCCATTCGTCCCAGGCGTCGAAGCGCGCGCCGTTGCGCCACGCGGCTTCGACGACGGCGTTCAACCGCCGGTCACCGCGGGCCAGCAGCGCCTCGAGGCGCGTGCCGTCGTACTGGTTCCAGGAGAGACGCAGGCCGCGCCCGCGCAGCCGCTCGCGCAGCAGGCCTTGCCGCCGTTCGACCGTGTCACGGTCGGCCAGGGCTGCCCACTGGAAGGTGGTGTGCGGTTTGGGAACGAAGGTGCTCACGCTGACGTGAATCTCCGTCTTACGCCCGCCGATGTCCAGCCCCAAGCGCCGGACGCGGTGCGCCAGATCGATGATGGCCTCGATGTCCTCGTCGGTCTCACCAGGCAGGCCGAGCATAAAGTAGAGTTTGAGTGTGCGCCAGCCGCGTGCGAAGACCTCGGTGGCCACAGCGAGCAAATCTTCGGTGGCGATGTCTTTGTTGATGCGGCGGCGTAACGCATCGCTGCCCGCTTCCGGCGCGAACGTGAAGCCGGAGCGCCGGCCTTGCGAGAGCATATCCGCCAGATCCACCGAGAACGATTCGATGCGCAAGCTCGGCAGTGAGATGGAGAGATGACGACCCTGAAAGCGGTCCAGTAACGCTTCCAGCAGCGGCTTGATTTCGGAATGATCGGCGGAGGAAAGCGAGAGCAAGGCGACTTCCTCGTAGCCGGTGGCGCCCAGGATGGCGGCGACGCTTTCGACGATTTCGGCGGCGGGCCGCTCGCGCACGGGGCGCGTGATCGCTCCGGCCTGGCAGAAGCGGCAGCCGCGCGTGCATCCCCGCTGGATTTCGACCACGGCGCGATTGTGCGTCACTTCCACGTTGGGGACGAGTTGGCGGATGGGGGTGGGGGGCAGCGTGGGCAGCAGTCGCTTGAGAATGCGGGCGGGTGCAGCGGGATCGATGGGGATTACCGCGCCGGATTCGCCGCTGGCTTGATAGAAGCGCGGGATGTACAACCCCGGCGCGTCGAGCAGAGCGCGCAATTGTCCCTCACGTGGCAGATGCCGGTGCGCCTGCCACATGTTAATCAGCTCGGGGAACACCTCCTCGGCCTCGCCAATGACGAATACGTCGAAGAAATCCGCGATTGGTTCCGGATTGAACGTCCCATGTCCCCCGCCGACGATGAGCGGGTGCGTTGCGTCGCGGTCGGCGGCGCGGACGGGAATGCCGGCGAGGTCAAGCAGTTCCAGGCTATTGGTGTAGAGTTGTTCGTAAGCTGTGCTGATCGCCAGGATGTCGAACGTGCTGACCGGACGGTAACTTTCCAGTGTGTAGAGTGGCATGGCCGCCTGTCGCATCTGGGCGATCATATCCGGCGCGGGCAGATAGGTGCGTTCGGCCAACACGTCGGGCCGCGCGTTGAGCAGTTCGTAGAAGATGGCGAGCGCGAAGTTGGACATTCCCAGGTCGTAGATGTCGGGGAAGGCCAGGCAGATGTGGGCGCCGGTGGTTTCCCACGATTTACGGATCGCATTAACTTCGCCGCCGACGTAGCGTCCCGGCTTTTGTACGCGGTGGAGCAGGGCTTCGATGGCTTCCCAGGAGATGGGCGAACGTGTGTTGGTCACGGTGATTCGTTAGCCGCTGGCGACGTCACGCACGACCCTGATCCAGACGGCTCGCCGTCGCGGGCCGTCGAATTCGGCGAGGAAGACGCCCTGCCATTGCCCCAGGGACAGCCGGCGCTCTTGCACGAAGATGAAGTGGTCGCTGCCGAGGAGCACGGATTTGATGTGCGCCGTCGAGTTGCCCTCGCTGTGGCGGTAGGGCAGGTTTTCCGGCGCGATGCGTTCCAGCAGCATAGCGATGTCATTTTCGACATCCGGGTCCCAGTTCTCGTTGAGTACGATGCCGGCTGTGGTGTGCGGGCAGTAGATGAAGCACATCCCTTCGTCAACCTCGGCTTCGTGGACCAACCGCTGTATTTCGGCAGTGATGTCGATAAAATCGACCTTCGCACGTGTCGGAATTTCTATCTTTCTAAACATGGCACCTCTTTGCCCCCCCCTTAATCCCCCCCGATGGGGGGGAGACTTCATGTCCTCCCCCCGGTGGGGGGGAGACTTCATGTCCTCCCCCCGGTGGGGGGGAGACTTCATGTCCTCCCCCCGATGGGGGGGAGACTTCATGTCCTCCCCCCTGATGGGGGGAGACTTCATGTCCTCCCCCCGGTGGGGGGGAGACTTCATGTCCTCCCCCCTGATGGGGGGGAGACTTCAAGTCCTCCCCCCGATGGGGGGGAGACTTCATGTCCTCCCCCCTGATGGGGGGGAGACTTCATGTCCTCCCCCCTGATGGGGGGGAGACTTCATGTCCTCCCCCCGATGGGGGGGAGACTTCATGTCCTCCCCCCGATGGGGGGGAGACTTCATGTCCTCCCCCCGATGGGGGGAGACTTCATGTCCTCCCCCCGGTGGGGGGAGACTTCATGTCCTCCCCCCTGATGGGGGGGAGACTTCATGTCCTCCCCCCTGATGGGGGGGAGACTTCATGTCCTCCCCCTGATGGGGGGGAGACTTCATGTCCTCCCCCCGATGGAGGGGAGACTTCATGTCCTCCCCCCGATGGGGGGGAGACTTCATGTCCTCCCCCCTGATGGGGGGGAGACTTCATGTCCTCCTCCCGATGGGGGGGAGACTTCATGTCCTCCCTCCGATGGGGGGGAGACTTCATGTCCTCCCCCCGATGGGGGGGAGACTTCATGTCCTCCCTCCGATGGGGGGGAGACTTCATGTCCTCCCCCCGATGGGGGGGAGACTTCATGTCCTCCCTCCGATGGGGGGGAGACTTCATGTCCTCCCCCCACCGGGGGGAGTTAGAGGGGGGAACTAGCTTTCAAACGTTAGGTCAAAAAGTCGCGCAGTTTGCGGCTGCGACCCGGATGGCGGAGTTTGCGCAGGGCCTTCGATTCGATCTGCCGGATGCGCTCGCGGGTGACGTTGAACGCCTGCCCGACCTCTTCGAGCGTGTGCGGGCGTCCGTCCTTGAGGCCGAAGCGCATTTCGAGCACTTCGCGCTCGCGGCGGCCCAGTTCGCCCAGGATGTGCTGCAATTGCTCGCGGAGCATCTGCATCGAAGTGGCGTCCATAGGGCCGGGGAGGTTGTCGTCCTCGATAAAGTCGGATAGCTCGCTGTTGTCCTCCGTCCCCACGGGGCTTTCCAGTGACATCGGCTCCTGTGAGATGCTGATGATGCGGCGGACTTTGGACATCGCCCGGCGCAGTTTGCGATCCAGGATGGGCGAGAGCGGCAGGTTTTCGGCGCGGGCGTTGGTGATGGCGACGATGTCTTCCGGTTCCAGGACGTCCATTTCCAGGGCCAGCTCGTCGAGATTGGGATCGCGCCCAAGCTCTTGCATCATCCGCCGCTGGATGCGCATCAGCCGGTTGATGGTCTCCACCATGTGGACGGGGATGCGGATGGTGCGCGCCTGGTCGGCGATGGCGCGGCTGATGGCCTGGCGAATCCACCACGTCGCATACGTCGAGAATTTGTAGCCGCGCATGTAGTCGAATTTTTCGACGGCGCGCAGCAGGCCGATGTTACCTTCTTGAATCAGATCGAGGAAGGAGACGCCGCGCCCCACGTAGCGTTTGGCGATGTTGACCACCAGCCGCAGGTTGGCGCGCACCAACATTTGCTGCGCTTCGGCAGCCAGCACCTCGACGCGCTTCCACCAGGCAAAGACCGCGTCAGGGTTGATGTGGGCGCGTATCTGAGTCGTTGTCGGCCAGCGGCGGCTGACGCACATCTTATCGCGGATATATTCGACCGATTCAGGCGGCAGCAAGTACAAGTACATTGCCACGCGGAGCAGTTCCAGGATCACAGGGCGCCAGTGCGGATCATCGCCCCACTGGTTGGGGCCCATATAGGTATAGAGATTCGAAGCTTTTTCGGCGATAAGGACTTGTTGCTGCTGCAAGATTTCACCCAGAAAATCCGTGATGTCTGGGGTACCCAGCTCTTTTTTCTGTGCCGCACGCTGGCTTTCATTCCACGCGGCGCGCGCCTGCCGGTACAGGTCGAGGACGCTGGTCTCCATCGCCTCAGGATCATCCGCTGTAGCTACCGTCTGGCAGACCAGGCTCAACTGCGCAACGGCCTCACGAATGATGCAGAGCCAGACTTCCTGGTATGGTTCGAGCAGATCGACGCGCCCGATTTCGCGCAAATACATGCGCACCGGGTCATCGACCAGGTCTTCTACGATGAGCGGCTTGGATAACTCCTCCTCGATTTCCTCAAGTTCATCCGGCGAAGGTTCGTCTTCCCACGCTTCATGATCTTCATCGACTGTGTCGTTGCGCCTGAAGTCTACGCTATCGACGCTGGCTTCCACTTCGATGTCACCGCTGTAAGCCTCTTCTTCTTCCCAGGCATACTGCCCGGCATCATCGCGGAAGTTGTTTGCGTCCTCCGGCTCATGCAGGGCCGTGCCGTCCGGTTCCTGAGGGGTGTGGGCCGTGGGTACACGGGCGTTGGCTGTTCGTTGCCTAGGTGACATTCCTCCTCCTTGCCTCAAAACGATATACTCCTACCGGCAGCGCAATCACCGGCTCAACGCTTGCTGAACCCGGCACAGGGTCTCGGAAAGACTCTGCAGCGTGGCCAGATAACGTTCGGCCTTCAGATCGCCTTCACCATGCGCTTCTGCGACCAGACTTTGGGTGTGTTTGGAGATGTCGCGCAGTCGCTTTTCGCGCAAGCGTAGCACGGTGCGGACAGCGTCGCGCGCCCATTGGTCCAACGGCATGTCGGGCAGCGGTGACGTGATCCACGTATGAATCTGTTCCAACAAATCCGCGGGCAGCACATCGCCGATCTCCAGTTCGGGATGTGCGCTCATCTCCAACCATGCCAACCAGATCAACCGGTTTGTACCGGCAAAATCATTGTCGTTGATCGGTTCGAGTTGCGCCGTGTCGAGTTGGACGTCGACGAGTGACAGGATTTCCGGATAGCGCATGAGCAGGGTCAGCACATAGGCTTCCAGATCACCGGCTGGCGTCGCCCGCTCTGACGCGCCTGGCCCCGCCATGCCTGGCGCCTTGACCGCCGACTGGCGGCGCACTGCTTGCGCGCGCTCGCGCACGCGCAGCCGGTCGAGCAGCCCGCGCGCGTCCAGCCCCAGCCGTAGCGCGATGTCCTGGACATAGGCTTCCCGTTCCACGCTGTCGCCGATGTCGTTGAGCAGGGGCAGCATGGCATCGACGATGCGCGCTTTGCCCTTCGGTTCGCGTGGGTCTTCCTGTTTCAGCAGTTGCTCGAAGACGAAGCGCACGATGGGCTGTGAATTGGTGATAAGTTGTTCCCATCGCGCGGGATCTTCCAGGATCAGCTCGTCGGGATCGCGTCCTTCTGGCAGGGTCACGACACGAATATCCGCCTTGAGCCGCCCTTCGACGCCCACCAGCCCGCGTGGATCGAAGACGGCGTCCCACTCGCGGTCGAGCGTCTGCCGCGCGGTTTCCAATCCCTGCAACGTGCCGTGAATGCCCGCCGCGTCGGGGTCCAGCGCCAGAATGAAACGTTTGGTGAGGCGCTGCAATTGCTGCAAGTGTCCCTCTGTGAGCGCCGTCCCCATCGGCGCGACGACGTTCTTGTAGCCGGCCTGATGTGGGATCATCACGTCCATGTAGCCTTCGACGATGATGGCGGCATCGGCCTCGCGGATGGCCTGGTTGGCGAGGTGGTAGCCGAAGAGCACATTGCTCTTGTCGAAGAGTGTGGTTTGCGGCGAGTTCATGTACTTAGGCTGATCGTCGGGGTTGAGCACGCGCCCGCCGAACGCGATCACCCGCCCGCGCCGGTCGCAGATGGGGATCATCAGCCGGTGGCGGAAGCGGTCGTAGGTGCCGCCGCTGTCGCGCTCGATGAGCATCCCGGCCTTGATTTGCTCTTCGACGCTGAAGCCCTTGCCGAACAAGTACGCGCGCGTCGCGTCCCAGTCGTTGAGGCTGTACCCAAGCTGGAAGGTGTCGAGGGTTTCGCGGGTGAAGCCGCGCTTTTCTACGTACTCGCGGGCGTAGGCGGCCTGTGGCGCGGTGAGCAGCAGTGTGTGATAGTAAGCGGCGGTGACTTCCAGCAGGGACCGCAGGCGCTCCGATTCGCTCTCAGCCTTCACCTGTTCGGGCGTGCGCGGTTGCAGTTCCACGCCGGCGCGGCGCGCGAGTTCTTCCAGGGCCGAGCGGAAGTCCAGCCCTTCGAAATCCATCACGAAGTTGAAGAGGTCGCCCCCTTTGTTGCAGCCGAAGCAGTGCCATCCCTGGGTATCCGGGAAGACGTAGAACGAAGGGGTCTTTTCGGTGTGAAAGGGGCAGAGTCCCTTGAAGTAGCGTCCAGACTTCTGCAGGTGAACGTGCCGCCCGATGACCTCGACGATATCCAATCTGTCCTTGACTTCATCCACAACGCTCATAGGCCAGTATTGTACTCAGGTGGTGGGGAAAGGCAAGGAAGCACAAATTTAGCTTTGACGCGATAGCGTTCCGCGTTATACTGGCGCTGAGGTGAAGTAAAAGGGATGGTCCGCGGGTCTATGACTCCGAAACGTTGGCTCTATGGGTTGCTCGGCATCTTTGTCATCCTGGGATTGGCATACGGATTGACCATTCCGCTGTTCGAATCCTCCGATGAGTTTTCACACCTGCAAGTGATCCGCTATTTCGCCAATGAGGGGACGCTTTCCCCACCGGTGTTCCCCGACCGGCGTGCCGACAGTAGGGGAGCGATGGCGTGGTTTTTGACGTTTCACGATCCGCCCCTGTATTACGCGCCCCCGACGACTGCTGGCTGGGAGGGACGCTCTATCCCAGCACGCACTGGCGTGCCGGAGACTTTGTGCAGCACACACTCGAACTGAACATTCCAGAATGGACGCCGGCTCCCGCGTTGTATTGGCTGCGGTTTGGCCTGGTGGAGGGACAGCGGCAGCGAGTGACGCTGCCCGATGGCGGCGATATGATCGTCCTCGGCCCTTGGCGGGTGCGTAGTGACGTCAAACTGGCTGCGCCCGCGCACAAGCTGAACTGCCGCCTGGGAGAAGCGATAACCCTGGCTGGCTATGACGTGACGATGGCAGAGACGGCGGCTGTCACGCTGACCTGGCGCGCCACAGGGACGCCGGATGCGGATTACACCGTCTTTGTCCACTTGGTTGATGCCGGCGGAACATTGATCGCGCAAGATGACGGTTTCCCGGCGGCGGGCGCTTATCCTACCTTATGGTGGCTGCCGGACGACGTGACCCAGGATCGCCATTCATTTTCCCTGGATGAAATCCCACAAACCTCGCTGTATTTCAGAGTGGGGCTTTACGAGCGCGAAAGCGGAGACCGTTTGCCTGCCTATCAAGCTGATGGCGAACGTCTGCCGGACGACGTGCTGACGCTTCTGGTGGACAGATAAGAGCCGGGCGTTTATGGTTGAGAAAATCTCCTCGAAGGTGGGCCTGGGCATTATCTTGCTGCTTTTTGTGCTGTTCGGCATCCTCAATAGTGTGGTCACGCCGCTCTTCGAAGCGCCGGACGAACTCTGGCACTTTGCTTTCATCCGCTATCTGGCGCTCAACCACTCGCTGCCGGTGCAGCCCAAAGAGGGCATCGATATCTGGCTGCGGGAATCGGGCCAGCCGCCGCTGTATTATCTGACCGCAGCCCCGATTGCGGCGGCCTTCGACACTTCGGACTTTCCCGACTTCGTGCGCTTCAACGTCGCGCATCCGGCGGTGACGGCGAATTCGCAGAGCGACGCGCCGAATGTATTCATCCACACGTCATACGAGGCGTTCCCGTATCGCGGCAGCGTCTTGGTCATCCACCTTCTGCGTCTTTTTACGCTCCTGTGGGGCATTGGTACGCTCTTGGGGGTGTACTGGACGGCGCATGAGTTGATGCCGGATTCGACGTGGCTTTCCCTCGCGGCGACAGGCCTCACGGCATTCAATCCGCATTTCATCTACATCAGCAGCGTGGTCAACAACGATGCTGCCATCGCCTGTCTGGCGACGTTGACTTTATGGCTGTGTCTGCGCCTGTTGAAAAGCCCGGAATCCCGTCGCTGCCAGATGGGGCTGGGTATGGTCTTGGGACTGGCGCTGCTCGGCAAATTGAGCGCCGTGGCTTTGCTGGGGATTATGGGACTCGCTTTGGTGATGGTGTGGCGGCGTGACCGGGATACGTGGGCGTTCTTCACCCGTGCGCTGATCGTCTTTGGGTTGGCGCTACTCATCGCCGGGTGGTGGTACGCCCGGAATGGGCGACTGTATGGCGATCCTCTGGGCTGGAGCGTGTGGCTGGCGCATGCGGGCGTAGAGGAGATCGGGATTCTCGATCTGTTGCGCCAAATCCCGCAGGTCGCAGAGCGTTTCTGGTCGCCGTATGACGCGCTCTTTCCCGCGTGGTCGTTGTGGCTGTTGGCGGCGGCGACACTTGTAGCGGCAATCGGCTGGATCAGGGCGCTGGCGAAGCGCGAGCTGGCTTCCGGGATTTTCGTCGAAGGGGTGATTCTGTCCGCCGTCTGGTTCGCCGTGTTGAGCATCAGCCTGCTACGGTTTATGAGCCAGACGCCGGCAGCCAACGGGCGGTTACTCTTCCCGGGCATCGCTGCGTTTTCGGCGCTTTGGGTGTTGGGATTTCGGTTTGCGCTACCGGAGAGATGGAGGGAGCGGGGATTCGGTATCATTGCTGGCGGATTGTCGCTTTTGAGCCTGTACAGCCCATTGCTCGGCATCGCTCCGCGTTATGCGCTGCCGCTTGTGAAATCTCCTCCCGCTTTGGTGGATGTGGTACACTTCGATAACGCGGAATTCGGCGCAGTGCAGTTGGTGGGGATGCGCGTTTCCCCCGATACGGACGGAGTAGGCGACGACGTCCAGGTGACGCTCTACTGGGAGGCGCTCTCCACCCCGCCCGCGAATTTGCGCGTGGTCGTGCGCTTGTGGACGGCGGGCGGGCGTTTGATCGCGCAACGCGATGCTGCGCCTGCGGGTGAGGTCTATCCGCCGGACTTGTGGAATATCGGCGATGTGATCCGGGATGCGCATCGTTTACACGTGGACGCCAGCGAACCGGCGATGGCTCGCGTTTCTATCAGTGTGGCGGATGGCGATGCCCAGTTAGGTGAAGTGTCTTCACCATTGATATTGCGCTTGAACGGGACTGAGGAAGACGCGCCGGACGATTTGTTGCCATTGGATTACCGGCTGGGGGATGCGCTGGCTATGCAAGGGTACGATGTTGTGAACGATGGCGATCGCGTGATGCTTACCTTGCGTTGGGATGTCGTCGCTACATTGCCCGTCGATTACACGGTGTTCGCTCACGTGTACGATGCGGCCGGCATGCTAGTGGGCCAGGGCGACGGTCCACCGTTGAACGGTGATTATCCCTCTTCCTACTGGCAAAGTGGGGAGCGTTTGACCGACACTCGTGAAATCGTACTCAAGGACCCGACCGCGAAACTGGCTTACCTGCTCGTGGGCTTTTACCGACTCGCTGATGGCGTCCGCTTGCCGGTGGTTGGGGCTGACGGACAGCGCGTCATCGATGATGCGATCCGGCTAGAGGTGCACTGAGTGATACTAGCGCAGTTCGACCGCCCAGTCCATTACTTCGACGCCGCGATACTCCTCCTCGATCCAGTGGACAGCTTTTTCGAGCACGGCGTAGATATGGCTCGCGTCGTTGGACACAGCCACCACTGCAATGTCCGCCGACTGCCAGGTATCCTGGTTGCCCACCTCCGCAGCAGCGACCTCGAACTGGCGGCGCAGTTGAGTAAGCAATGGCTTGAGCGCCCCGCGCTTCTCCTTCAGCGAGAACACGCCGGGCAGGTACAGGTGAATGGTACACGCTCCGATGATCATTTAGTCCTCAGTCCTCAGTCCTCAGTCGTTAGTCCGAAGTTGAAAGTTGAAGGTTGAAAGTTCAAAGTTGAATATCGCACGTCAAAGGTGTTCTTCCAAAATCAAAAATCCAAAATCGTCAAATCTTCTCCGTCCACGCAGGATCGGTGTATTTCTCGGTCACGAGTTGGTCGATCAGGCGGCGCTCGGTGGGCAGGAGGGGAGCGGGGATGAGGGTGAGGGCGAGCGCGTCGGCGAAGCCTGCGACGAGCGCATCGGCAATCTCACGCCAGGCGACGGCGCGGCCTAGCGCGTCGCGCAGGGTGAGCGCGTGGGCGCGGATGCGTGCGGCGGGCGGGCGCGCGGTGAGGTAGTCGCCGATGCGGGCGATGTCGCCGCTCAGGGGCAGCGTCCCGTGTTGGAGGATGCCGTCTTTGATGCGCATCTGCGCGCTGCCGAACAGCTTGCGCCCCCCCACGGTGATCTCGTAATCGGAGGGCAGCTCGAAGCACACGGGCGAGCGGCCTTCGCCGGGCGAGCGCGGGTCGCCGCGATGTTCGGCGTGGGCGCTGGCTTCGGCGTTGCGCAGCCCCACTTTTTCCAGGGCGTAGAGCAGCGCGGCGCTCAATCCTTTGTAGCTCTCCGCAATCCCACCGCTCAGGCGTGGCTCGTCATGCGTAACGGTGACGGCGTAGGCAAGCTCATCTTTATGGAGGACGGCGGTTCCGCCGGTCGCGCGCCGCAGCAGTGTGACATTGTCCGCCGCGAGTCTTGCTACATCCGCATCGGCGAACGGCTGCCCGCGTCCCAACGTCAGCGCGGGCGGCGACCAGGCATAGAGCCGCAGCGTGGGCGGCGAGCGCTGCGCCGCAACTTCGCGCAGCAGCGCTTCATCGGTCGCCATATTCAGCGCGCCGGATTTCGGGTGCGGTTCGAGAATGAGCCGCCAGGTGGCGGGGGGATAGTCTTTAGTCATGAGTCGGAAGTCGAAAGTCCGATGTTGAAGTAGAATCTGTTTCCCTGGTGATCCTGAAGGCATAACCGCCTTCATCATCTGTGCCCAGATACTGCATCCCAATCTTTTCCATGACGCGCTTCGAAGCGATGTTCTCCGGCGCAGCGCCTCCATGGACACTGGGCAGGTTCATCGGACCAAAAGCATAGCCCAGCAAAGCTCTGGCTGCCTCGGTTGCCAATCCCTGCCCCCAATAGTTTGCTTTGAGCAGGTAGAACAGCGCCGGATCGGGCTTAGTGCTATCCAGGTGATCTAGCCCGCACCAGCCAATAAATTCACCTGTATCCTTGAGGATGATTGCAAGGCACAAGTGCGTCAGTTTCCCCGGTGCATTTTGTGCGTGATTGGCGAGCATCCACTGCACTTGCTGTTCGGCTTCCGCGTGGGGAATTGGCCCTTCATCCAGTTTCCAACTGCCCGCCACAGCGTCGACATCAGCGGTAGTGACAGTTCTGATGATCAGGTGGGCCGTCTCGATGCGTATTTCGGTACTGCCCATCAATCTGTAGACGCTTAAGGATTTGATTCAGGAGCGAGCATCGGCAGGACTCTCTCAACCATCTCGACCATATGCGATGGGACGGGGAGCATCCAGGCTTCCTCGACCGGGCCACGGACGCGGGGCGGCAGTTGGATTTCGACGTGCAGCCGGACGGGCGCGTCGTGGTGCAGGGTGACGCGGCGCACGTAGCTGGATGTGCCGTTGCCCTTGAAGTAGTTGCCGAGCGCGTAGACCTCGTCGCGGCCCAGGGCTACCTCGCCCGGTTCAGAGCGCGAGTAAGCTCTGCGCATTGCCAGGTGCTGGCTGCCCGCCACCACCCCACCGATGACGCCGCCGATAGCACTACCGCCCAAAATCCCAAGCGCGCCGCCCAGGATGGCCTGTCCCACGCCTTCATCTGCGCCGATGAGAAGGCCCGTTAGCGCGCCGGTAATGGCGAACAGCACAGTCAGGCAGCCTAGTTGAACTTTCCAATCGCCGCCTTCTTCTTCCCAAACCGTCTCTTTGAGGCGTTCCCACTCCAGCGTGGAGTACGTCCAGCGCACGAGCGGGCGGTCGCTGGCGAGGAACGCGGCGGCGCGTCGCGTATGGCCGCGACCCCATATCCACACGATGAGCGTGATCCCGCCGAACAGCGCGAGGAAAAACACGGCGATCACGAGAAAGAAGGCGTCGGTCAGCCCGATGACAGTCGCGCCCAGGGCTGCGAGCGTACCGAGCAGCGCCAGCACGGTGAGCCATAAAGGCGCGATCAATCCGCGCCGGTAAGGGTCGTTGGTCGGCAGTTGGAAATCGTATTCGTCGGTTGTCATAGTATGTGTTTCTCCCCGCGTTGCGGAACGATGACCTTGTCGTATCCCAGTTTCTGCAACCCCTCGGCGAGGTTCTGCGCGGGCTTGGGATCGCCGTGGACGACGAAGGCGGTTTTGACGATTTGCGCCTGCGGCGTGGCCCAATTGAGCAGGTCCGTGTGGTCCGCGTGGGCGCTATAGCCGTAGAGCGTGTAGACTTCGGCGCGGCGCTCGAACTCCTCGCCGAAGATGCGCACCACGGGTTCTTCGTCGGCGATGCGGCGGCCTAATGTGTACGGCGCTTGCCAGCCGGCGATGAGCACCGCGTTCTTGGGATCGCTGATGGCGTGTTTGAGGTGGTGCTGCACGCGCCCGGCTTCGGCCATGCCGGAGGCGCTGATGATGATGACCGGATTCTGCATAGTGTTGAGATCTTTGGATTCTTGCACGCTGCGGACGTAGCGCAGCCGGTGAAAACCGAAGGGGTCGTCGCTGTCACTCGCCGCGAGGAAATCCCGCGTCTCCTGGTCGTAGCAATCCGGGTGGAGGCGGAAAACTTCGGTAACGTTGACCGCCAGCGGGCTATCGACGTAGATCGGCAATTCCGGGATGCGCCCGGCGTGAGTCAGTTGGTGCAGGTCGTAGACGATGTCCTGCGTGCGTCCCACGGCGAAGGCGGGGATGATGATGCGCCCGCCGCGCGCGGCAACCGTGTTGACGATGTCCGCCAGTTGACTTTGGATATCTTCGATGGGGGGATGCTCGCGGTCGCCGTAGGTGCTCTCGATCATCAGGTAATCGGCGGGCGGCATCGGCGCGGGGTCGCGCACGATGGGGAGTTTAGGCTGGCCCAGGTCGCCGGTGAAGAGCAGACGCACCATGCCCTCACGTTCTTCCGATTCCAGCAGCACCATCGCCGATCCCAGGATGTGCCCCGAATCCAGGAATGTGACGCGGACGCCGCGGGCGATCTCCACGGGCCGGTCGTAGCCGACGCCGACGAAGTAGCGCAGCGTGCGCAGCGCATCGGCCTCGGTGTAGAGTGCTTCCATCGGCGGCTCGCCTTTACGCAGCCGCTTCTTGTTGACGTATTCCACGTCGCCCTCGTGGATGCGGCCCGAATCGGGCAACATCGCACCGCAGAGGCCGTAGGTGGCGTGCGTGGCATAGATCGGGCCGTCGTAGCCGGATTTCACCAGGTTGGGCAGGTTGCCGGAGTGGTCGATGTGGGCGTGTGAGAGCACGACGGCATCCAGACGGTGAATATCGACGGGGATTTTGTGATTACGCGCGTAGGATTCGTCGCGCTTGCCTTGATAGAGGCCACATTCCAGCAAAATGTTACGCTTGTTGGTGCGGACGAGGTACATCGAGCCGGTGACAGTCCCGACGCCGCCGAGAAATGTGATTTTCATCTTCGGTTCCTCCAGAAGCAACCACGAATCTACACGAATTTACACTAATTTGCTTTCTATTCGTGAGTGTTTGTGACAATCGACAATCAAAGAATTGTACACGGATTTCATGGATTCTTTGGATTTTAGGAAAACAATCCGTGTTTTCCGTGTTCATCCGTGTACCGGAATTGCGAGATGCTTTTGAGCTATGTGGCGCTGCGCACAATGCGCAGTAAATCCGAACCGTAGGTCGCCTGCCGCCACGGGCCGATGCCGGGGATGTCGCCCAATTGCTCCAGCGTGCGCGGCGGACGGTGCGCCACTTCCCAGAGCACGGCGTTGGGCAGGATGACGTCGGAATCGACGCCCCGGCGAGCGGCGATGTCCTTGCGCCAGGCCTTGAGCGCGTTGTAGCGGTTGAGCACGTCCTGTGACGGGCGCTCGTGATTGCACGGCGAGGGCGGCATCGGGAGCGGCGGGCTGTGCAACGCCTTCAGGATGCCGTTGCCGAATCGTTGCGCCTGGTATGCCGTCAGCCCGGCGTAAGTGAGTTCTTCGTAACTGCGCGGCTGCACCTGCGCCAACTGGATCAGCCGCTGGTTCGAGACGACCTTGACGGCGGGCCGGTCCATACGTTGCGCCTGTTTATCGCGCCAGAGATGCAGCCGGTAGAGCACCTGCTGCTCGCCTGGATGCAGGTCGTGGACGCCCTTGATGCGCCAGAAGAAATCGTCGGGATTGGGGCCGGCGGGCGGATGGATGGTCTGGCAGAGGTAGTCGAACGTTTCCTGCGCCTCTTCCCAGCGTCCGGACGCGATCAGTTCTTCTTTTTGGATTTCCCGCAAGTCGAGCAGATAGTAGCTGTCCATCCAGGCATAGGTCAACGCCCTGTCGTCGAGGGGACGCTTGCCCCAGTCGTAACGCTGGAAGTGTTTGTCCAGGTGAACGTCGAACGTGCTATCCAGGATGTCGCCCAGGCCCACGCGCGGCCAGCCGAGGATGCGCGCGGCCCACATCGTATCGAAGAGCGCGGTGCATGTGAACCCGAAATCGCGCCGCAGCATAATCAAGTCGTAATCGGCGGCGTGGAAGACCTTCTCGATCTCCGGCGCGGCGAACACCGGGGCCAGCGGGCTGAGGTCGTCCAGCGGGAGCGGGTCGATCAGGTAATTCGCCTCCGGCGTCGAAATCTGGATGAGGCAGACGTGCTCGTGATAGGCGTAGAGGCTGTTGGCTTCGGTATCTACGGCGATGCGCGGTTCGTGGGACAAGCGTGTCGCCAGTTCGCGCAGCGCGTCTGGCGTGGCGATGACTTCTGGTGGGGCGACTGTCGATGCCGCTCGCGGCTCTTTCTGTGCCATAGTGCGGGTATTATCGCCGTTCGGGGGAGTTTGTCAAACGCGCGCGGAGCCTTCAGCTCCGCGCTAAAAGAGCGAAGCCCCTTTCAGGGGCTAAATTGTAGCCCGCAGGGCTTCGCTCTTTCGGCCCAGCCTCTTCAGGGCCGGGCCTACGCCAGTGTGAACGATGCCACGGCGCGGATGTCCCTGGAGGAGCTGCCGAACGACACGGTGAACGCGCCCGGTTCGGCCACCCACTGTCCGCGATAGGGATCGTAGAACGAAAGCGCGCGCTCGTCCAGCGTGAACTCGACGACGGCGCTTTGTCCGGGTTCCAGGTGCACTTTCTTGAAGCCCTTCAACTCTTTCGGCGGGCGCACCAGCGACGAAACCGGGTCGCCGACATACACCTGCACGACTTCCTGCCCGGCCACCGCGCCGGTATTCGTCACCGTGACGGAGACGCGGACGGGTTCGCCGGCCTCGACCGTCGCCGGGACCTGCGGGTCGCTGTAGGCGAACGTGGTATACGACAGTCCATGCCCGAAGGGGAACAGCGGCTCGACGTCCTTCTTGTCGTAGTAGCGGTAGCCAACGAAGATGCCCTCGCCGTACAGCACTTCCATCGTGCCGGGGTAGTTGATGAAAGATGGGTTGTCCTCGTAGCGTTTGGGGAACGTGACCGGCAGCTTGCCGGAAGGGTTCACCGCGCCGCTGAGCACGTTGGCGACCGCGTGGCCGCCTTCCTGGCCCATGTAGTAGGCCAGCACGATTGCCGCAACGTCATCGGCCCACGGCATTTCGACGGGTGAACCGACGTTGAGCACGACGACGGTGTTGGGGTTTACCGCCGCAACCGCCGCAATGAGCGCGTCCTGCTCACCGGGCAGCTTCATGTGGGGACGATCGCGCCCTTCGCTCTCGAAGCCCTTGGGCATCCCGCCGAAGATGATGGCGACGTCGGATTGCTTCGCCAGCGCGACGGCGCGTTCCAGCCGGTCGTCGGGGTCGGGCGCAAACGCGCCTTGCAGGTAGAGCGCGGTGGAATCCAACGTCCGCCAGTTTTGACGTACTCGACCTTGGAGCGCGTAAGCGCGGTTGGCTTCCAATGTTACGTAGGCCTGCGTTACGCTGCTGAACCAGCCGCCTTCCGTTCCGGGCGTGGCCTCCAACATCAGTTCGCCGTCGAGGTACAGGCGGGCGATGCTGGCGTTGCGCAGTTCCAGCGCGTAGCGTCCGCTGCTGGGGACGGTCAGTGCGCCGGTCCAGCGCGCGGAAAAGACTTTCGCATCCACGCCCGGCGGCAGGGGGATGCGCCAGTCTTCGACGTTGGGTTCGATGCGCGAGGCGACCGGCGCGCCGGAAAGGTCGGCGTTGTTGAAGAATTCGCACAGTAGCCCCTCGCCCAGGTAATCCGGCTTGATGGCAGGCAGCTCGACGAAGTTGTCGCAGCCTTGCTCGTAGTTGATGACAACCGAATCGCCGAGTTTGGCCTTCAGCCCTTCCAGCGGGCTGACGCGATAGGGCGGCTCCAGGTACGAGCTGCCGCCGCCGCCGATGCGACATTCCGCCGCGTTCGGGCCGATGACGGCGATGGACTGCACGCCCTTGAGCGGTAGCACGTCGCCGCCGTTGACGGCGGTCTCATTCTTGAGCAGCGTGATCGAGGCTTCTTCCAGTTCGCGGGCAAGCGCCTGATGTTCGGGCGTGTTCAGCGATCCGGCGGGCATCGCGCCGTCCATTTTGCCGGATTTTACGATCATCCGCAGCATCCGCCGCGCCGCCTCGTCGATGACGTCTTCGTTCACCTGCCACGTTTGGACCGCTGCTTCGAGCAGTCTGCCGTAGTAGAGCGCCGGGCCGGGCATTTCGATGTCCAGGCCGCCGGCGACGGATTCCACGGTGGTGTGGTTCGCGCCCCAGTCCGAGACGACCACGCCCTCGAAGCCCCATTCGCCCTTGAGGATCTCGTTTTGCAGGTAGTCGTTTTCGCTGGCGTAGATACCGTTGATGCGGTTGTACGAGCACATCACCGTCCAGGGGTTGGCCTCTTCGACGACCATTTCGAACTGCGCCAGGTAGATTTCGCGCAGCGTGCGCTCGTCCACCACGGAACTACCGCGGTGGCGCTCGAACTCCTGGTTGTTGCAGGCGTAGTGCTTGAGCGACGCGCCCACGCCCTTGCGCTGCAACCCGTTCACCCACGCCACGCCGGTGCGGCCTGCCAGGTAGGGGTCTTCGGCGTAGCTCTCGAAGTTGCGACCGGCGAGCGGCGTGCGCACGATATTGACGCACGGGCCGAGCAGAATGTCGCAGCCCAGGGCGCGCGTCTCTTCGGCCAGCGCCTCGGCGACGCGCTCGATAAGGGCGGGGTCCCAGCTCGCGGCCATCGAGACGCCGGTGGGGAACGAGGTCGCCGCGCCCTGCACGCGCTTGCCGCCGGTGCGGTTGGCGCGCACACCGTGCGGACCGTCGGTCATCACCAACGCGGGGATGCCCAGGCGCGGAATGGCAACGGTGTGCCAGTCGTCCTCGCCAGAGAGGAGCGAGACTTTCTCTTTGAGGGTCAGTTGGTTGAGCAGGGTTTCGACGCGCTGCTCGATGGTGGTATCGGTCGATTTCGTCATAAATGCCTCCAATTGGAATATGGTTTGAGGCCAGTATACTCCAAAAGTTCAGGGGATCAATGAGAATTTGAAGAATCACCCGCTTGTCTATAATGAACCGTCAAGGTGTCAAGCGCCTGGGGACGGATATTTCCTCGCAGATGGTTAAGGCTGCGCGAGACTATTTCCCCGAGATGAAGTTCGAGGCCCAGGATTTTTTCCAGTTGGGGTATGACGACGGCTCGTTTTGTGGGGTGGTGGGGTTTTACGCGATCGTCAATCTGGTGTTGGAAGAAGTACAGGCGGTGTTGGTCGAAGTGAAGCGCGTGCTCAAGCGCGGGGGTCTCTTTTTGTTCAGCTTCCACATTGACGAAGGGCAAGAGAAGGCAGAGGTTGAGGATTTCTTCAATCAAGAGGGCAATGCGCTGACGTTCTATTACTTCAAGGTCGATGATGTGAAAGCGTTGGTTGAGCGTGCGGGGTATCAGGTGGTTGACATTCTGATCCGATACCCATACACAGACGTCGAGTATCAGAGCAAGCGCGCGTACTTTGTGGTCAGGAAGCCTTAAACGATCAGAAACTTTCAGGGGAGGTGAGGGCAATGGAACGCGCGGAGTGGCTAAAGCAGATGCGGAGCAGGGCAGAGGCGATCTACGACTGTTTTTCATCCCGGTATTGGGCAACTTGGGGGCTGGTTGTGGAAGAGATGCACCATGCATATCTTCAGAAATTTCTGGAGCGAGTGCCCCCAGGCGGGCTGATCCTATCCGCGGCGTGTGGAGCGGGACGGTTCGACGGGCTGCTGCTGGAGGCGGGGCATAGCGTGGTTGGCATTGACCAGTCCGCAGGGGTGCTGGCGCTGGCAAAAGAACACTTTCTGGAGGTGGACTATAAAAAGATGGCGCTTCACGAAATGAATTTCCGGGAAATGTTTGACGGCGTCATCTGCATGGACGCGATGGAACACATCTGCCCGGAGGATTACCCTGGGATCTTGCACGGCTTCCAGGAAGCATTGAAGCCGGGTGGAGTGCTGTATTTTACGGCGGATCGGGCAGAGGAACCGGATTTCGATTTGGAGGTGTACTATGAGCGCGCGAAAGCGTCAGGTCTTCCGGTTGTCTTTGGGGAAGTAGCGGATGAGGCGGCCTACGAGCAGGCGATGGAGTAGCCTGATGCTGATGTGTCCGATGAGCTGACGGACAGGGCGGTATACCATTTCCAGGGTAAACTTCAACTAAACCGAGTGTAGGACATTCTTGCGCAAAAGTCAAATGAAGCCAGGTAGGAAGGTACGAAAGCAAAAGCCCCGATTGCTGCATCGAGAATCGGGGCTTTTTGTACGGATCCGCGATCAGCGTATCTGAATGCTGCCTGATCCCTGATCGATGGTCAAATCGATCTTGTAATCGGCGCTGGCGTAATTTTTGGTTTCCCACACGCCGTCGCCGTCGCGCTTGCCGGAGACGAGGGTGAAGCGCGCGTCAGGCTGGAAGCTGCCGCTGCCGCTGTCCAACGTCACCCGCACCCCTACGCCATTCGGCACATCGATGGTTACGGAACCCGATCCGGTGTTCAGTTCACCGTCGAATTTGCTCGCGGCCGGCAGCTTGAGATGGACGCTGCCGGAGCCGCTGTCGAGGTTCAGATAATTGACGGTAAACCGGCTCAGGTCGAGATCGCAACTGCCGGAGCCGGTATCCATCCACAGATCGTAGGCCACGGCGGGATTGAGTTTGACGTCCCATTTCGCATTGGCATTGCCGAAATTCCATTGGCTGAATCTAAACGTGACGCCCTGGAAATAGCTGTCCAGCACAACTTCGGCGCGACCGTTGGTGTCCGTCACGCGGAATGCCAGCTCGCCGTGGTAGTCGACGTCGGCTTCGATCAGGTTGCGTGAATCTCCCAGGGCGCTGAGGTATCCCGGGGCGCTGTTCCAGTCGATGGTGACCTTGGCGCTTTCGACTTTCTCGATGGGATGCTCGACGTGTTTGGACAGCAGTTTGCTCGATTGGGTCAGTTCGACCAAAGCGGGGACCTGCTCTGCGAAGAAAGCCAGGCCGATGACCATGCCGGCCAGGATGAGGATGAGCACGCCGCTGGCAATCGCTCCGCCGAGGGTGCGCCGTCCGATAAGCACGTCGAGGCCCAGCGCCACCAGCGCCACCGGCCAGAACCGCCACAGCACGGCCCATCCCGACTCCGGGAACACGCCGAGGTTGGAGAGCAGCAAGAGCACGCCAAACCCGATCAACACAACCGGCCAGAAGAACGAGCGGTGCTCTTGCCGGACTTGCGGCGCACGCGGACGTTCGCCTTCGGGGAACGGCTGCGGCAGGATCGGCGCTGCGCTTTCGGGAATTCTATCTTCGTTCATCGTTACCTCCATTGCGTTGGAACGGTTGGACGTTGACACACTTCAGCGTTCAACCGTGTATACAGTATACGCAGAGGCGCGGATGAGGTTGCGCGAAGCGTCAGGGGTTGAGCACTTCGACAGTCGAGCGCAGGCCCAGTTCATCGATGAGGGCGTTCAGTTCGGGGCGGGTCAGCACGCGCCCCAGACCGGCATAGGCGGTAAGCGCGGCTTCCATCATATTCGTGCCGAACGAGCGACCTTCGTAGCGCGGCGTGGTCGTGATCAGCCGCGCGACGCCGCGTTGGCGCAGCGCTTCGACGTTCTCGGCGGTGGTGGTGTTGGTGACGACGGTTTTGCCGCTGAGGTCCTCCGGCATGTACTTCTTCATAAAGAGAAAATCCCCGGCGATCAGGTCGGCGGCCTGCCAGTAGGACGTGAACTTTGGCGTGTATTCCTTGCCCGAGCTGCCATAGAAGATCATCGACATCGGGAAGTGGCTGACGAACGGGAGCATGATCCGTAGCACCCGGTGAAGTTGCCGGACGCCTTCGATGGGCAAGGGCAGATCGAGGCCGAACATAAAATCGCCGAAAACGACCTCGTCGGCGACGGCGGCCACGGCTTGCGCCAGCCCGGGCCGGTCAACCGCCATCGTCACGAAGGCTTTGTGGAAGTGGGGGATACCGCCCAATGCCGGCGCTGCCAACTCGAAAACGCGGCGTTCGAGTGTGTGTTTCAACCCACTGCCGTCGACCAGGGGTGTTTTGTGGACGTCCTGCACGAGCTTCAAGGCCGCATAGAGCGGGTATTTACGCTCATCCAGGTACAGATTCAGGTCCACCCCACCGACGCTCAATACATCGACCTTGCCATCCAACTCGGCGAACATGCGCCGCGCCGCCGCCACATCCCCGTCCGTGCCAATGCGTTCCAGGCTGATTGGTTGTCCTTTGAGATCGACGGTGACGTGTTTGTTGCGGCTTGAACTCCCCAAACTGACACTGACTGCGTGTTTCATAAGTCCCTCCTGTGAGAATAATCGTAAGATCACAGATCAAGGTCAACGGATGATGGGTTATACTTATAGCATGTTTGCGACGAATCACAATTCAACGCCCTGGGTATCGTCGCATGGCGTGAACTATGCTCAATTGACACCTGCGCCGGGGGAGGCTATAATCAGCCCGTTGCCCTCAAGCGGTATTGCAACAAATGCGCGCGTTCCTTGAAAGTGTGGCCGATGATGTGCAATGTGAAGAAGCCGGCGGAAAACTGCCAGAATTGTGTGTGGGGACCGGGATATTTTCGGCGCGCGCGTTGGCTATGGATCGCCTTGCTCCTGCTGGCGACGGCGCTGCGCCTGCCCGCGCCGGATTGGGACGCCGCTGCGCCGGACGTGCGCCTCGCCATCGCCGCGCACCCGGATGAGCGCTTCCTGCTCGGTGTGGCGCAATCGACCCCGCTGTGGGGCGACCCCTGCGCAGCTTCGCCGGATTTCCCCTATGGACATCTGCCGGTCTATGTGGCGCGCCTTTTCGTGATGGTCGCGCTTGACGCCGATCCATTGTTCACATTGCGGCTCTTCTCCGGCCTACTCGGCGTGTTGCTCGTCGCGCTGACCGGCGCGTGGGGCCGCGCGCTCGCCGGGCGACGCAGCGCTGCCGGGACGTGGACCGCGCTGTTTGCCGCCGCGCTGATGGCGTTTTCCCCTTTTGCCATTCAACAAGCGCGCTTTTACACCGTGGACGTCCTCGGCGCGGTCTTGGCCTCCGGCGCGGTCCTCGCAGCAACCCGCCGGCGCTGGACGCTGGCCGGGGCGCTCGCCGGTTGGGGATTGGCGTGCAAAGCCTCGCTGGCCTGGTGCGCCGTGACAGTCGTTGTAGGATACGCGTTGTGGGAAGCCCAAAGTCGAAAGTCGGGAGAACCGGCGAATGGGCGAACCAGCGAATCTAATATCGCGTTGCGCGTAATGAGTAACCAGCAACCAGCAACCCGTAACCCGCAACCAGCAACCCGTAACAAGCGGCTTCCCCCCCTGTCTACCGTCTACCGTCTACCGTCTACCATCTTCATCGCTTTCGCCCTCGCCTCCCCGTGGGCGCTGCTGCGGCCGGCGGCCTGTTGGAACGGCCCGATGATTCAGGCAATGATGGCTTCGGGACGCTTCGTCTTCCCGTACACCCGCCAGTACGCGGGCACGCTGCCCTTCGTCTACCCGTTGTCGCAGATGGCGCTCTGGGGACTCGGCCCGCTGGCGACACTGCTTGGTATCGCGGGGTTGGTCTGGGGATTGTGGCGCTGGCGGCGTGGATCGTTTACGCTGCGCCTGGCCTGTGTCTGGACGTTGATCTATTTCCTGATGACCGCCGGGCTGTACGTCAAGTTTCCGCGTTATCTCCTGCCGCTCTACCCGCTGTGGGCGGCGTGGGCAGCGTTGGTGTGTGTGAAGGTCATCGCTTCGCCGGTTGCGCGGCGGGTTGTGGGGACGGCGGCGCTCGCAATCACGGCGCTGTTGGGATGGGCGCAGGTCTCGATCTACACTCAGCCGCACCCGTGGATTGCCGCCTCGCAGTGGATTTATGCCCAAGCGTCTGCCGGGTCAACCATCGCTGTAGAGGAATGGGACCATACGTTACCCGTCCCGCTATCAGAAGGCGACGCCGGGCGCTACACCTCGCTGACTGCGCCGGTTTACGATGAAGAGACGGCATCGAAGGTCGGGTCCAAAGCCGCGCAGCTCGCGGAGATCGCACGGGATGCGGATGTCATCGTGCTGGCGAGCCAGCGCGGCTACGGGGCGCTGTCACGCCAACCGGAACGCTATGCGCTAACGTTGGCCTGGTACGAGGAAATCTTGCGCGAGCGCGAGGTCATCGCCTTTGGACGCTGCCCGCGTGTGGGGCCGCTGGCCCTCACCGACGATCCGCTGGCCGACGCGGGCCTCACGTCACCCCTCTCGCTCGCCGAACGCTGCGGCGCGCCCTTCGCCCTGCGCCTGCCGCACCTCGACGAGAGCTTCCGCGTTTACGATGCTCCGACGGTGTTGCTTTTGTGGGGTAGGGAATAGGAAGTAGGGAGTAGGGAGTAGGGGGTAGGGGGGCCTTACGCTGCAGCGCAATTCGGCGCGTAAGACGGATTGCAAACGCTGTCCTCGCCGCGCCGGATTGTGATCCGGCGCAAGTCGGCTGTAGGTGTTGCGGACAACGCCCTACTCCTCTCCAAACGCGAACACTTCAACGTTCCATGTCTCCACGGCGATGGCGTCCGGACTGAAGCCGGTCAAATCGGCGCGCGCGGCGTAGATGCGTGGGCGGAAAAAGAGCGGCAGCGCCGGCAAGTCGGCGCTGAAGAGATGTAGCGCTTCTCTGTGCGCTGAGACGTAGGCTGGTTCGCCGGGCAAGGCGGCAAGCGCCTGATTGCACAGTGCGTCGTAGGTCGGGTTGTTGTAGCCGCCGAAGTTCTGCCCGCTCCACTGATTCACCTCAGACGAAATTTCTCTGGCAAGATACAGGCCGCATGGCGGCTGCGCATCGGTGAGCCAGGAGAATTCGGCAAGGTCGAAACGCCGACCGTACAATGGCATCCCCGCGCCGTCTTCGAAGAACGTTGCCGGTTCGAGCTGTTCCACCTCTGCCTGGATGCCGCACGCCGCCAGGTCTGCGGCGACCAGCGCGCTGATTTGCGCGTGCATGTCCGCCGTGGTGGTGCTGTAGCGGATATGAAACGCCGCTCTGTCGAAGAAACCGGGGATGCCATGCGCTTCGCGGACGCCATCGCCATCCAGATCGCGCCACCCTACCTCCTCCAAAAGCGCCTGACCTTGCGCCGGATCGTAGGGATGCAGGATGACCGCGTCAGCGGCGTAGAGCGGATGTTCGACAGGCAGGTAGGCATCGGAGACCTTGCCCAAACCGCCGGTCACTTGCTCGATGAGCGCCTGGCGATCGATGCAATGAGCGACCGCGCGCCGCGTCCGCACATCCCGGAAAAACGCCGGCTGCTCGTAATCGGGCGGCGGATCGGCGTTGAAGGTCAGATGTTCCCAGATGGGGCCGCTGATTGTGTACAGGTGGCCTTCCCCGGACGTTTCCATCTCGCGCAAACGTTCGAGGTCGCGTTCGAGGTACAGATCGAGCCCCAGCACATCGCATCGACCCTGCGCCAGCGCATCCAGAGCGATGCTCACGTCCTGGTTCGAGATGAAGCGGAATGTGAGCGTCTCGAAGAACGGCAATCCTTCCGCCGCGCGAAAGTAGTAGGGATTGGGCGACAGCCGGATGGATTGTCCCGGCGTCCAGGCATCGATGACGTAAGGCCCATAGCCGAGCGGCGCGCGGGTGACGGTGTCCTGCGTCAGCAACTCGGCGGGCGCGTACTGGCTCCAGGCGTGGGCGGGCAGCGGCGTCCAGAACGCTGTGGCGTAGGCGGGATCGAGGAAGCCCGGCAGTCCGGTCCAGACGACGGTGTGATCATCCTGCACGACATAGCTGCTCGTGCGCAATTCCAGCCACTTCCAGTTGGGCGTGTCCGCGCGCCGGGCCAGCTCGAAGCTGTAGACGGAATCCTGAGCCGTGAGCGATTCGCCGTCGGACCAGCGCAGACCGGGTTCGAGGGTGAATGTGGCCTGCATTCGATCCATCGTGATGGGCTGCCCATCGAACGAGACCACGCAGTCGTCGGCGCGGCAGCCGCTCGGACGGACGCGCGTGCCCGTGGCGAGCTTCACCATATCACCGTTGGCATCGACAATTGGCGCGCCCGTCTCGACGGTAATTGTGGCAATCACGGCGTCGCCATCTGCCAGGGAAGGTAGCTTTTGCAGGATGACCGGTTGGTAGCTGTAGCCGACGGTGTCGATGGGGCCGTCGTATATGGCTTCGCGGATGACGCGCGCGGCGTGTGTGTCGTCTGCGTAGAGGTAGAGCGAATCCGGTTCCGCGCCCAGGCAGATGGTGAGTACGCGCGGTTTGGGCGTTGGCGTGGGCGATGAGATTGCCGTCGCCGGCGGCGCTGGCGTCGTTGTGGAAGGGACAGCAGTCGGCGCTGGCGTTGCGGTTGGCGCGATGGTACAGGCCGCCAATAGCAAGCCGATCATAAGTGTGCATAGCTTGAGGAGATGTTTCATAGTTGTTTACTCACATGGTACACGGATGAGCACGGAAAACACGGATTGTTTCCAAAAATCCTTTGAATCCGTGAAATCCGTGTACGATTCTCCGGTGTGATTGCTTACAACACCGCGCGGGCCATGCCGCCATCGACGAGCAGGGTGATGCCGGTGATGTACGAGGCTGCCGGGGAGAGCAAGAACGCAGCGGCGCGTGCAAATTCGACGGGTTCGGCCATGCGGCGCAACGGGACTTCCGTGGTGATTTTCGTTGCTTCTTCTTCCATACTGCTGGTGTTCTGCTCCATACGCGCGCGCAGGATCTCATCCACGCGCTCGGTACGCGTCCAGCCCGGTGCGATGGCGTTCACACGGATGTTGTCCGGGCCGAGTTCGATGGACAGCGTCTTCACCAGGCCAATGACGGCGGTGCGCAGCGCGTTGGAAATCGTCAACCCATCCAACGGGTGGCGCACGGTGACGGAGGTGTTGGCGAGGATGCTGCCCCCGCCTTGCGCGCGCATCAACGGGACGACGGCATACGCCAGGCGCAGGGCGCTCTGGATGGTCAGGTGGATGCCGGTCTCCCATTGTTCCATCGTCAGGTCTGCAAAGTGTCCTGGCGCCGGCCCGCCAGCGTTGATGAACAGCATATCGATATGCTCGAAGTGTGTGATGGTCTGATCGACCAATCGGCGGATGTCGGCAGACTGTGTAATGTCGGCGACCACCGGCAGCACCGTCGCGCCGGTTTCGCGGGCCAGCGTGCGCGCGGCCTCCTCGACCGTCGCTGCATTGCGGGCGCACAACGCGATGCTAACACCCTCTCCCGCCAGCGCACGCGCGACCGCATATCCCAATCCCCGGCTCGCCGCAGTGACGAGGGCAGTTTTTCCTTTCAGCAGCAGGTCCATAGTGTACCTCTTGTCGTTGCGAATTATGAATTGCGAATTACGAATTGCGAATTGCAGATGTAGGTCTCAGAGTGTGAGGTATTTGTCATTTGCCATTTGCCATTTGCTATTCGTCTATCTCGAAACGCAGCACGGTCGTACCGATACGGATGCGATCGCCAGTGCTAAGTGGCATGGGATGCGCGATGCGTTGTTCGTTGAGAAAGGTGCCGTTGTGGCTTTCCAGATCTTCGAGCCACCACATCTCGTCACGCCACAGAATCAGTGCATGATGGTTCGAAGCGAAAGCGTCAGCAATGATCAGGATGTTAGTGTGACTTCGTCCAATGGCCGTCACGGGGCGCAAAGATAACCGTCGGCCTTGTTCTTCGCCCTCCTTGATAATGACGTGCGCTGGCGTGTGGGCGATGATGGGCGTCTTCTCGTGCTGGCGCAATCCCTGCCAGAGGATGTAGAATGCTACACCCAGGAAGAGGTAGAGTAAAAGGGCCAGTCCAAACCGCAGCGCCAACAGCAGCTCCGCCGTCACGTTTTCCATCTCAGGGCCTCGTTGCTGGGTAAGCGCGCGTGTCTTCTTCTGTGGCGAGCGCGCTCGCTGCGTCCTTGCGCCAGTCGCCAATTTCCTCGCCGTAGATCAGATCGACGCCGGACAGCGAAATAACATCGCCAGGCCGGAGCACGATTTCCTGGATAGGGAAGCCGTTGACCGTGGTGCCGCCGCGACTGCCCATGTCTTGCAGGATGTAACGGCGATAACGGCAGCGCAGTTGGGCGTGGTAGCGCGACACGCGCGGGTCTTCGAGGATGAGATCGTTGTCGAGCGCGCGCCCGATGCGCACCGTCGGCAATGTCAGGTCGAACGTGTGCATGCCCTGGACGATCACGTAAGCGCGCAATCCGTTCGTCTCCTCTTGTTCGATGTGCTGGCGGATCGACTCCAGATTTAGATCGCGGGTGGGATCGTGCTTGAGGAGCGCACGGTCGATCGGCGTAATGCGCACGGCGTGCAGCGGCAGGTCAGGGCTGGCTTCCAATAGAATCGCGGGTGGCTCCATCAGCCGGACGTTCATGCTTTCGGCCAGCGTCTGGAGATCAACGGCGAGTTGTGCATCCATGTCAGGGTGATGGCGTTGCAGTGCCTCCAAATCCTCAGGGTTCAGGGCGACGCGATAGCGTCCTGGCACTTCCGGCACACCGTCGGCGCCCAGGCGTTCGCCGTCTTCCAGCGCCCGCGCGAGGTGGCGCGCCACATCCTGTGCGAACAGCCGTCCGGCAAACAGTCGCACGAACGGCGCTTCGACCAATTGCTCAATCCAACTTTCGAGACGCATCAAGCTTTTCATACATAGCGATTATAGACGCAAACTTGAGTGCGGCAAGTGCATCGCAGCTTGAGTCAGCAGATTGAGCGGATTTAGCAGATGGCACGCTGTGAACGGACAAAAATCTGCTTGATCTGTCTAATCTGTTGATGGTAATCTGTGTGAATTTGCACCCGGTTGACACGAGCGCCAGTCGACGTAAACTTAGGAATTGGAGGTGAGCCTTATGACGGATTCGATAACCAAGCCGGTTCCCTTTCTGACCGATCCAACGGGTCGCGAGCATCGGCTGAACGGTGAGACGACGACGATTGGCCGCGCGTTGGAGAACGACATCGTTATCACCAGCAAACGCGTCTCCCGCGAGCACACGCGTCTGGTGCGGGACGGCTGGCGCGTGATCCTCGAAGACCTGGAGAGCACCAACGGCACGTTCCTCAATGACGAGCGCATCCTGGAACCGGTCGCTTTGCACGACGGCGATTGCATCAAAGTCGGCGACGTGGCTCTGGCCTTCCACGATCCCGACATCACCTACCGTGACACCTTTCTGCCGGCGTTGGAAGTGGATGTGGCGGCGGGTGTGGTGCGCCTCGACCGGCGCGTGATCCCCCTCTCCTCCAAGGAATTCGTCCTGCTGGCGTATCTTCACGAACGGAGTGGGGAGGTGTGCTCGAAGGATGACATCGCCGCCGCCGTTTGGCCCGAATATCACGCCGACGTCTACGATTATCAGGTGGAGAACCTGATGCGGCGGCTGCGCACCAAGCTCGAACCCGATCCTGCCAACCCGCAGATGTTGCTCACCATTCGTGGGCTTGGTTACAAACTGGTGGGGCGTGGATAGTGAATTGATAGACAACGAATAGGCAACGCCGCTATAAGTCTGCTATCCTTATCGCAGGATGGTGAATGAAGATGATCAATAATGCGATCAACGTGCATTCCCCTGCGCAGGCTCTGGCGGCGTTGTACTTCGAGGGGGAAAACAATACAATGGCAGTGGCTTCTTTGGAAGGCAAAACGCTCGGCAAATACCGCATCCTGGAGGCGCTCGGGCGGGGCGGGATGGCGCGTGTTTACCGCGCCTATCACCCGCAGCTCGATCGCTATGTAGCGGTCAAAGTCCTGCGTTCCGATCTGATGGACGATGAAGCATTCGGGGCTGACGCATCCGCCGACGAGACGTGGCAGGCGCGCTTCCAGCGCGAAGCGCAGTCGGTGGCGGCGCTGCGCCATGCGAATATCGTCCAGGTCTTCGACTTCGATGTGCAGGATGACGTGTACTATATGGTCATGGAGTTGCTCGAAGGCGACACGCTCAAGACGCGCCTCAACGATTACCGCGTGCGCGGCGAGCAGATGGCCTGGGGCGAGATCGTGCGCATTATGCTCGACGTGCTGGATGGGTTGGCCTACGCCCACAGCGAGCGGATGATCCACCGCGACATCAAACCCGCCAACATCCTGTTGAGCCGGCGCGGGCAGGCCGTTCTCGGCGATTTCGGCATCGCGCACATCATCGGCGGGACGCGCTACACCGTCTCCGGCGCATTGATGGGCACGCTGCACTACATGGCCCCGGAGCAGGGAATGCAAGGCCTCTGCGACGCCCGCAGCGACATCTATTCGCTTGGCATTGTCTTCTACGAAATGCTGACGCAGCGCACACCTTTCGACGCCGACACCCCGCTGGCGATCCTGATGAAGCACGTCAACGATCCGTTGCCGCTGCCGCGCCGCATCAACCCGGCGATTCCCGAACCGTTCGAGCGCATCGTCTTCAAGGCGCTGGCGAAGAAACCGGAAGAGCGCTACCAAAGCGCGGTGGAGATGGCCCAGGCATTGCGGGCCGCCGCCGAGGAGGCGGGCATCGGGCTGCCGTCACGCATCTCGCTGCCGCTCTCTTTCACCACATCGGATGCGCCTTCCGAATCGGTCGCCGTCATCTCCGGCGATACGCGCCGCGTGATGGCCGCACAGCATCCCACCGGCGACCTCGCGTTTGCCGATGACGAAACCGACATCACGCTGGAGCAAAAACGCCTCCAGGCAATTACGGCCGCGCCCCCGACAGAGCGGCCCGCCCTCTTAGCCGTCCCGGCGCCGGAGAAATTCGATAAACCGCGCGCCCGACGTCGCCCCCGTGTCGGCAGAGCGATTTTGAACGCGCTCCTGCTCGTCTTTTTGGCTAACCTGGTGATAGTATCGATTTCTTTGCCGACCAACAACTGGTTGCTCTACAGCCAGGGCTGGCCGATACAAGTTTTCTTGGGGGCGTTGGGATTGTGTTTCATTATGTACGTCGCTGGCGCCCTTTGGATGTTGCCTGCCATTGTTCCACCGCTGACGCTTGCAGCGCTGTTGTCGTACAGCGTGCTTTTCGGTAATTGGGACCATTGGAAAGTCTCGTGGATCGCTCTGGTGTGGAGCATTGTCGTTGCGCTCGTGCTGCCTATGTGGCTGGCAAAGTACAAAACGCTCGCGCGCGGGTTGGCGCGCGTCTTCGCCGTGATTATAGGTCTGCTTTCGATAGCAGCGGTTTTAATCCTCATCCTGTGGTTGATACCCGAATATTTCACGATGATCATCAGCAGGTTTTTTTAGACGGCTACGTGTTCGTTTGTAAAACCCCTGACAGTCGATAGACTTCAGGGTTTTTTTGTTTTCTTTAAGCCATTCGATAGCCAACTGTTAGCTATCGAATAGGCATCCCTCCCTTCCTTGTGCTATTCTATAGCCATATTCACGATTAAGGAGGAAAAATGATGAACAAGCGTGTTTCAACTTTGGTCGGTCTTTTTTTGGTTCTGATAGGCGGGCTGCTGCTGATGTCCAACGTGGTGCTGCCGCTGTTTGGCATCCGCTCCTGGTACTGGAGCGTCTGGCGATTGTGGCCGACGATCGTGGTCAGCGTAGGGGCGTTCTTTATGCTGATCCCGCTGTTGTGGCCCCACAAGCGTGGCCTGGGCGCATTCTTCATTGTCGGCGCGCCGGTTCTGGCGACGGGCGGCATCTTGCTCTTCACCAGCGCCTTCGACGTGTGGGGGGCCTGGTCGTGGCTCTGGCCGGCGGAAGTGTGGTCCGTTGCGCTCGGCTTTGCTCTGGCGGCGCTCTTTATGCGCAACGTCTGGCTGATGATTCCCGCCATCATCATCGGGATGAATGGACTGCTGTTCCAGTTCTGTGCGCTCACCGGTTGGTGGGAGGTGTGGGCCGTGCTGTGGACCATCGAGCCGCTCTCGGTGGGGCTGGCGTTGCTGTTCGTCTACTTCCGCAAACACCGCCACGGCTTGCTGGTCGCCGGGACGATTCTGTGCGCGATTGCTGCTATTGGGCTGATCGGGATGCTGGGCCTGGTGGCCCTCCGGCCCGGTTGGTGGGTGCTCAATATGATCGGTCCGGCGCTGCTGATAGGGATTGGCATCTTACTGCTGCTCTCCAACGCGCGTCCGCGCCTCAACCTGCGCGAGTCGGTCTCTGAGCGGTAGGATAAGAAAAAAGTAACTATTCAGCCTTGAGGTGGGACGCACTTAACTGAACCCAAAACGGCAATTTTTGCGCTTCCTACTGTCATTGCAGGCGTAAAAGTGCGTCCCACCTGAATAGTTACAGAAAAAAAACAGAAGGGGATGATAGAATGAAGAAGCAAAGTGTTGTGATTGTGTTCGTTGTGTTGGGGCTGCTCGTGAGCAGTCTGGCCTGCGGGCCTGCAGGATTCGGCATCGTTCGTGGCTCGGGTCGCATCGATACGGAAACCCATACGCTCAACAACGTCACGGGCGTGGAGTTGGCCACCTTCGGCGATTTGACCATCGCCTATGGCGACAAAGAGGAATTGCGCATCGAAGCCGAGGACAACCTGCTGCCGTACTTCGAGATCACCACGAGTGGCGGGCAGGTGCAGATCGACAGCCAAATGAACACTGCGCTGCGCCCGACGAAACCCGTGCGCTTCTACTTGACGGTGAAGGCGCTCGATACGATCGTGCTCTCCGGCAGTGGCAACGTTACTGCGCCTGACCTGGACGCCGAATCTATCGCGGTGACCATCTCCGGCTCCGGCAATATCGACCTGGGCGATCTGCAGGCGACGACGACCACGCTGCGGATCAGCGGGTCCGGCAACCTGCGCGCTGCAGACTGTACGGCAGACGGTGTGGACATTCGCATCGGCGGTTCCGGGGACGTGGATTTCGACGGTCTGAAGGCCGACACGTTGGACGTGTCCATCCCTGGTTCGGGCCAGCTCGATATCGCAAAAGGCGACGTGGCGCAGCAGACCATCACGATTAATGGTTCCGGCGATTACCGGGCCAGGAACGTGGACAGCAACACGGCTGAGGTCGACATTCTCGGCAGTGGTTCGGTGACGTTGCGGGCGAGCGAATCTCTCGGCATCAATATTGCCGGCAGCGGGGATGTGGCCTACGCCGGACGCCCGTCCATCAATCAGCAAGTCACCGGTTCGGGGAGCATTACACACCTCGACGAGTAAGGCGAAATGTGATGCGTGAGCCGTGCTGCGTGATCGAACCGATCACGCAGTACGTTTTTCTATGTCGGATGATGCCAAATGGGAAAACAGTCGCTGCGCCCACAGCGTCCCGGCATACTGGGCGGTCAGAAACTCCACGAAAATGGATATTTGCTCGACGTTGCGCGCCAGCGTGAGGATGTTCTGCATATCCTTGTCGATGTAAAACAGGTAGAAGTAGCCGATGGCGATCACGCCGATGGCCGTTGTCGCGCCG
>MTKY01050911.1_pt1 | contig 32883 bp, 22 predicted proteins | sample 1042731 | NCBI WGS metagenome assembly MTKY01 (sample SAMN06212206, study PRJNA360538) | anaerobic digester metagenome | biome: Wastewater treatment plant; material: sludge; isolation source: anaerobic digester fed with sludge from wastewater treatment plant | place: Denmark: WWTP Soeholt ...
CCAGCACCGCCCACGTCGCCTGGCTCGCCCCGGCCCCGAGCTCCCGTGAGTCGGCCCCGGGCAACGCATCCCCGAACGCCTCCTTGATGGCGTCCTTGCGGATCAGAGGCACCTGGAGTTCCTGGGCCAGCCGCCGAGCAAGGGTGGACTTGCCGCTCCCTGGCACACCGTGGACGAGGACGGCCAGACGAGGAGGCGCAGGGGCGGCATACGGGGACGCCGGCCAGTCCTCACGCAGCAAGGCGTAGCGGTCGTGGTCGCGCCAGTCATCCTGAGGATCGCCAGCAGTCGGGATCCGCACCAGCCGAGGCGAGTGGCCCTCGCGGACGAATCCCAGCGAGCGCAGCAGCGCAGCCGATCGCACGTTGGCGGGCTGGACGTCGGCTGCGACCCGGTGCAGTCCCAAGCCGTTCGGGGCCGGGGAGAAGGCGATGTCGAGCAGCAACGCCAGTCCCTCGCGGGTCAGGCCCCGACCGGCATACGGGTCATAGGCGTCGTAACCCAAGGTGGCTGAGGCCAGTCGCCCCATGACCATGTCGTTGACGTTGATCCGCGCGGCGAGGGCGTGCCCGGCGGTCGGGTCGACCTGAAGCGCGTGGACAAGGAACGTCCGCTTGGCCGGTCCCTGGAGGTCGACGAGCTCGTCGAGCGACTCCAACCCCGTCGGCCCCCACGTGGCGATCCGGTCGACTGACCCCTGGATGGCTCGGCGCAGCCTTGGCACGTCGCGACCAGCGAGGGGCGCGACCCGCACTCGCTCGGATCGCCGTTCCCAGGGGTCGATCATCGAACGTGGTTGCCGCGCAGGACGATTGACTCGGGCGCGCCGAGGACGGCCAGATCGAGGCGCGGATCGGCGGGATAGACCACCAGGTCGGCCGGGTCGCCTTCGTCGATGCCCGGGTGGCCGAGCCACGACCGGGCCGCCCACGACCCGGCGGCCAGGACGTCGATGGTCGACAGGCCCGCTTTGGCGAGCTCCGCGGCCTCCTTGGCGGCCAGCCCGTGTGGCAGAACACCTCCCGCGTCGGTCCCGACATAGATCGGTATGCCGGCCTCGTGCGCCCGCGCGATCGTCTCGTAACGTCGTGCGTGGATCGCCAGCATGTGGGCGTAGTAGACCGGGAACTTGTCCCGAGCCGGAGCTGCGAGGTCGGGGAAGTTCGCGATGTTGATGAGCGTCGGGACGATGGCGATCCCTTGCGCCGCAAAGGCTTTCGTGGACTCCTCGTCCAAACCGCTGGCGTGCTCGATGCAGTCGGTGCCGGCCGCGGCGAAGTCGTGCAGCGATTCCTCACCGAAGCAGTGCGCCGTGGTCCGGGCACCTTCCTCGTGGGCGGCGGCGACGGCGGCGATGACCGCCTCGCGCGGCCAGCACGGGGATAGGTCGCCGGTCTCCCGGTCGATCCAGTCGCCGACGAGCTTGACCCACCCGTCGCCGCGTCGGGCCTCCATACGCACGTGCGCGACGAGCTCGTCCGGCTCGATCTCGTGGGCGTAGTTGCGGATGTAGCGACGGGTCCGGGCGATGTGTTTGCCGGCCCGCACGATTCGGGGCAGGTCCTCCCGGTCGTCCATCCACCGGGTGTCGGACGGGCTGCCCGCATCGCGGATGAGCAACGTCCCTGCGGCTCGGTCGGCGAGTGCCTGCTGCTCGGCGATGTCCGGCTCGACCGGGCCGTGGTGGTCCAGGCCCACGTGACAGTGGGCGTCGACCAAGCCGGGCAACGCCCAGCCCCGCACGGTCTGGACGTCGTGTCCGGGACCGGTGGGGGCGGCATACGTCACCCGCCCGTCGAGCACCCAGCACTCCGGGCGCGTGTCGGCGGGTCCGACGAGGATCTCCCCCACGATGTGCAGCACCGTTGCCATGCTGGCACCCTATCGACGCATGAGCATCGTGCAGTCGCTGTTGTTGCCGGATGGGCGTTACCTCGAGGTGGCCGTCAGCGGGCCCCAGGACGGCATACCGCTCATTTATCACCACGGCACCCCCGGTGCCGGAGTGCTGCCCCCGCATCTGGCGCGGGCGGCACAGGCGCGCGGCCTGCGGCTCGTGACCACCTCACGGGCTGGCTACGGGCACTCGAGTCGTCACCCCGGCCGGTCTGTCGTCGACGTGGCCGCGGACATGACGGCGGTGCTCGCGGCGCTGGACGTGCCGACCGACCGACCGTGCCTCGTCGCCGGCTGGTCAGGCGGCGGGCCGCACGCGCTCGCCACGGCTGCCCGGCTCCCCCACCGAATCGCGGGCGTCCTTGTCATGGCCGGGGTGGCTCCGTTCGACGCCGACGGGCTGGACTTCCTCGCCGGGATGGGATCGGACAACCTCGTCGAGTTCGACGCGACGCTGCAGGGCGAGGCGCCCCTGCGAGCGCTGCTCGAGTCGATGGCTCCGGGGCTGCGGGAGGCCACCCCCGAGGCTCTGGTCGACGAGATGGGATCACTGCTGCCGGAGGTCGACCGAGCGGTGCTGACCGAGGAGTTCGGGGCGTGGATCGCTGCGACCTTCCGCGCGGGTTTGCGGGACGGGGTGGACGGTTGGCTCGATGACGACCTGGCCTTCGTCCGACCGTGGGGGTTCGAGGCGGCGGAGGTGACCTGCCCCGTCTTCGTGTGGCAGGGCGGCCTGGACCTGATGGTGCCGGCCGAGCACGGGCGGTGGATGTCGTCGTGGCTCCCGACAGCGGTCCCGCACCTCTTGCCCGAGGAAGGTCACCTGTCGATCGTCCTCGGCCAGGTCGACGCCATGCTCGACGGGTTGGTCGCGACGGTCCGCTGAACGAACTGCGCGATCTCAGCGACGGCGGTGGGCTCAGCCGCGTCTGCTGGGGGACAGGGCGAAGCGGCGCAGGATCTCGATGACAACTTCGGGTTGGTCGGAGTGAACCCAATGGCCGGCGCCCTTGACCGTCACCTGCCGCACCCGCGGGAACAGCGCGCGCATCGGCTCCTCGTCGCGGTCAAGGACATACGTGGAGTCTGCGCCAGCCACCCAGACCACGGGCCCCCCGAAGGCTCGGTATGCCGTCGCGTCAGCAGTCGGCCAGCCCGCCACCCCCGACGGGCCGGTCCCGGATCGGGCGAGGACGTCGAAGTTGACCTGCCAGTCCCACTGAGTGCCGTGGCGGCGAAGGTTCTGCAAGAGGAACGACCGGATCGCCGGCTCGGGAATGTGCTGTGCGAGAGCCTCATTCGCTGTTGCGCGGTCCGGGAGGGTCTCGACAGGAAGCTCCCGCATGACCTTGATGTAGTCGACGAACCATTGGTGGGATCGGTAGTGCCGCGGAGCGATATCCATGACGGCCAAGCGCTCGATCAGGTCAGGCTGCGACAGCGCGACGATCATCGCGACCTTGCCACCCAGGGAGTGACCGACGAGGGTCCAGCGTTCGCCCGGAGCCGTGGCGCGCAGGGTGGAGGCGACGGACGCGGCATACGCCTGGAGGGAGAAGTGGTCGCTCCACGGAGACCGGCCGTGGTCGGGGAGGTCGACCAGCAGGCAGCGTGCGGACTCCCCGGTCGGTCCGGCCAGCGCCTTGGCGATTTGGCTCCAGTTGCGACCTTGCCCAAACAGGCCATGGAGGAAGGCGACCCTCGGCCCCGACGTGCCCACCGACAAGGTATGCAGCCGGGCCGAGGTCATGCGCCCGAGGCTAGTTCATCAGCGGTGCTCTCCGAGCGATCATCGTGGTGGCCCGCAGGCGGTGATCGGGGCGCCCCCGCCCAGACGCCGAACTGCGGGGGGTGCCATCGTCAAGGCCGCGCGCCCGACGGTGTGCGATCGCAGGCGTGATCACCCCGCCCAGCGCACACCGTCACGCACCCGAGCCTCCGCCCTCACGAGGGGCCAGGGCCGACGCCGTGGCAGCGCGGCACCGAGCGAGAGTGGCACCGGGCGAGAGCGGCACCGGGCGAGGGCGGCACCGGGCGAGAGCGGCACGGTGTGCAACTGAGGGCGTGATCACCCCGCCCAGCGCACACCGTCACGCACCCGAGCCTCCGCCCTCACGAGGGGCCGGGGCCGACGCCGTGCGACGGCAAACGCCCGCTCCACCCGCTCCAGCACCTCGGGCATCCTGGTGTCGATCTGGCGCGGAGTGACCCCGACAACAACGATGCCCGCCGCCGTCAGATCTGCGTCCGAGCCGACCGTCTGGTCCCACTGGTCTCCGGTGGAGTGATAGCGGCGCGAGTGCACCATGACGGCGAGGGCGACCTCGTCGAACCAGAGGTCTGGCGTGGTGAGCGGGAGGCCGGCGCAGTCCCGGAGTGCGGGATTGAGCCAAGGGTCCGGGAGTGTTCGGATGGCTCGGATCGCCTGGGCAAGGACGTGCTCGGGAACCGACCACGCGCCGCTCGCGGCCGCCGATAGTGCCCGCCAGGCACGACCCGATCCGCTCCTTCCGAGCATCGATGTCCAATGTTGGACGTCAGCCAGGGTGGCGATCCGACGTTGGAGCGCTTCGATCGCAACCTCGACGGCGATCGCGTCGGTGGGGGAACGCCGGAGTGTGTCGGCAACCGCACGAGCCGGAGAGACCACCCGAAGCGTGGACAGGATGGCGGGGTCGGGCTCCGGAACCCGTGAGCGGGTGATCCTGGTGAACCCGATGGTTCGAGAGCGCCCGGTTGCAGGGACGACCACGTCGACGACACCCGCTGCCGAGGCACTCTCCAGACCGTGCAGTCGAGCTGCGGCAGGCCCTGCGATCAGGCTGGTCGGGCCGGCGTACAGCTGAGCGGCCATCGCTGCTTGTCGTAAGCCGATCCGACCGGAGTGAACCGAGTAGACGCCGGGGAGCAAGCACCGCCACCGATGCGCGGCCCGCCACCTGATCGCGTCGGGGGTCAGACCGGCATCGAGCAGTTGGGCGCGGGACACCACGCCCCACTGTTCCGCGGCGAGTTCATGCTCATTGATCACACTCCAACCCTTCGGCGGCTCCCGCGTCGAGACAAGCCCGGGTTTCTCCCTTGTGGATGGTGGGACGACCATCCACGCGCCTGTGGATGGACGACCACCCGACATGTATGTGGACGTGCGCGGTCCCGGGTCGCGGGGACAGCGAACTCCCCGGCGCCCTGGACATAACAGCCCGCGGCGGCAGGTGAGCGCGGCACAGTGTGCGGCTGAGGGCGTGATCACCCCGCCCAGCGCACACCCTCACGCACCCGCTCGTCCCCTCACACGCGAGGTTGAGGCCGACACCAGACGAGCGCGGCACGGTGTGCGACCGGGGGCGTGATCACCCCGCCCAGCGCACACCCTCACGCACCCGAGACCCCGCTCACCCGCGAGCTCAAGCCCGACACCAGACGAGCGCGGCACCGTGTCCGGCTGAGGGCGTGATCACCCCGCCCAGCGCACTCCGTCACGCACCCGGGACTCCCCTCACACGCGAGGTTGAGGCCGACACCAGGCCAGCGCGGCACGGTGTGCGACAGGGGGCGTGATCACCCCACCCAGCGCACTCCGTCACACACCCAGGACTCCGCTCACCCGCGAGGTCGAGCTCGACACCAGGCCAGCGCGGCACGGTGTGCGACCGGGGGCGTGATCACCCCGCCCAGCGCACACCCTCACGCACCCAGGACTCCGCTCACCCGCGAGGGGTCGGGGCCGACGCCGGGCCAGCGCGGCACCGGGCGCGAGCGGCACCAGGTGAGCGCGGCACGGTGTGCGGCTGAGGGCGTGATCACCCCGCCCAGCGCACACCCTCACGCACCCGGCGACACAGCGACGTCAACCACCAGGGGGAGGCCGAAGGCGACGTCCTCGAACCAGCGGCCAAAGCGCGTGCGAACCGCGGACCGACCGCCTCGACCTCAGCGGCCGAGGAACTTCTCGAAGCCCGGCGGCAACTGACTCGGGTCCAGGTCTGCCGCGCCGGGGGCGCCGACCGGACCGGACGGCATACCGAATGCGCGGCCGGCGGCCTCCTGGCGGCTGGTCGTGGCCCGGTCGGACAGGGCCTTCTCCTCGGCCGCGCGCTTTGCCGGGTTGCCGCTCTTGGCCTTCCGGCGCGGCGCCGGCGCCGCCTTGCCCTTGCGCATCCCGGGCATGCCCGGCATCCCCGGGATCCCCGGCCCGCCGCCGCGCGCCAGGGACTTCATCATCTTCTGGGCCTGGCCGAACCGCTCGAGCAGCTGGTTGACGTCGGTCACCTGCATGCCCGAACCGCGGGCGATGCGCTGACGGCGCGAACCGTTGATGAGCTTGGGGTGGGTGCGCTCGAACGGGGTCATCGAGCGGACCATCGCCTCGACCCGGTCGAACTCCCGCTCGTCGAACGCGTCGAGCTGAGCCCGCATCTGCTGCATCCCCGGCAGCATCCCGAGCATCGACTTGAAGTTGCCCATCCGCTTGATCGCGGCCATCTGCTCAAGGAAGTCGTCGAAGGTGAAGTCCTCTTCGGCGAGGAACTTGCGGGCCATCTCGTCGGCGTGCTTCTTGTCGAACGCCCGCTCGGCCTGCTCGATGAGGGTGAGCACGTCACCCATGTCGAGGATCCGCGACGCCATCCGGTCGGGATGGAAGACCTCGAAGTCCTTGACGCCCTCACCGATCGAGGAGAAGAGGATCGGCCGACCGGTCACATGGGCGATCGACAGGGCCGCACCGCCGCGGGCGTCGCCGTCGAGCTTGGACAGCACGACACCGGTGAACCCGACGCCATTCTGGAAGGCCACGGCCGTCTCGATCGCCGCCTGACCGATCATCGCGTCGATGACGAACAGGACCTCGTCGGGGCGGATCGCCGCGCGGATGTCTTTCGCCTGCTGCATGAGGTCGGCGTCGACAGCCAAGCGCCCGGCCGTGTCGACAATGACGACGTCGTGTTGGCGGGCAATGGCGTGCTGTATGCCGTCGTCGGCCACCTTCACGGGGTCGCCGTAGGACCGGGTGCCCTCGCCCGTCCCACCCACAGCGTCGTGACCGGCGACGTTGCCCCGCTCGGGGGCATAGACCGGCACCCCGGCACGCTGGCCCACGACCTCAAGCTGGGTGACTGCGTTGGGCCGTTGCAGGTCGGCGGCGACGAGGATCGGAGTGTGGCCCTGCTCCTTGAGCCAATAGCCGAGCTTGCCGGCGAGCGTGGTCTTTCCGGAGCCTTGCAGCCCCGCAAGCATGATGACCGTCGGCGGGTTCTTGGCCAGGTGCACGGCCCGGGTCTGCCCGCCAAGGATGCCGACAAGCTCCTCGTTGACGATCTTGACGACCTGCTGACCGGGGTTGAGCGCCTGGCTGACCTCAGCGCCCAGAGCCCGCTCGCGGATCGCCGCGACGAAGGCCTTGACGACCGGAAGCGCGACGTCGGCGTCGAGCAGCGCCAGCCGGATGTCGCGCAGGGTTGCGTTGATGTCGTGCTCGGTCAGCCGCCCCTTGCCACGCAGGTTGCGGAAGGTCGCGGTCAGCCGGTCGGACAGGTTGTTGAACACCCCAGAACCTTACCTTTTGCGCGGCATACCAGCCTGCCCGTATGCCGCCCGCGGCGTCCTCGTCCGCGCGTATGCCGCCCGAGCCAGGTGAGCGCTCAGGTGACCGTGACGATCGCGTCGAGGATCTCCGCGACGGCTTCGAAGGCGATGGTGCGCTGGTCCGAGAGATCGCCGCCCTTGGGCACCGAGCACTCCAACACGTAGTCACCGACCTTGACCCCCACCTGGGTCTCCAGGGTGCCGGTGCCCTGCCCGGTGACGACGAACCCTTCGAAGCCGCGGACCAAGATCCCCGTCGCCGGGGCGCCCATTGCGCTTTGCGCGCCATTCCTCAGCGACTCCAGCCCGCCCAGCAGCTGCCCTTTCGTGGAGAGTCGGTAAAGGAAGACCACATCGCCCGAGGCATTGAGGTAGAGGCACCCGTTGGGCGGCGCGGCCTTGGTCGCCGTGGCCTTGCCAAGGCTGAACATCTTCACGGCATCCATCGGGAGCACGGCACACGGGTCGGCCGGCGGCTTGACCGTGAAGGAGGCCGGCGGTGCCTTGGCGGCAGGGTCAAGCTTGCCGGGAGTCGACCCACCCGTGGCGCCACCCGCGCCCGCAGGACTCGAAGCGGCGGTGGACCCGCCTGGTCCTCCAGCAGCCCCACCCGGCGACGACGCGGCAGGCACCGGAGGGGCAGTCGTGGTGCCACCTGACGAACAGGCCCCGAGGGCCAGGAGAATGCCCATGGCGACAACGCCCAAGGATCGGTGCAGGGGCAAGGTCCAAGTCATGGTGCAGCAGAATAGGGGGCCGCGCGTGCCCAGCTGTGCTCTTTCGAGAGATCTCCGTGAAGAACTCGTCAGCGGCCGTCGGCGGCGTCGATGAGCGTGGCTATCGTCCGACCGACCTCGGCCGGGGCGAGCGGTGCCCCATCGGCCCGGGTGAGATAGAACGTGTCCAGCGCCTGACCGGCATACGTGGCGATGTGGGCGCTGCGCACCGACAAACCGGCGCCGGTGATCGCCGTCCCGAGGTCGTGCAGGAGGCCCTTGCGATCCGTAGCGCGAACCTCGATGACGGTCGCCTGCGTGGATGCCTCGGGGAGCATCATTGCGCGAGTCATCCCGGGGCGCCCGGTCGCAGCGGTGCTGGGAGCCCCCGGAGTGGTCTGCGCCGCAGCCGCGAGCTGGGAATGCCGACGCCGGGTCAACTGGGCCAGCGGCCCGCGATCCCCCTCGGACAGTTTGGCCAGCCCGCGGCCAAGCGCCGTGGGATCGGGCGCATCCCCGGACGGCGAGTCGACGACCCACTCGTCCACCGCGAGCCCGTCGACCGTGCGCAACAGTGCCGATCGCACGGTGAGCCCGTGGGCGGCGAATAGCCCGGCCAGATCGGCGAAGAGTCCCGGCCGATCGGCCTCGACGACGTGAACTCGGTATGCCGTGCCCAGCCGATCGATCCGCACCACCGGGCGACCGGCGCGGACCTCCGCGGCCTCCTCCAGGCTTGGTCCAAGAACCGGCACGTCCGGCGAGGGGTATGCCGCTCGCAGACTGCGTTCGCCCACCGCGGTGAGTCGGTTGACGAGCTGGGCCCGCCAATCAGTCCAGGCGGCCGGCCCGGCTGCGCTCGCGTCGGCCTCGGTCAGGGCTCGTAGCAGCGCCAGCGTCTCCAAGGAGCCGTCGACTGCGGTGGACAGGGCCGCGATGGTGGCCGGGTCGTGCGGGTCGCGCCGGGTGGCCAACTCGACCAGGGTGAGGTGTTCTCGGACGAGCCGCACGACCTGCGCCCGATCCTCGTCGGAGACTCCGAGTCGGCGCAGGATGTCGTTCGCAACCGGCGCGCCGACCTCGGCATGGTCCGCGGCACCAGCCACCTTGCCGATGTCGTGCAGGAGCGCCGCAAGGAGCAGAAGGTCGGGGCGTTGGACGCCGCGGACCAGGCTGCTGGCGATCACGACCGCCTCGATGGAGTGCCGGTCGACAGTGTGCCGGTGCACGGCGTTGTGCTGGGGGCGACTGCGGACGTCCCGCCACTGCGGGATCCAGGTCTCGATGATGCCGACGAGGTCCAGGCCTTCCCAGACACCGACCAGCCCCGGGCCTGCCGCGAGGAGGTCGGTGAATAGGGCAAGGGCATCCGTCGGCCAGGGGTCCGGGAGGGGTGGGCAGGCGGCGGCGAGGTTGGCCAGGGTGGCCGGCGCCAGCGGCATACCGGCTCGGGCGGCGACACCAGCGGCGCGCAGGGCGAGGGTGGGGTCGGTGTGCGGGTGGACGCCAGGACCGAGGACGACCTCGCCGTCATGACGAAATAGCCCGTAGCCCAACGGTTCCAGGCTCGGTCGGCGTGGCCCGACGCGCAGGATCCGGGCCCGCTGGGCCTGAGCTGCCCGACGCAAGGTCCCGTCGAGCGCGTAGGCGACGACCCGCGCCGCCTGGGACAGGTCGATGAGCATCCGGTCGGTCTCGGCATAGCCCATCAGCGCCGCGACACTGTCGTGGTCGTCACGGGTGAGCCGGTCGCGCGCCCTCCCGGTGACGACATGCACCGCGTCGCGCACGTCGAGGATCCGCCCGTATGCCGCATCCACCTCCCCGTGCGGCCGGTCGGCGAGCCAGGCCGCGGTCAGCGCTCGCAGGACGGTCATGTCCCGCAGACCGCCACGGGCCTCCTTGAGGTCCGGCTCCAGCAGGTGCGCGCAGTCCCCCATTCGGGTATGCCGGGTCGTCACCGCGTCGATCATCTCGGGTAGGCGTTTGCGCGCGTTGCCCCGCCAGTCGTGGGCAACGCTCGAGCGGGCGGCGCTGACGAGGGCTGCGTCGCCGGCCACATGGACCAGGTCGAGCAGACCGACTGCTGCGGACAGATCAGCTCCGGCGACCTGGCGGCATTGCGCGACGGTCCGGACCGAGTGGTCAATCTTGGTGCCGGAGTCCCACATCGGATACCACAGCCGGTCGGCGAACGCGTCGAGGTCCTTCTGGCTCAGTCCCCGTCCGTCGTGCAGCAGCACCAGGTCGTAGTCGCTCAGCGGCCCGGCGTCTCCTCGCGCGACGCTGCCGACCGCCGCGAGCGCGAGGCCCGCGGACGGCATACCCTGCGCTGCCTCGTCCCAGCGCTGGGCGAGCCACGTGCGAGCGAAGTCGGCAAGGGCCGCGCGGCGCGCCTGGCCGGCACCCGCGGCGGCGAAGCTGCGGGTGCCGGCCAGGTCCAGCCGCTTCTGGGTGACGTCGGACATGCGGTGAGGCTTCCTCGGGATCAGCGGGTGCCGTCGGTGTGCGTCAGTGGGTGAGTCAGATGGCGTCGATGCCGCGTTCTCCGGTGCGCACGCGGACCAGGTCGTCGACGGGGACCGACCAGATCTTGCCGTCGCCGATCCGGCCGGTATGGGCCGCCTTGAGGATGACCTCGATAACGCCAGTCGAATCCAGGTCGTCGACGATCACCTCCACCCGGACCTTGGGGACGAAGTCGACGGTGTATTCCGCGCCGCGGTAGACCTCGCTGTGTCCCTTCTGTCGCCCGAACCCGGAGGCTTCGCTGATCGTCATCCCCGAGATGCCGAAGGCTTCGAGGGCCTCCTTGACGGTGTCGAGCTGGTGAGGCTTGATGATGGCGGTGACGAGCTTCATGCGCTCGCTCCTTCGTTGATGGCGGCTGGCGTGGATGCGGGTGACGAGGCGGGTGACGAGGCGGGTGACGAGGCGGGCGCTGAGGCAGCAGCGGGTGGGGCCTTGCCGATGCCGGCTTCGGCGAAGGCGCCACCGAACCGCCCGCCGCCGCTCTGGCTGAGGTCGTAGGCGGACTCGGCGTGCAGGTCCTGGTCGATGCCGGAGGTCTCGGCATCCTTGTCGATCCGCCAGCCCATCGTTGCCTTGAGCAGCAGGCCCAGGGCGAGCGTGACCACGCCGGAGAAGGCGATCGTGACGAGAGCGATGACGATCTGCAGGAGCGTTTGGCGGACCCCGCCACCGTAGAAGAGCCCGGTGGTCGTCGACAGGAGACCTGCACCGATGGTGCCCCACACCCCGGCGACGAGGTGGACACCGACGACGTCGAGGCTGTCGTCATAGCGCAGGCGATACTTCAGTCCGACCGCCAGCGCGCAGAGCCCGCCGGCCACGATGCCAAGCAGGATCGACCCGAGCGGCGACAAAGCGCCGCACGCGGGCGTGATCGCGACCAGCCCGGCGACGATCCCCGACGCGGCGCCGACGGACGTGGCGTGCCCGTCGCGGAAGCGCTCGACGACCAACCAGCCGAGCATCGCTGCGGCCGTGGCGACCGTCGTGTTGACCCACACGAGAGCCGCCGTGCCGTCGGCAGCCAGCTCGGAACCAGCGTTGAAGCCGAACCAGCCGAACCACAGCAAGCCGGCCCCGATCATGGTCAACGGCACGTTATGCGGACGCATCGCGATCTTGCCGAAGCCCAACCGCAGCCCGACGAGCACGGCGAGCACCAAGCCAGCCATGCCGGCGTTGATGTGGACGACCGTCCCACCGGCGAAGTCGATCGGCACGACGTCGGCCTTGCCGTCGGTGGCTCCGAACAGCGTGGCCGACAGCCCGCCCTCAGAGGCCGACAACAGGCCGCCGCCCCAGACCATGTGCGCCATCGGGAAGTAAGCCAGGGTCACCCACAGCCCGGCGAACACCATCCACGTCGAGAACTTCACCCGGTCGGCGATCGCGCCACTGATGAGCGCCACGGTGATGATCGCAAACGTCATTTGGAAGGCGACCAGTGCCAGCTCGGGGATGGTGCCATAGCCGTCGTAGCCGAACGGGTTGACCAACCCCTCGGTGCCCTCGAGCCCGAACTTCTCGAACGGGTTGGCGATGATCCCGCCGAGGTTGTGCGACCCGAACGACATCGAGTAGCCGTAGAGGACGTAGAGAACGCCGACCAGGCCAGCGGCTCCGAACGACATCATCATCATGTTGAGGACGGACTTGGACCGGGTCATGCCCCCGTAGAACAGGGCCAGCCCGGGGACCGTCATGAGCAGGACGAGCGACGCGCACAGGATGACGAAGGTCGTCGCCGCGTAGTCGATGGTCGCTGTGGCGTCTGCCAGAAGCATCGGTGGTGTGCTCATGGCGGTAACGATGCGGTGGGCGGGTTTCCGGGGGCGCCCGCTCGTGTTACGGGCGTGTTAGCGCTTGCCCGCGCAGGTAAGGATCACGTTTCGGGGGCGACGCGGCATACGGCAGAGGTATGCCGCCCGCCCACCTCCCGACCGCGACACCAGACGGGTGCCCCGTCAGTCCAACCCGGCTATCAGTCCAGCAGTGCGTCGACGAACGCGGCCGGGTCGAACGGCGCGAGGTCGTCCGGTCCCTCACCCAGCCCGACAAGCTTGACCGGGACGCCGAGCTTGCGCTGCACGGCGACGACAATGCCGCCTTTGGCGGTCCCGTCGAGCTTAGTGAGGACGATGCCGGTGACGTCGACGACGTCGGCAAACACGCGGGCCTGCTCGAGCCCGTTCTGGCCGGTGGTTGCATCGAGGACGAGCAGCACTTCGTCGATGGGGCTGCGCTTCTCGATGACCCGCTTGACCTTGCCGAGTTCGTCCATGAGGTTGGTCTTGTTATGCAGGCGTCCGGCGGTGTCGATGAGCACGACGTCGGCCTCCATCTCGGCCGCCGCCTTGACCGCGTCGAAGGCGACCGCGGCCGGGTCGGCCCCCTCGCGCTCGGAGCGGATCGTGGGCACGCCCACCCGGTCGCCCCAGGTCGCCAGCTGGTCGGCGGCCGCGGCCCGGAAGGTGTCGGCCGCGCCGAGGACGACGTCGCGGTCCTCCGCGACGAGGACCCGGGCGAGTTTGCCGACCGTCGTCGTCTTGCCGGTGCCGTTGACGCCGACGACGAGGACGACGGCCGGGCGGTCCCCCACTCGCGTGGAGGCGACCCGCCGGTCCATCGTCGGGTCGACCAACCGCAAAAGGTCTTCACGCAGCCACCCGCGGACAACCGACTCATCCGTGGTCCCCTCGACCTTGACCTTGGTCTTGAGCGACTCGACGAGCTCGGTCGTCGCCTCGACGCCGAGGTCCGCGGTGAGCAAAGTGTCCTCGACGTCCTCCCAGGCGGCCTCATCGAGCCCGCCACGGGACAGCAGCGCGAGCAGCCCCTTGCCGATGGCGGAGTTGCTGCGGGCCAGGCGGGCGCGCAGCCGCGCCAACCGCCCTCGGGCACTCTCGGGCTTCTCGTATGCCGGTGCCTCCAGATCCGGCAGCGCCGGCGCCTCGGCGCCCGGCGTCGTGGTGACCGGGCCCCCGGGCAGGGTGGCCACGCCACCGCCTTCGTCGTCCGCTCCCCCGGAGGCCCCTGGCCGACCGGCACCGCCGGGGCGGGTCGGAGTCGTCGGGGCAGGGATCGACGGGGCCTTCCCCCGGCGGCCGCGCAGCAGCCCGACCACCAGGCCGACACCGATGACGGCGATGGCGACGACAAGAGCGATGACCTGCCACAGCTGATCGAGCATGCTCACATCCTCACACGTCGGCCGGACCCACGTCCGGCACGTCCGACCGTCGACGGGGCACCCGCAAGCCGCCCGACCGCCACCCTCTCAGGTCGCCACCCACAGGCAGAACGGGTGTCCCGCCGGGTCCAGCAGCACCCGCACATCGTCCTGCGGCTGGTATGCCGCGAGCGTCGCTCCGAGCGTGACTGCCCGGTCCACCGCTGCCTCCAGATCGCCGTCCACCCGGATCTCGAGATGCGCCTGCATCTGTTGGGCGTGCTCCGTCTGCGGCCAGACCGGCGGTCGATGGGTGGGCTCGCGTTGCACCGACAGGGCCACCGAGCCGTCCGACGCGGCCAGGTAGTGCCAGCCGGGATCGTCCTCGTGCACGGCATACCCGAGCAGCGCGGCGTAGAAGCGCGACAGACCGGGGACGTCGGCGGCCGAGAGGTTGACCGTGGAGACGCGCAGCCGCGGGGGCGCACCAGCGGGCACCGGGACCCACCCGCACCGGACCCGGTTGCCGTCGGGATCGACCAGGTGGACCTCGCGGGCCCACGGCGCCTCGCTCACCTCGACCTCGAACTCAGCCGCGATCCGGTCGATGTCCGGCAGGTAGAGATAGACCAGCGACGGCCCTCGCGCGTCGCCGGCGTGCTCGGACAGGTGGATGAGCGCATCATCGCGGCGCAGCCCGATGTAGAGCGGCAGGTGCGGCTCGAACCGGTGCTCGAACTCGACGGCGAAACCGAGCCGCGTCCACCAGGAGACTGCCGCGGCGGCGTCCCTGACCCGCAGCACCGGGGCTGCGGTGGCGCGCATCACGAGACCGGCACAGGCAGGGCGAGTCGAACCCTTGGTGGAGGGATACCCAGAGCCTTCCCCCGGCGGCCCCGCAATGGGCCGACCACCACACTGGCGCCGATGACGGCGACACCGAGGAGGGCGATGACCAGACAGAGCTGATCCAGCATGGTCCCATCCTCACATGACTGGCTGACCCACGCCAGGAGCCCCGCATCCGCGAACGTCCGCGACAGTGTCGAGGTCAGGTCGAGTCGACGCAGACGGCATCACACCCGCCGAGCGTCTCTGACACGGTGCCCGGCGTGCGGCTCGACCTGCCGACGGATTTCGGAGCGTCACGTTTGGCGTCTCGCTCTTGCCCAACGCCTGGGATTGCGGCGGGTGAGCAAGAGGATCATCCCTCCGGCCAGGAGCAACCCGAGCCCGAGAGCCAGAGCGGGCAGGAGGTCGGTTCCCGTTTGAGGCAGGGTGGCGTTAGCGACGACCAGGTCGGCCTGGGCGTCGTTGTCCGTCGCGGTGGCCGTGGTGTCGGCGCCCGGGGGCGGGACCGCACCGAGCGGGACGACCTCGTCGTTGTCTCCGGGTGCGTTGTCGACATAGGCGACGTTACGGACAGCACCGGACCCGGTCACGGTGACGACCACGGTGATCGTCGGGCCGTCCGAGCCGGCCGGGAGCGCTGCGCCGGCGAGGCAGGTCGGACCGGTGCAGGTGTAGCCGTTGCCCGACATCGACACGAGGGTCAGCCCGCTGGGGAGGACCTCGGTCACCGACCAGCCGGCCAGCGCATCCACCGGACCGTCGTTGTGCGGGGTGAGCAGGAAACTCACCTGGTCGCCGGAGTGGATCGTGCCGCTGGCCTGCAAGACCTTGTCCAGACGCAGGTTGTACTTCACGAGTCCGGCGTCGATGGTCGGGTCGTCCGGCTGTGTCGCCGAGTTCGTGCCGGTCGCCGGTGCGGTGAAGCTCACGCGACCGGTCACGACGTCGGCGTCGGAGTCGACCGCCGCGTCGTCGCCGGCCAGGGCGCTGGTGAAGGTGGAGTCGGCCGGCTTGACGAATTCGATGGTGTAGTCCGCACCGGCCATCAGGTCTGTGAAGACGTAGAACCCGTTGTCGTCCGTGGTCGTCGTGCCCACCAGGACGCCGTCCGCGTCGTAGAGGTTGACCACGACCCCACTCACAGGGTCCTCACCATCGGACTGCAGCCCGTCGCGGTTGGTGTCGAACCACACGTAATCGCCGACGGAAACGAGAGTGACCAGGCCCGCGTCGATGGTCGGGTCGTCCGGCTCGTCCTGCGAGTTGACGCCGGTCAGCGGAGCCACGACGACGACCTTGCCCGTCGCCGGAGCCGCGTCGGAATCCAGCGTGTCGTCGCCACCCGTGACGTTCTGGGACGTGAAGGTCGTCCCGTCGGGCTTGACGAACTCCACCGTGTAGGTCGCCCCACCGATGAGGTCGGTGAAGGAGTAGAACCCCGCGGCGTCGGTGGTCGTCGAGTCGACCAGGGTGCCCTCGGCGTCGTAGAGGTTCACCACCACGTCACTCACCGGCGGCTCGCCTTCGGACTGCAGTCCGTCCCGGTTGGTGTCCAGCCACACGTTGTCACCGATCGAGACGAGCTCGATGACGCCGGCATCGATCGTCGCGTTGTCCGGCTCGGACGTCGAGTTCGCGCCCGAGGCCGGGGCTACCACTGTCACCCGACCCGTCACCGGGTCAGCGTCGGAGTCGGTTGAGTCGGTCGTCACGTCGTTGCTGTCGTCCCCGGTGGCGTCCTGGGTCGTCAGCACCGTGTCGGCCGGCGGGACGAACTCGACCACGTAGGTCTCCCCTGCCAACAGGTCAGCGAACGAGTAGAACCCGTTGGCGTCGGTCGTGGTCGAGGCGATGAGGGTCGTCCCGTCGGCGGCATACAGGTTTACCACCACGTCGGGCACGACCGGCTCGTCGGCGACTGCGCCCTGTTGGCCGTCGCGGTTGCGGTCGTACCAGACGTAGTCACCGATCGAGACAAGCTGGACGAAACCGGCATCGATGGTCGGGTTGTCCGTGACCAACGCGCCGGCCTCGTTGTCACCCGTGCTCTCCGCGACGAATGGCACCTTGCCATCAGCCGAGGCCACGTCCGAGTCAGACCCCGCGTCGAGGTCGTCGGTGCCGTTCGCGTTGGCCACCGGCGTGTAGGTGTAGCCGTCGGGCTGGACGAACTCGATGACGTAGGTCTGGCCGGCCGACAGGTTCGGGAACCAGTAGTACCCTTCGCTGTCGGTCGTCGTCGACGCGATGAGCGTGGTGCCGTCGGCGGCATACAGGTTCACCCCCACGCCGGACAGCTTCGGCTCGCCCTCGTCCTGGATCCCGTTGCGGTTGAGGTCGACCCAGGTGAAGTCGCCCACCGAGACCAACTCGACCAGCCCCGCGTCCAAGCCAGGGTTGTCGGAGACGCCAGGGGTCCCGACCGTGTTGGTCCCGGACGTGGGCGCGGTGAAGGTCACCGCACCCGTCGCGGCCAAGGCGTCGGTCACCACAGCGTCCGAGTCGGCCACGTCGGTCGCCGGGTCGTTCGTCGTCCCGTTCGCGTCCGCGGTGGTCCAGGCGTAGCCGTCCGGCCGGCCGAAGGTCAGGGTGTATGCCGCTCCCGGCGTGAGGTCGTCGAACCAGTAATACCCGTCGGCATCGGTCGTCGTCGTCCGGGTGCCCCCCGTGGCGTCGGTCAACGTCACCGGCACGCCGGCGACGCCCGGCTCACCCGCGGTCTGCAGACCGTCCCGGTTCTGGTCCAGCCAGACGAAATCGCCGACCGAGACCAGCGAAGCCACGTCGAGGGTCGCCTCGGCGTCGTTGTCGGTGACGGAGGTCGCGGTGTCGGTCGCCGTCGTCGGCACCACGAGCGGCACCGTTTCCCGTCCGTCGAGGTCCGACGGAGCGACGTAGGCGACGTTCTTCAGCGACCCGGTGACGTTCGCGCCGATGGTCGCCGTCACAGTGATCGTCGGTCCGAACTGCTTGGCCTTCAGCGGCGCCGCGGCCGTGCAGGTCCCGGTCGCGCCGGAGGTGGAGCACGTGTATGCCGCGCCGCCGTCCATCCCGGTCGCGCCGGCGAAGGTCAACCCCGTCGGAAGGAGGTCGGTGACCGACCAGCCGGCCAGGGCGTCCACCGGACCGGCGTTGTAGGGGGTCAGTGTGTAGGTGACCGTGCCACCTTCGTAGTTTGGCCCGGGCGAGGTGATCGCCTTGGCCAGCGTGAGGTTGTAGGACACGACGCCGGCGTCGATGCCGGGGTTGTCGGCGAGCGTCCCGGCCGCCGACGACGGGGCGTTCGCCCCCGTCGCCGTCGTCGTGAAGGTCACCGCACCCGTCGTCGTGTCGGCATCGGAGTCGGCGAGATCCGCGGTCGGGCTGTTGCTGGTGTCCCCTGTCGCGTTCTGCGTGGTGAAGGTCTCGGCGGTGCCCTTGACGAACACGATCGTGTATGGGGTCGTCGGGTCGAGGTTCCGGAACGAGTAGTAGCCGTTCTCGTCGGTCACTGCGGTCTGCAGTGGCGCAGCGGCGGTGTCGGTGCCGGCATACAGCTGGACGGTCATCCCCACGTAGGGCGACTCGCCAGGAGTCTGCTGACCGTCGCGGTTGGTGTCGTACCAGACGTAGTCACCAACCGACACATAGGGGGTCACCGTCAACGGCACGTTGGCGTCGTTGTTGGTCGACGTCGTGGTCGCGTCGAATGCGGGCGTGGCGTCGGCCGTCGTCGGAGGCGTGCCCAACGGGTTGGTCTCCGGCACGTCGGTGCCCGCCGGTGCCACGTAGGCCAGGTTGTTCAACGTCACCGCCGTCGCCACCGGGTCGATCGTCGCGGTCACCGTGATTGTGCCGAGGTCGGCGCCCGCCGGGAAAGCCTGGTCGTTCGTGCACGTGAGCGAGGACAGCACGCAGCTGTAGTGCGAGTCGGATCCGGAGATCCCCGTCGCCGTGAGCCCGGCCGGCAGCACGTCGGTCACCTTCCAGCCGGCCAGCGCCGTTGCCGGACCGAGGTTCTGCGGGGTCAGCGTGTAGGTGACGGTCTGACCCGGTCGGTAAGGAGCCGGGGTCGCCAGCGCCTTGGCTAGGGTTAGGTCGTACTTAACCAGCCCACCGTCGAGCGTGGGGTTGTCGGCGACATTCGCCCCACCGTTGTTGCTGCCCGCGGCCGGGGCCGTGAAGCTAATCGTCCCGTCCGCCGGTGCGACGTCTGAGTCGTTCGTGTCGGTGCCCACGTTGTTGTCGGATACCCCGCCCGCGTTCTGCGTGGTCCAGGCGTAGCCGTCCGGTGCCGTGAAAACCAGGGTGTATGCCGCCCCGCCGACGAGGTCAGTGAACCAATAGAAACCGGCGGCATCGGTCGTCGTCGTGCCCACCGTGGCCCCAGCCGCGTCTTTGAGGACAACGACGACACCCGAGGCCGGGCTGTTGTCGTCCTGCAGACCGTTGTGGTTGGTGTCATACCAGACGTAATCACCAACGGACACCTTCGGCACGATCGGGGTGTAGGCAACATACGGGTCGCTGCTGGTGACCGGCCCGTTGCCGGTGGCCGTGACGCTCGCGACGTCGGTGCTATAGCCCTGGACCCCGGAGAGGGTCGCCGAGCAGGTGAAGCCCGAGTCGGGTGGGAAGGGACCGGCCCATGTCGTTCCGGTCGTGGGAGCACCGTCGACTGCTTCGGAGAAGTTGCAGGTCAGCCCCGTCACCGTGGCCGGGGGGGACCCCTGGGTGAATGCGTCGGTGACCGTGATCCCGGTGAGGTCGGTGGTCCCGGTGTTGCGGATGATGAAGGATAGGCCAGTCGTCCCGTCCGGAAGCGTGACGGCCGTGGCCGCCGTGTTGGCGTCGTTGCCGGCGGCGTCCTTCTTGTAGATCCTGATCCCGTCACCCTCCGCCGAGCCCCCGACGTAGGAGGAGGAGGTCGAGGCCGAGAGGTTGGCCGGAGGGGTCTGTCCCTCCGTCACCTGTGCGGTGTTGGTGTAACGCACGCCGCCATCACCACCCGGTGCGGCTGCATTGGCCAATACCTCGAAGTAGTAGATCTGGTCGGGTGCCAGAACCGAGGTGTCGACAGAGAAGGTCAGCTGCGTGGGGGTGCAGGAGTAGCCGGTCATCACCGTCAGTGGATCGGTGATGTCTTCGTAGACTGCCCCGGTCGGCGTGTAGCTCACCTTCGCGGCATACGCGACCACGCAGGCGAACTTCCAGCCCGCGGGGGCAGTGTCGGTGATGGTGACAAGCCCGCGATTTCCGGCGGCGGTCCGGAAGTTCCATACGAGGCAGTTCGTCGTGGTGTCGCGACACTGGTTGGCGTTCTCGTAGAACCAGCCGAGCTTCACCGGCTCGGTAGGTGGCGGCTCCACCGGCTGGGGCTCCACCGTGAGGGTGGGCGTCGACGGAGTAAGGGTTCGCGTGCCGATGACGTAGTTGAGCGGATAGGTGCCTACGGCCGAACTGCCGGAGTCGGCGCCGAACTTGGCGATCGCGCAGAGGTTGGACACCCCCGCCCCGTACGGGGTAAGCGTGAAGGTCGCGACGGCAGGAGACGCGGTCGAGATCGTGACATCGATGACGGACGCGCCGGTGCCGTCCGCGATCGAGAATCCGGCGGGCCAGTTGGCCAACACGGCCGGCAGGGTCACGGTGAACGAGTCACCGGCGACCTGGGCGTCGGGTACGCAGAAGGAGAGGGTCGACGTGACCGTCTCTCCCCAGCCCTGAGTGACGGTGTTCCGGTCCACGGCAACCGTCACATTCGTCGGCGAGAACGTGGCCGCGGATGCCACCCAGGGCGGCAGGAGAAACACCACGCTGACCAGCGAGAGAACAACGGACATGACAACAGAACGCGGACGCATGCTTCCTCCTCAAGCCTGTCAGGATCCCCCCGAGTCATCTCGGTCCCCCAGGTCCGCAAAATCATACTACGTCGAGCACCAATTCCCTAGCCTCGGAAAAAAGCGAAGGGCAATTCAACCCGCAGCTTAGGTTTCCATGTTCGTGCCCCGATGATGAGGGGTGCTGGTCACCAGGTCCGGCATGACTGACTGCCCCTGTCGTGGCATGACCCCGGGGGTGTTGTCACCGGGTCCGGTGGCGTCGGCGTGACCGCTGAGAGTGACAAGGCCCACGACGGTGAGGGCTCTTCGTATCGTGGCTGTCGGCTGCTGACGCCCGACCTTGGCCAGCGCTGCGAGGATGACCCCGGTCTCGTTCGGGGCCACCACCGCCCGAGCCGGCCGCGTCGCTGCTGGCGACACAGGCCAGCGAATCAACTACACGCGACGCTAGAAGACCTCGACGCGCTTGGCGGGATCGAGCCACATGCCGTCGCCCTCCCGCACCCCAAACGCCTCGACGAACGCGCCGATGTTGCGCACGACGTTGCCTCGGTGCTCCGGCGGCGAGTGCGGGTCGACTGCCAGCAGCATGACCGCGGTCTCCTCGCGCGCCTTGCCGCACCACACCTGCGCCCAGCCGAGGAAGAACCGCTGGTCGCCAGTCAGTCCGTCGAGCACCGGCGGCTCCTGGTCGCCGCAGGCGATCCGGTATGCCGCGTGCCCCACTCCCAGCCCGGCCAGGTCACCGAGGTTCTCCCCGACGGTGAGAGCGCCGTTCACCGTGCGCCCCGGGGCTGCCCGGGGTTCGAGCCGGTCGAACTGGGCGATGAGGTTGGCGCCCAGAGCGTCGAAGGCCGCCCGGTCGGAGTCGGTCCACCAGTTGCGCAAGGTGCCGTCCCCGTCGTACTGGCTGCCCTGGTCGTCGAAGCCGTGCCCGACCTCGTGCCCGATGACCGCCCCGATGCCGCCGTAGTTGACCGCGTCGTCGGCGTCGACGTCGAAGAACGGCGGTTGCAGGATCGCCGCCGGGAAGACGATCTCGTTGAGTCCGGGGTTGTAGTAGGCGTTGACCGTCTGCGGGCTCATGAACCACTCGCCGCGGTCGACCGGCTGCCCCAGCTTGGCCAGGTTGCGGTCGGTCTCGAACGCGTTGGCCGCGGCGACGTCGGCGAGCAAGTCGCCCGTGAGGACCAGGTCGGTGTAGTCGCGCCACGCGTCAGGGTAACCCACCTTCGGGGTGAACCGTTCGAGCTTGGCCAGCGCCTGGGCCTTGGTGTCCTCGCTCATCCACGGTCGGGTGCCGAACGACCGCCGGAACGCCTCGACGAGGTTGTCGACCAGCTCGCCCATCCGGGCCTTGGCCGACGGAGGGAAGTGCCGGGCGACATAGAGCTCGCCGAGCGCGTCGCCGAGCAGCCGGTCGACCAGCTCGACGCCACGCTTCCACCGCTCGCGCAGGGCGGGCGTGCCCGACAGGGTCCGCCCGTAGAAGTCGAAGTTCTCTTGCACGAACTCGCTCGGCAGGAACGGCGCGGCACCGTGGACGACGTGCCAGGCCAGCCATTCCTTCCACGTGTTGACCGGCTCCTCCGCCAGTGCCGCCGAGAGCGCCGTGACATAGTCCGGCTGGCGGACGACCACCTCGGTGAGCGCGGCCGCGGAACCCAGCCCCGCGGCATACCCGTCCCAATTGACGTGCGGCGCAAGGGAGGTGAGGTCCGCGGCGGTGAGCAGGTGGTAGGTCGCCACCGGGTCACGGTCGGCCACCTTGTCCAGGTGCCCCGCGGCCAGGCGGGTCTCCAGGGCCAGGACGCGCGCCGCCGCCGCCTCGGGCTCGGGGCGTCCCGCGAGCGCGAGCATGGCGGCCACATGCTTCTCGTATGCCGCCCGCGTGTCGGCGTAGCGCTCCTCGCGGTAGTAGGACTCGTCGGGCAGGCCGAGGCCACCCTGGTGCAGGTAGGTGACGTAGCGGCTGGAGTCGCGGTCGTCGGTGTTGACGAAGTGGTGGATGGCACCGCCCATCCCGATCCGCTCCAGGCGACCGGTGAGGGCGAGGAGGTCGGCGGCATCCGTGACGTCGTCCACGTCGGCGAGCAGGTCGGTGACACGGCCCAAACCTGCGGCCTGGACGGCCGCCTCGTCCATGAATGCCCCATAGAGGCGAGCGACCCGGCCTCGTGAGGTGTCGGCGGGGGCGTTGGCAGCCACCGCCTCGTCGAGGATGTCGCGCAGGTGATGCTCGGCCTGCTCGCGCAGGCGGTCGAAGGTGCCATATCGTCCCCGGTCGGCGGGGATCTCGGTCTGAGCGAGCCAGGTGCCGTTCGTGTAGCCGAACAGGTCGTCCTGAGGCCGGATCGACGGGTCGAGGTTCGCGTGGATGATGCCGGACGTCATGCCCGACATCCCATCACACCGGCCCCACACCCACCGCCGCCTTTGCCCGGTCGAGGTATTCCGCCATCACCTGGCGACGGCGGGATACCTCGACCCGACGGTGGACCGGTGAACTTCAGTGGCCCAGCAGGGTGTGGACGGCGTCGGCCAACGCCTCGGGGGTCCGGACGCAGGCAGCGGTGTGCGCGTCGGGGCGCACCAACCACAGTTCCTCGGGGACCGCCTGCAGACTGGCGGCAACGACGCCGTCGTCGCCGAGGTCGGCGAAGTGCATGACCCGCACCGGCAGCCCCTGGGGCACCACGCTGGACAGCACCCCTTCGACCTCCTGGGTGTCGAGGGCATCGCCGACGAGGACGAGCAACCCGTCGCGGGCCAGCTCACGGACCCGGGACTTGCCGTGCGTGGCCTGCTCGGTCGCCGCGTCGGGAAGGATGACGCCGGGCACCGGGGTCGGCGCCTGTCCCCGCGGAGGACGACCCGGCCAGTAGCGGCTGGGGTCGCGCGTGGTCAACGGGCTCTCGACATACCAGAACGCCTCAGCCAGGCGGCCGGAGTCGACGAGCGGGATCGCCTTCTTGTCCTTGCGGGCGCGCTTGAGGATCTCCTTGCGACGCTTGCGGGCCTTCTTGGTCTGTGGCACGAGAAAGTCCATCGTCGCCGCGGTGACCGCGAGGTTCTCGCGAGCAGCAGCCTGCCGCTCGGTCTCGTAGCTGCCAACCAACCCAGGTCCGCCCCACCCCTTCATCGCGAAGGCGATCTTCCAGGCGGCGTTCTCGACGTCCGGGACGCCGCTGTTGAGCCCTCGCGCACCGAAGGGTGCCACCAAGTGGGCCACATCGCCGGCCAGCAGGAACCGCCCGACCCGGTAGTGGTCGGCGCTGCGGGCATGGAACCGATAGACCGACACCCAGTCGATCCGGTAGTCGCGCTTCTTCCCGATCACCTTGCGGATCCGGTGGTCCAGCGAGCCGTCCGCCTGCGCGGCAGCCAGGTCGAAGTCGGTGTCGACCTGCCAGTCGATCCGGAAGGTGCTGTTCGGGCACGGGTGGATGAGGACCTGGCGGCCCGGGTTCCACTCGGGGTCGAAGTAGAACCGACGTTCGTTCTCCCACCCGGGCAACGACGTCTCGATGTCGCAGATGAGGAACGAGTCGTCGAACGTCCGCCCCGGGAACTCCACGCCGAGCAGCTCCCGCATGGGGCCGCCCTTGGAGCCGGCGCAGACGACGGCATACTCGCCGGCCACCTCGAACTCGCCAAAGGCGCTGCGACACAAAACCGTTGCGCGCTCGTCACCGTCGGCCTTCCCGCCCGCGATCCCAACGACCTCGGTCCCCCACCACACCTCGATGAGCGGTTGGGCGGCGATCGCCTCGTCGAGGATCTCCTCGGTGCGGGCCTGGGAGATGTTGACGAACGGCGGCAGCGGCGAGCGACCCGGGTCGGGGATCTCCCAGGAGAAGAGTTCCTTGTTCTTGTAGAACGTCCGAGCCGTCGACCACGTCAGCCCCTCGGTGGCCACAGCACCCGCACCGCAGGCCGCCCACAGGTCCAGCACGTCGCGCTGCTGGCACAAGGCCTTGCTCCCGATCGGATCCCGCTCTGGGCGCGAGTCCAGGACGAGGACGGGGATCCCCCACCTGGCCAGACACAGGGCCGCAGTCTGTCCGACCGGGCCGTTGCCGATCACCAGGACGCGTCCGCGCCCGTCGGTGCCGTGTTCGTTCGACATCTTCGTCCTCCCGGTGGGTGCGCGGCGGGCCGCTCAGGGGTTCAGCCTTGCAGTTGCGCCCAGATCTCCCGGTCGCGCTCTGCCGTCCAGATCGTAGGCCGCTCGACTCCCTGGAGCTCCTCCCAGGTGCGGGCGACGTCAAAGGGCAGGGTGTGCTCGAAGATCGGCCAGTGTCCGTAGGTCGGCGACAGCGCCGCGTGGCAGGCCTCGAATGCCTGCTTGAGCGTGCCGCCGGCCGCCTGGGTTGCCCGCACGTTGTCAATGATTGCCGTGAGGAAGCCACGTGACTGCTCGATCGCCGCCTCGCAGGCCGCCCTGCCGTTGGGGATCTCGCCGCGACCGCCGACGATCCGCTCGGCGCCCATCGCTTTGACCGCGTCGAGCGTCGTGGAGGACCACTCCTGGTGAAAGGCGTCGCCGGTGTAGAGGGCGGCCTTGGCTTCGACGAGGTCACCGGCATACATGATCTTGTGCTTGGGCAACCAGGCGACGATGTCGCCCTCGGTGTGGCCGCGCCCGAGGTACTTCAGGACCAGGTCGCCGCGGTCGCCACCCAGCGGGATGATCATCTCGTCGGTGAACGTCAGGGTCGGCCAGGTGAGGCCCTTGATGCCCTCTGGTTCCTTGAACAGCCTTGGCATCCGGCCGAACTCGCTCGCCCAGTCCTGCATCCCGCGCTCTTGGATCATGAACCGGGTGCGCTCGTGGGCGATGATCTCGTCGGCCTCGAACGCCTCCGCACCCAGCACCCGCACCGCGTGGTAATGCGACAGCACGAGGTAGCGGAACGGCTTGTCGGTGTGCTCGCGCAGCTTGGTGATCCAGTCGCGCGCTGCCGCGGGGGTGGCCCGCGCCTCGAAGCCGACGAGGAAGTCCTCCCCTTCGATCGCTCCGACGTTCGGGTCGCCCTCGGCGGTGAGGGCGTAGACGCCGTCGGCGAGCACCTCGAGGGTCTCGGTCTTGGCGGCCAGGTCGGTCGAGGAGGCGAACGGCTTGCTCATGGGAGGACTTCCTTCGTCGTGCCGGTGGTGCGGGTCGAACGGGTTGGACAGGTCGAACGAGTCTGGTCAGACAGTACGAGGTGATCAGGCGGGCGCCCCGCTCGGGCGCGCGCCCGGCGCGGCGAGACCGCTGGAGGAGGTCGAGGATCCGCCGAGGTATGCCGCGCGGACCCGTTCGTCGGAGGCCAGGTCCGCGGGCGTGCCTTCGGCGACGACGCGGCCGCGGTCCATGACCAGGACCCGGTCGGCGATCTTGAAGGCGGCCCGGACGTTCTGCTCGACGAGCAGCACGGCCAGACCCTTCTCATCACGCAGATGCGCGAGTGCGGTCATGATCTCGGCGACGACCTTGGGGGCCAGGCCCAGGCTCGGCTCGTCGAGGATGATGACCGACGGGTCGGACATCAGGGCGCGGGCCATGGCGAGCATCTGCTGCTCGCCACCGGACAGAGCACCGGCCAGCAGGTTGATCCGGTCGCGCAGCCGCGGGAATAGGTGCAGCGCTTCGTCGCGGCGCACGGCATACCGGCCGTCCTTGCGCCGCACGTAGCCGCCGAGCACGAGGTTGTCCTCGACGGTGAGCGACGGGAAGACGAGCCGGTTCTCGGGGACGTGGGCCAGACCCAGCTCCGCGATCTTCTCGGCGCTGGTCGACGTGATGTCGGTGTCGCCGAGCTTGACGTGGCCGCGGACCGGTTTGAGCAACCCGGACACCGAGCGTAGAACGGTCGTCTTGCCAGCCCCGTTGGAACCGACGAGTGCGAGGAGCTCGCCCGGTGCGACGTGCAGGCTCACGTCCCAGAGAACCTGCAGACGGTCGTATGCCGCGTCGATCCCCTCGACCCGCAGGCCGATCCGCGGGACGTGGTCCGTGCTCATGCCTGCCCTCCCGCCGCTGGGCTGGTCGCTGCGCTCGCCGCGGCCGCCGTCGTCGACTCGGCTGGACCACCGCTGTGGTCGTCTTCCTCGCCCAGGTATGCCGCGATGACCTTCGGATCGCTGGTCACTTGGGCGGGGGTGCCCAGGGAGATGAGCTTTCCGTCGTCGAGCACGGCCACTCGGTCGGCCAAAGCCATGACCGCAGCGACGTCGTGCTCGACGAGCAGGACGGTGACGCCGCTGGCTTTGACCCGGCGCAGCAGCCAACTGAGGCTGTCGCGCTCGGGGCCGGACAGGCCGGCCATCGGCTCGTCCAGCAGCAGGACCGAGGGCTCCAGGGCGAGAGCCCGGGCGACCTCAACCTGGCGCTGCTTGCCGAAGGCCAGGTCGGCGATCTGCTTGTCGGCCAGGCTGGTCAGGCCCATGGCGTCGATCGCCGCCTGGGAGGCCTGGTCGATGAGCTTCTCCTCCGTGCGGTCCAACAGCAGCATGCCTCGGATCAGGCCCGCTTGGCTGCGCAGGTGGCGGGCCACCTTGACGTTGCCGATGACGGTCGTGCTTTTGAAGGTCTGCAGGTTTTGGAACGTGCGCGTGGCGCCGATCGCGGCGGCGATGTGCGGCCGTTTGCCGGCGACTTCGTTGCCCTCCAAGACGACCGAGCCTTCGGTGGGTGGCAGGACGCCGGTAATCATGTTGAACGCCGTCGTCTTGCCCGCGCCATTGGGACCGATGAGCGCCATGATCTCGCCGGCCTTGACGTCCAGGTCGAGGTTGTCCAGCGCAGTGACCCCGCCGTAACGCTTGGTCAGACCACGGATGGCCAGGATCGTCTGCCCGGCCGGCATGTGTTCGGCGCGGGCCAACAGCTTGAGCGACTCCTCAAGCAGATCACGCTGCTCCTCTTGAGTGACCTTGTGCTCGTGCTCGCCCCGGACGATGGGGTGGTTGCGTTGGCGCACCGAACTGACGATCTTGCCCCACAACTGCGCCAGCCCGCCCGGCATGAGGATGATGACCAGGACGAGGACCACGCCGAAGCCGATGAGCTGGATCTCGCCCTTGGCGCCGGGGATGAGCACCGGGATCAACCCGCGAAGCCCGTCGTCGAGCAACTGCACGGCGACCGCGCCGATAATGGCGCCCCACACCGTGCCGAGGCCGCCGAGGACGACCATGAGCAGGATCTTGACCGACAACTCGAAGTGGGCGACCGAGGGATTCACGATCGTCAGCCAGTGCGTGTAGAACACGCCGGCCAGACCGGCATACGCCGCGCTGAGGACGAACACGCGAAGGCGCAAGGCGAACGTGTCGACCCCGAGACACTCGGCCGCCACCTCCGAGTCGTTGACCGCCGACAGGGCGCGGCCAGTGCGACTGTGCACGAGGTTGCTCGCCAGCCACAGGCCGAGGACGACGACTGGGGTGAGCAGCAGGAAATACTCCTGCGAGGTGTCATAGACGCGTCCGCCGAACTCGAGGTTGGGCAGACCGTAGATGCCGGACGTGCCGCCGGTGAAGTCCTGTTCGGTGACGAAGACCCCGACGATGATGCCCAGGCCCAGGGTCGCGAGCGCGAGGAAGTGGCCCCGCAGCCGCAGCAATGGCAACCCGACCAGCAGGGCGATGAGCATTGATGCGAGGACGGCAACGGGTGCGGCCAGCAAAGGGTTCCACCCAGCCTTGCCCACGAGCAGCGCCTGGGTGTAGGCGCCGACCGCGATGAAGGCCGCGTGTCCGAGGCTGACCTGCCCGGCCAGCCCCATGAGGAGTGAGAGCCCGATCGCCGCGAAGCCGTAGATGAGCGCCCAGATGCCGATGTCGACGAACTGCTGGGGCGCAACGCCACCGAAGAGCAGCAGCACGACGGCCAGACCGAGGAAGGGCAACTGGCGCTTGACCATGGGGCTCATACGCGCACCGCCGAGGTCTTGCCGGCCAACCCGTGTGGCCGGAAGAGCAACACGAGGACAAGGACGACGAAGGCGACCGCGTCCCGGTAGCCGGACGAGAGGTAGCCCGCCACGAGGTTCTCCAGGACCCCCAGGAGTATGCCGCCGAACATCGCCACCCGCAGCGAGGTGAGCCCGCCCAGGGTGGCAGCGACGAACCCCTTAAGGCCCAGGCTCAGGCCGCTGGACCAGGCGCTGAGATAGATCGGGCTGCCGACGACGCCGGCCACGGCACCAGTGAAGCCGGCGACCGCGAACGCGACGACGGTCGCTGTCCGCGGCGAGATGCCCACCAGCCGGGCGGCCACGGGTTGTTCGGCGCAGGCCCGCAAAGACTTGCCGCGGACGGTGTGCTCGTAGAACCAGATGACGGCATACGCGACGAGGGCAGCGATGCCGAGCACCCACAGTTCCTGGCTGCGGATGCTCACCCCTGCCACGGTGATGTCGGTGCCGGGGAAGGTCGGCAGCCCCTTGGCCTCCGGACCCCAGATGAGCAGCATGACCGCCTTCACCGCCGTGGAGACGCCCAGGGTGAGGATGATCGAAGTGAGCGGAGTCATCTTCTTGATGGGCGCGATGGTCAGCCGTTCCAGGAGCACGGCGACACCAACGACGAGGGGGATGACGACAAGGATGGCTACGAGCAGGGGCAACCCGGCACCGACCGCGCTGATCGCGGCCAACCCGGCCAGGGCGGCATACTCGCCCTGGACCAGGTTGACGATCTCACGAACCGCGAAGATGGCGACGAAGCCGAGTGCCACCAGCCCGTAGACGGATCCCTGCGCCAGCCCGGCGAAGACGAGCTGGAGAAGGTCGGTCATGGGTGCTTAGCCTGCGACCTTCCAGGCCTTGTTGTCGACCGTGACGATCATGAGCGCGTCCTTGGTCAGACCGGAGTGGTCGGACGCGGTCATGGTGAACACGCCGCTGATGCCCGGCCACTTGCTCGTCGCCTCGATGGCGTCGCGCAGCTTGTTGGCGTCAGTGCCGGCCTTCTTCAGCGCCTCGACGGCGATCATGAAGCCGTCGTAGGCGTGCCCGGCGAAGGTCGAGGGGCTGGCGTTGTACTTGGCCTTGAAGTCGGCGATGAACTTCGTGACGACGGCCTTCTGCGGGTCGTCGTCCTTGAGCTGGTTGGCGACGAGCATGCGGCCCATGGGCGCGAGCAGGCCCGTGGCCGAGTCGCCCGCGGTGTCGAGGAAGGCCTGATTGCCGATGCCGTGCGACTGGTAGATCGGCATGGTCAGCCCGAGTTGCTTGGCGGCCTTCTGAGCCAGGCCTGCGGCCGGCGGGATGCCCCAGATGAGGACCGCCTGCGGCGCGGATGCGCGCAAGTTGGTGATCTGGGAGGTGAAGTCGGTCGCGTCCGGCGCGAACTTCTCGACAGCGGAGATCGTGATGCCAGCCGTCTTGCCGATCTCGGTGAGCATCTCGGGGATGCCCTCGCCGAAACCAGAGGCGTCGCGGGCCACGGCGACCTTGGTGATGCCCTTGGCCTTCATGTCATCGACCATCTTCTCCAGGACGACGCGGTCGTTCTGGGCGGTCTTGAAGACCCACTTGGAGCCGTCGACGATCTTGGCGTTGGCCGCGAAGGAGATCATCGGCTTCTCGGCCTTCTCAGCCAGCGGCCGCATGGCCAGGCTGGGGCCGGTCCGCGAGGCACCAAGGAGGATGTCGACCTTCTCGGTGTTGAGCAACTTGCTGGCTGCCTTGGCGGCGCCGTCCTCGGTGGACTGGTTGTCCTCGATGAACAGCTTGAGCTTGCGCCCATTGACCCCGCCCGCCGCGTTGACCTGTTCGGCCAGCATTTCGACGGTCTGGCGCTCCGGGACACCAAGGCTGGCTCCCGCACCAGTGATGTCGAGGACCACCCCAACCTTGATCTCGCCGCCGGCATCGGTGCCGGTCGCCGTCCCGCCGGACTTGCTCTCGGAGCAGGCGGCCATCGTGGTCGCCAATCCGAGCGCCAGACCCATCGAGAGCAATCGCATGCTGCGCTGCATGTCGCCTCCTGAACAAGGGCGGGTCCCCCCGCCGTCAGCTGTGTGTCGGAAACTGCTGGTGGTGCTGTGTCCCGAGCTCTACCGCACAGGCGCTAGCCGTTCTATAATCGGACAGCGTTGTTCGATATGGGAATGGTCAAACTCTAGACGACCGAGGTGACGATGGCAACGGGCGTTCCGCTCACACGAACCGCGTCGCCTGCCCTCGCCCCGGCGGACGCTCGTCCAGCGTCCCAGACTCTCGACCGCGGTCTACGTGTGCTTGAGCACATCACCGAGTCGCCCACTCCCCTCTCGGTCGCCGAGGTCGCCCGCGATGTCGGAATGCACCGCTCGATCACCTATCGCATGCTGCGCACGCTGGAGGACCACGGCCTCATCGGGCGCGACGACCAAGGCCGCTTCCAGGCCGGGGCGGGTTTGGCAGTCCTCGCCGGCCGGTTCACCCCGGCGCTGCGGGCCGTCGCCGGACGCCACCTGCTCAAGCTCGCCGTCGCCACGGACAAGACGGCCTTCCTGGTCGTCCGCCACGGTGACGAGGCAGTGACGATCGAGGTCGTCGAGCCCCCGGCGGCAGCCGCCCACGTCAGTTATCGCCCGGGCCTGCGCCATCCGATCACCAAGGGAGCCCCCGGAATTGCCCTGCTAGCCGGCGAGCCTCCCAGCGTCGGCGAACGCCCGGAGGTGACCGCTGCCCGCGCCTTGGGGTGGGCGACGAGCACGAGCGAGGTCATTCAGGATTTCCGAGCCGTCGCCGCTCCGGTCGTGGACACCGCAGGCGTATGCCGCGGCGCCATCGCCGTCGTCTTCGCTGGGAGCACCGACCTGTCCGGCGTGGCCGAGCGGGTCATGGCCCATGCCTTGGCCCTTGGCCTGGACCTTTAGGGCACCGAGCTCAGCGGCTCGGGAGGACGTCTGCGACCTTGTCCTTGGCTGAGGCGACGACGCCCTCGGTGCGCCCCTTGGTCGCCGACGCGACCTGTCCGGTGCGCTCGCGAACGCGCGATACCACCTGCTCACCGCGTGGGGTCAGCAGGTCCTTCCCCTCCCGACGGGCCGGAACGGCGACAGCGACGACGACAGCCAACCCAAGCAGGAGGCACACGATCATGGTGATGACGAGTGCAGCCATGGGAGAAAGTGTCCCAAATCGACGAGCGATCACCTACTCCGGCGCGCCTACGACGTGACGTGGATCACGGCATACAGCCGGGCTGCGGGCGCCCACCATCTCACGATGCGGAACAGCAAGCCGCCGTCAGGTCGTCGAGAGCGCCACGTCGCGCATCCGCTGGGAGACCACGGTGGTGACCCCGTCGCCGCGCATCGTCACGCCATAGAGGGCGTCGGCGATCTCCATCGTCTTCTTCTGGTGGGTGATGACGATGAGCTGGCTGGAGTCGCGCAGCTCCTCGAACAGCGTCAGCAAGCGGCCGAGGTTAGCGTCGTCGAGCGCCGCTTCCACCTCGTCCATGATGTAGAAGGGGCTCGGCCGGGCCTTGAAGATGGCCACAAGCAGCGCCACCGCCACGAGCGAGCGCTCCCCACCCGACAGCAGCGACAACCGCTTGATCTTCTTGCCGGGCGGGCGGGCCTCGACCTCCAGACCCGTCGTCAGCATGTTGCCTGGGTCGGTGAGCAACAGCCGCCCCTCGCCGCCGGGGAAGAGCCGCGCGAACACCGCCTCGAACTGTGCCGCGGTGTCCTGGAAGGCCGAGGCGAACGCCTGCTCCACGCGCTCATCGATCTCGCGAACGATGTCGAGCAGGTCACGCTTGGAGGTCTTGAGGTCTTCGAGCTGGGTAGTGAGGAATGCGTGCCGCTCTTCGAGGGCGGCATACTCCTCCAGCGCAAGGGGGTTGACCCGGCCGAGGGCGGCGAGCTTGCGCTCTGCCGACCGCAGCCGCTTCTCCTGGACCTCCCGGACGAACGCCATGGGCTCGGGCATCGCGTCGGGGTCGAACGCCGGGTCGTTGGGGTCGGGGATGACCGGCACGGGCTGGTGGGGACCGAACTCATCGACGAGGACATCGGGGTCGACGCCGTACTCCTCCATCGCGCGGCCGGTGAGGGTCTCGATCCGCAGCCTTTGCTGCGCCCGGGCCACCTCGTCGCGGTGCACCGAGTCGGTCAGCTCGCGTAGTTCCTCCTGCAGGACACCCATCTCCCGGCGCAGCCGCGAGCGTTCGGCGTCATGCTCGGCGCGGGCCGCCTCCCCTGCGCGAGCTGCCTCACCGGCCTGTTCGGCGCTCTCCCGCAGCCGGACCGCTGCGTATGCCGCGCCCGCCCGAACCGCGGTGGCGACCCGGGCCTCCCGGGCCCGACGTTCGCGGC
>MTKY01051516.1_pt1 | contig 32879 bp, 27 predicted proteins | sample 1042731 | NCBI WGS metagenome assembly MTKY01 (sample SAMN06212206, study PRJNA360538) | anaerobic digester metagenome | biome: Wastewater treatment plant; material: sludge; isolation source: anaerobic digester fed with sludge from wastewater treatment plant | place: Denmark: WWTP Soeholt ...
CAGGCTGGGGCTGCGCAGGCCGGCGTTCCAGCCGCCATCCACCGGATATTCCGAGCCGGTGCAATAGCTCGCCTCGTCCGAGGCCAGGAATACCGCCATATGCGCGACCTCCTCGGCGTGGCCGACGCGCGGAATGGGATGATGCTTGTAGAACTCGTTCACCTGCGCCAACGGGTTGCCGGCCGGATTGCCCATGACGGTATCGATTCCGCCCGGGTGGATCGAATTCACCCGGATGCCATGAACCCCGAGTTCGATCGCGGCGCTCTTGGTCATGCCTCGAATCGCCCACTTGCTGGCACTGTAGGCAATCAGGCCATTCTTCGACTGCAATCCGTCGACCGAGGAAATATTGACGATCGCGCCGCCTCCGGCCCGTTTCATCGGCTCGATCACGGCCTGCATGCCGAGAAAACAGCCGACCTGGTTGATGCCGATCACGCGCTGGTAATCCGCCAGCGAGGTCTGCGCAATCGCCGCCGCGAACAAAACTGCCGCGTTGTTGACCAGTATGTTGAGCGGGCCCATTTCCCCGGCAGCCGCCACCACCGGACCCCACTGCGCTTCCTTGCTCACATCGAGATGCATGTAGCGCGCATTCGCGCCGAGTTCTTTCGCCAGCGCCTCACCGGGTTCGTCGATTACGTCGGTAATCAGAACCCTGGCACCCTCCTTGACGAAGAAGCGTGCCTCGGCCGCGCCCTGCCCGCGGGCTGCTCCGGTAATGATGGCCACCTTGCCTGCCAGACGTCCCATATTCCTTGCTCCCGTTGCGATTGCTGTTACCCGGCGATACGCCGGTGTCCGCGGGGAATAGTAACTTCCAGCGCGGGTTTCAGAAACCGCGGCGGACCACGGATTGCCAAAAGTTCATGCGTGACGACCAGTATGGGCCGCAGCCCCAGGCCAACGGCCCTGGATCAGCGCCTGTGAACACACCTTTGAAGCCTTTGAACCACGTCCTTGCCGATTTGACCGGCGCACAGGAGAGTGAGCTTGGATACCAGCGCGCGCAATCAGTTTCTCGGGAAAATGACGCTCGTGAAAAAGGGCGCGGTCAACGACGAAATCGAACTGGAGGTGGCTGGGGCCCGCCTGACACCACTGTCGTTGCCTGCCTCGCCCGCTTGCACCAGCGCATCGAAGCTGGTCCTGCCAAGCAGTTCGATCAGTCATTCAATGGATAGTGCGTCAACGGGTCGGGCGCTCCTTTGGGTAGCCTGCCATCCAGGTCTGTAAAGCCATAGGCCTCTGCCATTTGCCGTGTGGTATAGATGCGACCGCTCCGAGTCACGACATCTGGATCAGCCGCAAGCGCGACTACGCCACGACCGGGAAAGCGCGGAGACTCCGCGTCTGTAAGATCAAGCTCCCACTCGTCGGCGTCCAGGGAGAGAATTCGCTCGGTCAGCACAAACGACGGCCACAGAGTCACCAGGGCAACCCCTTGCGCGGCGAGTTCACGCCCTGCGTCCTGGCCGATCCGGTCCAAGGCTGCTTTGCTTACACCATAAGTCGCATGCACAAAGAACTCTCGCGATCCCTGCGAGCTGATGTTTACGACGAGACCCTTGCGACGGGGAATCATGTGCTGCGCGGCATGCCATGTCGTCACGTAGACGGAGCGTGCGCTGACCGCCATCATGTCGTCAAAAAATGAGATCGGAGTCTCGAAAAATCGCTCGCCGTTGCCACAGCCTTCGGGCAAATCGAAGGCACTGTTCACGAGCACATCAATCTGGCCATCCTCGGCAATGACGCGGGCGAAGACAGCTTCAATCTGGGCATCCGAGCGCAGATCGCAGACGATTGGAACCGCGTGACCACCAAGATCCGCCGCCTCGCTGACCGTTTTCGAGAGGCTTCCCGGAAATGCGCTATCGCCTTCTGTCAGCGTGCGACCCAGGATATAGACTTTGGCTCCTGCCGCAGCAAGCTCCAGGACACAGCCCCGCCCGACGCCGCGAGACCCACCGGCCACAACCGCAATTTTCCCATCGAGCACGCCCATGTCTACTCCTTCGTGTTGTTCCAGATTTTCCGGTGTGGCTGCTTGCCGCGATTCAGAAACGCAGTAGCAACTAGAACTGATCGGGCCTCGACATCGCATCGTGACCACCGTCGACAAACAGCACGGAACCACAGCAAAACGATGCCCCGGACGACAACAAAAAATCCACGGCACTGGCAATCTGATCCGGTCGGGCTACGGAGCCGGTAGGAATGCTGGCGCCAAACTCCTCCATCAGCTTTCCAAATGCAGGATCATTCAGCAATTTATCAGTCAACGGCGTTTTGGTGATACCCGGCGCAACGGCATTCATGCGAATCCCCTGCCTGGCATAATCGGCGGCGTTGCGCCGCATCCAGCGGGCAAGCGCATTTTTCGAACCGGCGTACGCCGTGGGTCCATCCAGCGCATCAATCAGCTCGCAAGCCTGCTCTTCCTGCTCGTTCAAGAGCAGATCGACATATTGCTCGTTGAGCCCCGGCATTGAGGCCGAGTTGGAGGAGATGACGACAACGCTGCCGCTGCGTTTGACCAGCAAATCCATGACGCCTCGGATAGTCGCAAGTACGCCGAAATAGTTGACTCTCGTGATCAAGGAGCAAGGCTGTACATTCGGTCCCAATCCCGCGCACGGAACAAAACCATCCAGTCCATCGGGCGCGGCCGCGCTGATGCCATCCACAGCGGATTTCCGCCCCGCGGCGGTTGACAGATCCGCCACGATATCAGCATCCTTTATGTCCACCACAATAACGTTGTGACCGGAATCACGAAGTCGCTTTTTGACAGCCGCACCGATGCCGGTAGCTCCGCCTGTCAACGCATAGTTACTCATTGTCATACCCATCAACTGACTCGATGCTTCAGCTCCCGGAAATCGTTGCCCGGTATCGGCCGGTTGGCGTCAATCGGGTATTGCGTATCCCGATGGCAACTGCCCCATCTGCACCGTCTGTGTGCAAACGCGCTCCGCGATACGCCACCCCGACGGGCCGCGTGTCAGCTTGTCAAAGTAATAACCGGCGTTGGTGATCACCTCTTGAGAACCGTCAGCACGCTGGCGCGCCATCGGCGCCAGAAACATGCAGCGACAATTCGCACGGTCCCCGTCTATTTCGATACATATGTTGCTCGTGAAGTGCAGGTTTACCGGCCAGCCCTCGAGCGCGCGATGCAGCCACTCGAGCGTGGGGCGATAAGGCCCCTTCTTGCCGCCGGTGCTGGTGTAATCGACTGTCGCCTCCGGCGCAAAGACGCTGTCCATCAGTTCCCACTTTCGCTTATCGGCCATCCATGCGTAACGGTACAACAACTGTTCAATCTCGTAGCGGTCACCGGCGTGCTTGTCAGTCATCGGGGTCTCCTTGTGTTGCGTTGGTTCGATTGCCGTATCTGCTGTCAAAATTCGTAGCGGATGTCGACGCCGAACAGGCGTGGATCACCGAATATCGCGAGCCTGTTGGCGTGCAGTTGGTAGAAGCTGCCCTGGCCCTCGATCTGGTACTCCTCGTCAAAGATATTGTGTACCCAAGCTGCAATCTCGAAGCTCCCGCGCCCGATCCAGTCCTCGCCCGAGAGGCTGGCGCGCAGGTTTCCGATGCCATAAGAGGGGATGTAATCACCGCGCAATCCGGGCGGGTTCGGCCGTGCCGACGTGAACACGCTATCGCGATGCGTATAGTCGAAGGCGATGTCGAGCCTGCCCCAGGACCACGATGCCGCTTCCCAGTCGATGACCGCACTCAGCTGATTGTCGGGTGCGTTCTGCAGCACCCAGAAACGCTTGTCGTCACCCTCCACCTTCTCGATTTCGGTGTCGAGATAGCCGTAAGAGAGGGCGACGCGCAACCCACGTGCGAGCAATGCCTCGAGGTCGATCTCGATACCCGAGACATTTGCCTTGCCGGCATTCTCGGTCTGCGTGAGCGCCGGATTGGGCTGGTTCGGAACCACGATGTCGAGCTGCATATCCTCGTAGTCCGCGTAGAACACCGCGGTATTCAAGCGCAGGCGCCGATCCAGCAGCTCGCTCTTCACTCCGATCTCGTACGATGTGAGCGTCTCGGGGTCGAAGGGCTGCGTGAAATCGGCGGCACGTAAATTGAACCCACCTGATTTGTAACCTGTAACCACCTTGCCATAGACCGAGGAGGACTCTCCCAGTTGGTAGGCCACGGTAAACGAGGGAGTGAACTTGTCAAAGGACTTGTCCACCTTGCCGTAATAAATATTGTCCGCGTCGCGCTCATCGACCGAATAGCGGCCGCCGAGCGTGATTTCCCACGGACTTTCGGCAGCCGGGCGCCAGGCGAGCTGCGCATATGCGGCCCACGCGGCATTTTTCGCACTCACGTCGGCCGCGGGCAGCGTGAGGCCAATCAGGTCGATTTGATCAACGAGGTACACATCACCATTTTCCTCGAAGTAATAGAGTCCCGCCACGTAGTCCAGGCTACCCGAATCGCTGCTGCCGACCAGTTGCAACTCCTGGCTGAACTGGTCCTGCCCGGTTCGCGCGACCGCATTGCGGATGACGCTGAGAAAGCTGTTGGCGGAGTAGTCCTGGTAAGTCGACTCATTGAGCTCGCGATACGCGGAAATCGACTTGAATTCACCGAGCCCGGTATCGACCGTCAGCGTCAGTGTATGGCCTTCGGTATCGCCGTCGCCCGACTGGTAGTGATTTGGCAGCGCAGCCTTGTCGAGGCGATCTTCCTCCTCGGGCAGGATGCCATCGAAATAGGTATTTGCCTCGAGCAGCTGGTAGTAATAGCCGGTATAACTCGAGTCGCTGCGATCGTAGCCATAGTCCAGCGTGACGCTCTCGCTGGCAAGCCAGCGCAGGTCGCCCCTGAAGCCGCGCTTGTCATGATTGCCGAAATCCTGGCCCGACCCGATGTTTTCGACCGGCCCGTCGCGTTCGTTCCTGGCATAGGCGAGGCGCCCAAACACCTGGTCGGAGAGCGGTACATTGAGCACGGTCTTGCTGTGAAATCGCGAGAGCTCGCCGGCTCCCAGTTCCTGTGAGAACGAAAGATCTCTTTGCGGACGCACCGTCACCACATTTACCGCACCACCGGTGGTATTGCGCCCGTACAGGGTTCCTTGCGGTCCGCGCAGCACCTCGACGCGCTCGATATCCGCCACTTCAAGTCCGAGGCCGATGGAGCGCGCGAGGTAGACCCCGTCGAGGTAGACGCCGACCGAGGTATCGGTGGTCACCTGGGGATCACCGCTGCCGACGCCACGAATAAAGAGTCGCGGCGCATTGGGGCTGTTCGGGAACGGCGTCATCGAGAGATTGGGGATGTGGTAAGCGAGGTCACCGATGCTCTGGATATCGAACCGCTCGAGTGCGTCCGCACCGAGGCTGACGATCGAGATCGGAGCTTCCTGGAGGTTTTCACTGCGTTTCTGAGCGGTGACGATGATCTCCTCAAGCGCCTCCTGGGCGTGGCCGGTCAAGGGTAGAGCGCAGGCAATACAAAGCGTGATCAACAGTCGATCGGCGTACATGAGCGTCTCCTTGGCATTGCTAGGAGCAGGCGACGACCCGCCCTATCTTTTTGTCACCATTTCGGTACGAAATGGCTATTTTATTGTGATTTATATCATCTGGCAAATATTATTCGACATATTTCATTTATTTAATACTCATCTTCAACGATATGTGTTTCACCGATCTACGAACTATACTGTCGCCGTCTTGAACGGAGTCCACGATGGATCCCACCGACGAATCAATACTCAACCTACTCCAGCAAAATGGCCGACGCTCGAACCGGGTGATCGCCAGAGAACTCGGACTGCCCGCACGGCAGGTCGGGAGCCGGATCCAGCGAATGCTGGCGCACCAGGAGATGCGCATCCTGGCGGTCGCGGATATGGCCAGCGCCGGATTCGATTTCATGCTGTTCATCGGCATTGAAGTTGCCGGCCTGCCTGCCGATGAAGTTGCCGATGAACTAGCGCAGATTCCCGAGATACTGTCCGTGATGCTCACGATGGGCAGTTGCGATATCGAGGTGGTCGCCGTGGCCGATAACCACGCCTCGCTGGTGCGTCTCGTCACGCAGGATCTTGCCCGCGTCAGGGGCATACGCAGCCTGCAACTCAGCCTGGGGCTGCAGACACTGAAGTACGCGACCGTGATGGGCCCGCTCATCGATCGCCCGCAAATCCCCATGCGATTTCCGGAAAACGGGCGTGTCGACAACATGGACAAGGCCATCATCGAGCGCCTCTGGATCGATGCCAGATCCACGAACCAGACCATCGCCGACGAGTTGGGCGTGTCGGAATCCGCGGTACGCGTGCGTATCAATGCGATGCATGATCGCAATCTGATCCGCATCACGGCAATGAGAAACATGCGGGTGGAGCACGGCGAGATGTTCGCCTCCATCGGCGTAGAGGTGGCCGGACGATCGGTGGACGACGTCGCGCGCGACCTTGCAGCGTTATCCAACGTGGGATTCGTGGCAACGGTGCTGGGCCGCTACCACATCCTCGTGATGGGATTGCTCGGCAGCGCACACGAACTGAGCGAACTGCTTATGCGCCAGATCGAACGAATGCCGGGCGTGAGCAAGGTGCACACCTCACAGGTGCTGAACTTCGTAAAGTACGACTATTACTGGACCACGGTGATCGAGGAGGCGAACGCCTGACTCGCGAACGGGAACACGGTGCAGACGATCTGGCCGCTTCCTGATCGCGGATCCGGGTGCATACCAAGGTACAGGCTACCCGGCGCAGCACCCGAACGAAAGGTACCGTGGCAGCCCGGCAGTCCGACCTTGCAAACCGGTAAATTGATCCGCCCCGAGACGCTCCGTATAGTTGCGCCTTTGTGTTGATGGATAGCCCCATGCCCGAGTTGCGTTTTGGTTTGAGTTTCGAAGATCTGTACCATCGCGAGGGGCTCGAGCGCCTTGACGCGGCATTCCTCGATTTTTCCGCCGAGGCCCACCCGGAGTTGCGCGATGCGCTGCTTGCGGGACGTAGCGACCCCACGGCCCTGTCACCGAAGGACGAGGCCGAATTGCTGATTGCACTGGCCCCGCAACTCGAGGAGTTCCTCGCCCGCCTGTTTGGCATCGAGGCCGAGTCACGCGCCTTGTCTGCCCGGCACCACGAGCTCGCCCCGCTCTACACGGTGAAGCGCGCCTTCGTGCATCGCATCGCGATCAGCAAGGTCACGGCCGAGGACATCGCCTCGCTGGATCCCGCAGCCGCGGCCGGCGAACTGCTCGGCGAGCATTTCAGCGAACTCGCCTTTGCCAACCAGGTACTCGCCTGGCAACAGGACCCGACCGCCAACGCCGACAAGCTCGCCCTCGCGGCATGCTACGCGGCGTGGGCCGCAGGGACCGATGCGGGGCGCAGCAAGCACGGTGACGGCGTGCTGTTCAAGGCCCCGCGCAAACTCGACTACATGCGGCTGGTGCCGTTGCGCACCGACGATTCGCTTGGCTTTGCGCGCCACAGCAGCGATCACCTGCGCCGCCGCGAGGGTTTCGAGCTGACCGATCACGGCACCGATCTGAACGGTGCGCTGGACCAGGCCAATTACTGCATCTGGTGCCACAACCAGGGCAAGGACTCCTGCTCCAAGGGCCTGCATGAAAAAGCACCGCGCGGTGCCGAACCTGCGGCGCCGGTCTACCGGAAATCCCCGTTTGGCGTGAGCCTGACGGGCTGCCCGCTCGAGGAGCGCATCTCGGAGTTTCACCTGCTCAAGACCCGGGGCGAGGCAATTGCCGCGCTGGCCATGATCGTGATCGACAACCCGATGGTGGCCGCCACCGGGCACCGCATCTGCAATGACTGCATGAAAGCCTGCATCTACCAGAAGCAGGAGCCGGTCGATATCCCGCAGGTCGAGACGCGCACCCTGAAAGACGTGCTCGAACTGCCCTGGGGCTTCGAGATCTACGGATTGCTGACCCGCTGGAACCCGCTCAACCTGCGCCATCCCTACCCGCGACCCGACAGCGGACGCAAGGTGCTGGTGGTGGGGCTCGGACCGGCGGGCTTCACCCTCGCCCACCACCTGATGAACGACGGCCACACGGTGGTCGGCATCGACGGCCTGAAAATCGAGCCGCTGGCGGCGGATTTGTCCGGCGTCGATGTACACGGCCGACGCGTGCCCTTCCGCCCGGTGCGGGATATCGCAGAACTCGCCGAGCCGCTCGATGAGCGCGTGATGGCCGGATTCGGCGGGGTTGCCGAGTACGGCATCACGGTGCGTTGGGACAAGAATTTCCTGAAACTCGTGCGTCTGCTGGTCGAACGGCGCAGCCAGTTCGCCATGTTCGGCGGTGTGCGCTTTGGCGGCACCATAACCGCGGACGATGCCTGGCGCATGGGCTTCGACCATATCGCATTGTGCGTGGGTGCAGGCGGCCCCACCGTGCTCGACATCCCCAACGGACTGGCACGGGGTGTGCGCGCGGCATCGGATTTCCTGATGGCGCTGCAACTCACCGGCGCCGCCAAGGCCGATTCGATCGCCAACATGCAACTGCGGTTGCCGGTGGTCGTGATCGGCGGCGGTCTTACCGCGATCGACACCGCCACCGAGTCGCTGGCCTATTACGTGGTGCAGGTGGAAAAATTCCTTGATCGTTACGAAGCGCTCGCGCAGCACGTCGATGAAGATACGATCCGCGAGCCCTGGGACGATTACGAGCGTGAAATCGCCGAAGAATTTCTTGCCCATGCCCGTGCCATACGCCAGGAACGCAAGCAGGCGGCCAGTGCCGGTCGCGCACCGCGCATCGTCGAGATGCTGCGTCATTGGGGTGGCGTGACCATTGCCTATCGCCGCCGACTCGTCGACAGCCCCTCCTACACGCTGAACCACGAGGAAGTCGAAAAAGCCCTCGAAGAAGGCATCTGGTTTGCCGAGGACATGACGCCGGTAGGGGTCGACGTGGATTACTACGGCGCCACGCGCGGCATCCGCCTCAACAACAAGGCGAGCGGCACCGAGCACTGGTTTCCGGCACGTACGGTATTCGTAGCCGCGGGAACGCAGCCCAACACGGTACTGGCACGTGAATTTCCGGGGAGTTTCGAACTCGATGGCAAGTATTTTGCGGCCTGCGACGAGCAGGGACTGACGGCCGAGCCGGAGTATGCCGCGGCCAAGCCGGAGACGCCGCGGGTGCTGCTGTCGCGCCACGAGGACGGCCGGTTCATCAGCTATTTCGGCGATGTGCATCCCTCGTATTTCGGCAATGTCGTGAAGGCAATGGCCTCCGCAAAGCAGGGATTCCCGATCGTCAGCCGGGTGCTCGCGCAACGTGGCGTCGAGCGCCCGGTCGCGAGCGGCGACTTCTTCGCGGAACTCGCCGCGCAACTGATCGCCTCGGTACACAGGGTCGAGCGGCTCACACCGACCATCGTCGAGGTCACGCTGCACGCACCGCTCGCGGCGCGCAAGTTCCAGCCCGGCCAGTTCTACCGCCTGCAGAATTTCGAATCGCTGGCGCCCGTCGTATGCGATACGCGATTGCAGATGGAAGGCCTGGCGATGACCGGCGCCTGGGTCGATCGCGAACAGGGGCTGGTCTCGGTGATCGCACTGGAAATGGGTGGCTCGAGCAATCTGTGCGCGACCTTGCAGCCGGGCGAACCGGTGATCCTGATGGGCCCGACCGGGGCACCCACACATATCGAAGGTGGCGAGACCGTGATTCTCTGTGGCGGCGGGCTTGGCAACGCGGTGCTGTTTTCGATCGGCGCGGCGTTCCGTGCCGCCGGCTCGAAAGTGCTCTACTTCGCCGGCTACAAGAAAGTGCAGGACCGCTACAAGGTGGCCGATATCGAGAACGCCGCCGACGTGATCGTGTGGTGTTGCGACGAGGAACCGGGTTTCGAACCCACGCGGCCGCAGGATCGCCGTTTCGTCGGCAACATCGTGCAGGCCATGGACAGCTACGCGGAAGGACTGCTCGGCGAATGCACGATTCGCCTCGAGGATGCCGACCGCATCATCGCGATCGGTTCCGACCGCATGATGGCTGGCGTCGGACGCGCGCGTCACGAGGTGCTGAAGGAACACCTCAAGCCACATCACTTTGCAATCGGCTCGATCAACTCGCCGATGCAGTGCATGATGAAGGAAATCTGTGCCCAGTGCCTGCAACCGCACCGGGACCCGCTGACCGGCAAGACCAGCTATGTGTTTTCCTGCTTCAATCAGGACCAGCCGCTCGACTGCGTGGACTGGAAGGTGCTGAACGAACGCCTCAAGCAGAATTCTCTGCTGGAGAAACTCGGCGCGCAATGGCTGCGCCATTGCATGACGACTCTGCAGCAGTCATGAACATCGAGGCGCCCGGGACCGTCCGAACCGGGCTCCTGATCATGCTGGCGGCTCCGCTGCTGCTCGTTGCTGTCGATCCCGACTGGACCACAGTCGACAGTCATCTTCATCATGGCCATCTGCGCCCTGATCGGCCTCTTCCTGCCGACCGCAGACACTCCCTCGAAGGCGGAACCCGACTGAATCCGATGCCCGGCATCTTGCGCCAAGCCTTGCCGCAGCCCCCAGTACTCATGAGCGCGCCATGACCGGGCAGAGCCCGGATCTGGCGGATATATTCGCGCCGGAGGAACAACTTTTCACCCGCCGCAGGGTCTCACCACGCGAGCCGCAGCGGACATCCTGTCGCGACCTGCCTGGCGACGGAATTTACCAGACATGCTGAAAAACCTGCGCAATCCGACAGACACCAGCAGCGCAATGCTGTCACTGCTGCCGACCAGCGGCACGATGGCCGGGATCAGCATCGGATTGATGGGCGTGGTAAACCTCAGACAGACCCCGACCATCAGCTCCGTTGCCGACGATATGCTGCTGTTTTCCGCACTCGGCTTCCTGTTGGTCTGCTACCTGATTTTCTTCGCGCTGCGACGGGTGCATGTCGGGCTCTTGCCAAGGTGGACGACCATCATCGACCTGGCGTTTCTCGCCTCGCTGACACTGATGGTTTTTTCGGGCTTCGTGATCCTGTACGAATTCATATGAGGTCCCGTCCTGGCAGGGCTCGGGGCCCTCGCGCCCGGTCTGCGGCCAGGCACTGCAATACGGCAAGCGGGAAAATGCCGTATCCTGTCGGCCTGTTTCCGGATCTATCCAATGAGGTGACGAATGGCCAAACCGAACTACAGTTTTGCAAAACGACAGCGCGATCTCGCCAAGAAGAAGAAAAAAGAGGAAAAGAAGGCACGCAAGGCCGCGGCCGGCGAAAACCCGACGGCGGACGAAAACGGGAGCGGGGAGTCCGCGGCGAGCGACACCGGGCAACCGTCCGAGCAATGACACTGCGGCACGCCGGGGGGTCGGCCGCCACGCCCTGGCGAACGTTGCGGGAACGGGTGTTGCTCCCGCAAGTGCTGATTCCGGCGATCGGCCTGGCAATCCCGATGGCCCTGATGGTGCTGGTCTCGAGAACCGCCCGCAGGGCAATCGCCGCCGCCGCGTCGCCCGAACCGGCACCGACACAAATACGGACCGATGCCACCCGCTGAAGCGTGGTAGATGTTCGGCAACCAGCGCGCCGCCCCCACGATCATTGTTGTCCGCCTCCAAGGGAGATTTTTCCTGCCAGGCAGCCACTTCACATGAAACTGAAACTGCGTAACTGTCTGCTCATGGCAGCCATCGTGCTGATGCCTGCGGCGCAGGCGCCCGATATTCCGGTGATCGAGTTGGCTGCCCCGGAAACAGACAACGATGTGCTGGCAGTGGTGATTTCCGGCGATGGCGGCTGGGCGGATCTCGACCGCGATTTCGGCCGGGCTTTCCAGAGCAAGGGAGTTTCCACGCTGGGCTTCGACTGCCTGAAGTATTTCTGGACGGTACGCAAACCGGCCGAGGTGTCGCGCGATCTGGAGATCCTGTTGCGCCGCTATCTGCGGGACTGGAAAAAGCAACGGATCCTGCTGGTCGGATACTCGTTCGGAGCCTCATGGCTGCCGATCCTGGTCAATCGCCTGCCCGCCGATCTGCAACAGCGCATCGCGCTTGTCACACTGCTGGCTCCGGCAAGATTCGTCAATGTGGAAATCAAGGTCGGCGACTGGATCCACGAGGTGCACCGCGACGGAGCACTCGACTCGACGACAGAAGCCGGCCGCCTGCATCTTCCGGTATTGTGCGTTTACGGCGCGGACGAGGAGGCAGACTCGCTTTGCCCGCTGCTGCGTGGTCCGAACATCCGGATCGAACGCGTGCCGGGCGGTCATCACTTCAACAATGATTACGGCCCGCTGGAGAACCTCATCCTGAAACTGCTCGGTTGATTTTCAGGGCTTGAACAATATGCGCCGGTAACCGCCCGCCACCAGCGCCGCGGTATCGATCAGCAAGCCCGGCAGCGGCGTAAACGCGGGATAGGCCAGGTAGGTGCCGCGCCACTCGGGATGAAATTTTTCCTTGAAACCGCGCAGCCCCTTGTAATTGTACAGGCGATTTCCGTATTCATAGGCAAGGCGCGCAATGCGCTCGTCGGCGCGCGCGAAACGCGTGGTACCGACACCGCTGAGCGGCGCCATGCCGAGATTGAATTCGCGATACCCTGTTTCCCGCGCATACTCGATCAGCGACACAAAGAGGAAATCCATGGTACCCGGAGGGGCCAGCGCACCATGACGCATCAGGTCGACGCTGAGCTCCCTTAGATCGCGGTAGCCTGGCATGAGACTGGCAAACGCAACAATTCGCTCCTGGTGATACACCGCCGCTATCGGTGCGCGTTCGAGATAGCCACGGTCAAAGCTTCCCAGCGAAAACCCCTTCTCGGCGGAGTCGCGTTCCGACAACCATTGATCCGAAATCTGCTGCAGTTCGACCCAGGTCGATTCATCCAGCGGATGTGCGAGCATCGCAAAACTCGCGAACTCGCGCTTGGCGCGGTTGACGCCATGGCGCAGTGCCTCGCCGCGCTTTCCCGCCAGCGTGAAGTTCTCGATGCGCACCACCGCCTGCTCGCCGAGCTTGAACAGCGAGAAGCCATGATCATGGTAGCGATGGATATTCTGTTCGCTGACTTCATAAAATACCGGCACCCGGTCATACGCATCGGCAAACTCGCGGAACTCCAGTATCGCGGTATCGCAACTCTGCGGATCGCCACAGGGATCGCCCAGCGCGATCAACCGATCGCGGATACAGCCGAACTGGATCAGGGCCCGTTCGTTGTGTGGCCGGAACAGGTATTTGTCGCCCATGAAAACCAGGTGCGAGAAGCCGTTTCCGCCATGGGTTTCGAGCAGTTCCCTGGTCCGGTCCAGCGTTTCCGCGTCCGGGTATTCGAGCACCGGCGCGGGCATGCGAAAAAAGCTCCATCCCAGGTAGGCCAGCGCCACCAGCACCGCAAACAGCGCCGAGCGCTGGAAACGCGGCGCCTCGAGCGCATGGGCAAATTGCAGCCAGTGAGAGCTGTGCCACAGCGCCTCACCATGCAGCCAGGAACCGAGCAACAGATAACCGGCGAGCACGATCAGCAGGGCGACGAACCAGTAGACGCTGCGCAAGCTGACGATAGGGTAGGCGATACGATAAAAGTCCGCGCGCCGCAGCCACAGCAGGCCCGACACGGCCAGCAGGGAAATCGCCTCCTCGAAGTCGATACCCTTCACGATGCTGAACAGCGCACCTCCAAGGAGCAGGAACTGGGTGAGCCGATAGGCATCGCGCACCTGATCGGCAACGCCCCGCGACAGCGCGATCAGCAGGATCGCGACACCCACCGACAGCAGATGCGAGGTCTCGATCGCGAGCAGCGGCACCACATCACGCAGAATCGCCAGCCGGTCCGCAAGGGTCGGGAACGCGGCCGACACCAGCAGCATCACGCCGGCGCCAAACGTTAGGTAGGAAAGTGCACGCACCCCGAGCGCCGACAACATGCCGAGCGGCAGGCGAACCAGCGCCAGCAGGGTGTTTTGCTGCCAGTGGCGCGCAAGACTCAGGCGCAACGCATGATCGGGTGCTACCAGCAATCCGGCACCGGTATAGATGCCGATCAGCCAAGGGACGAGGTAATAAACCAGCCGGTACAGCAGGATACCCGCCAGCAGGGGTTCGGTTGCAAGCCCATCGCGCGACAACGCGCTCAGCAGCAATCCGTCGAACACCCCGAGTCCGCCCGGAATCATGCTGAAGATACCCAGGGCCGCCGCCAGCACGAATGCCACCACGAAACTCGTGGGGTCCACGTCCACTCCCGCGACCCGCAGGCAGGCGTAGGCAACGATCACTGCCAGCAGCCAGTCGAGTCCCGAAATCAGGACCAGCACCGCGCGCCTGCCGAAATGCAGTGGCCGCGCGCCATCCGGCCAGTGCGCGAGCAGCCTGCGCCGCCCCGCGAAAACCAGAAACAGTGGTGGCAGCAGCGCAAACGCCAGCAATGCCACAAGGCTGATCAGCGACGGCAGCGGCAGCTGCGCATGCGCCAGCAGCAATACCGGCCATGCCAGCAGACCGAGACCGGTGGGTATCGCAAGCAGGATGATTCCGCTGTAGATCACCAGCGTGCGTGGTGCTATGCCCTGACGGCCGAACAGCAGCAGGCGGATACCCGATCCCGCGAGCCCGGCAAGGCCGGTCAGGTTGTTGAACGTATTGGCAACCCAGGCGAAGCGCAGGACCGTGCCCATCGCAACATTCAGACCAAGTACCCGGGCGAGATACAGGTCATACATTCCCATGGCCAGCACCGCCAACAGCGCGCCCGCCTGCAGCAGCAACAGGGTGGCTGCCGGTACTTCCCGGATACTCGCACGCAGGGCGTGCAGATCCAGAGCGCGCAGTTCGTCAAAGGCGAGCCAGACCGACAGGAGCAGAAACCCCGCCGGCAGCGCGATACCCAGCACCCGGCGCAGCATGGCGGATTGCGCGGCGCCGCCAACGCCATCGTCAACGAAGGGAGTGGATTTATCCGACATATGCCAAAGCCATCCTGCCACCGAAGCCGTTCAGACCCCAACCTGGCGCGTAGAGTTCAAGTGCCGGCCGCAGCGATCGGAACAGCGCGCTATTCAATCGGTTTGCGCCCCCCGGCAAAATTCCGGCCTGGGTCAGACGGCGCTTGCTGATGACGAGATCCGCGCTGCCCTCGACTCAAGTCACCTCGTTCGCGCGCAACGCCTCGATTTCGTCCCAGCTGTAGCCGAGCTCCATCAGGCAGGTTTCCGTATCCTGGCCCAGTTCAGGCGGCGGCCCCTGCGGCTCGGTCGGCTCGCGTCCAAACTGAATGGGACAACCCACCACTTTCACCTTGCCGTGCACGGGATGATTCAGGGTGGTCAGGTAGCCATTCACCCAGGCCTGAGGATCATTGATGATATCGTCATAGCTCTGCACGGGGGCCACGATCACATCGACCGAACGCAGCGCATCCAACCAGTACCGGGTCGAGCGCCCGCGAAATTTCTCGCTGATCGCTTCGCGTACCCTGGTGATATTGAGCGCCCGCGTGATCTCGTCGGCATACGCTGCCGCCAGCTCCGGCAACTCCACCACCGCGCACAAACCCTGGAAGCGCTTGGAGTCCACGCCGCCCAGCACGATGGCACCGTCACTCGTGGCATAACTCGACCACAAGCTCAGGGCGGAGACGATCGGGTGGCCCATTCCCGCCCGACCGTGATTCTTCCCAACAATGGATTGTTCGGTGATTTCCCAGGCTTGCAGACCGATCTGGGCGCCGTAGAGCGAAACGTCCACTTGCTCGCCCTCTCCTGTGCGCGCCACCTTGACCAGGCCCGCGAGGATGCCGCTGCACAGGTAGAGCGCACCGACCTGGTCACTGATCGCCGCACCGGCAGGCATCGGCGGGCCGTCGTGCGCGCCGGTCTTGCTCATGATCCCACCCATGGCCTGGCCGATGATGTCGAAGCCGGGCAGCGCCGCCATCTCGCCCAGGGGACCAAAGGACGACGCACTGGCGTAGATGATCCTGGGGTTCACGGCGCGCACGTCGCTGTAGGCGAGCCCCAGCTTCTCCATGACACCGGGACGCATGTTGTGCACGATCACGTCCGCCTCCTTGACGAAGCGCAGAATCACCGCGCGTCCTTCGGGCTTGCGGATGTCCAGGGTCACGCCCCGCTTGCCCCTGTCATGGGCGACGAAATAGGGCGCCGGCTGGGGATAGGCGCCGGCTACGACCTTGCGACCCAATTCCCCTTCGCGCGGCTCCACCTTGATGACCTCCGCCCCCATGTCCGAGAGCATTACCGTGGCATAGGGCCCTTGCTGAGCCCAGGTGAGATCCAGTACGCGTATCCCTTCGAGCGGTCGTCCCATCGTCCCTCCTCCCATGCAAAGAACCGAATCGGCATGCTTTGGCCCGGCCCTGTGTCCCAGGTGCCGACCGTGCGTTGAAATACTCGTTCGCGCCGCTGCAGAGGTCAACAAATGATTCGCACGCGTGTTCCTGCGCCCCATTTACACCCGGATATTTCATGCGTGACCCGTTTTCCGCCAATTTGCCTGGGGAGTCGATATGCGGCCGATGACGAGCGCAGCCTGACGGACGCAACAGATCGCGTACACTGTCGCGGTTGCTCCGATAGCGGTGCGAAAAAGTGGGTCCTGGTGGACCTGTATCCTGGTAGGCTCTTGTTGGGGAGACGGTCAACATGGCGACCATTGACGGCGGCACGCTGCTCCTGCGAACGCTCGAGGCCTTGGGTGTCGAGCATTTGTTTCAGGTCCTGGGAGACCCTCTGGCTCCAATCGCAATGGCCAACCTGCGGCAAGGTCCCACGGCCTACAACTTCCGTCACGAACAAGCGGCGGCCATGGCCGCCCAGGCCTACGGCTACATGAACCGTCGCCTGGGTGTTGCGCTCGTACCCTCGGGCCCCGCGGTCACCAATGCCATCACCGGCCTGGCCACGGCGTGGTCCAACGCCTGGCCCATGCTGCTGCTCGGTGGCGCCTCCGAAACCGGCAAGCGCGGTTTGGGCGACTTCCAGGAGATGCCCCAGGTCCAAAGCGTGGCCCCGTTCTGCAAGTGGGCGGCAGCGGTCGATCGCACCGAGCGCCTCCCCTGGTTTCTCGAAACCGCGGCACGCGAGGCCTTCAGCGGCAGGCCTGGCCCGGTCTATCTCGATTTGCCATCGGAGGTCCTGAGCACGGTGATCGAGGCGGGCGTGGCCCTACACCTGCCATCGTTTCCCGCAATACCCCGCCCCGGGGCAGACCCGGCGCAAGTCGAGCGCGCAGCCCAACGCATCGCCCGCGCCGAGCGACCGCTGCTCATCATCGGCAAAGGCGCGGCCTGGTCCGATGCCGGCGCGGCCGCCCGCCACCTGGCGGAGTATTTCGAGTTGCCCTTTTTGCCCTCGCCCATGGGCAAGGGCGTGATCCCGGACGAGCACCCGCTATGTGTGGGCGCGGCGCGCTCCACGGCACTCAGAAACGCTGACCTCATCATCATGGCGGGAGCGCGCTTCAACTGGGCCTTTCACTTCGGCCTGCCGCCCCGCGTCGCCGCGGGCGTGGACGTGATCCACATCGAGATCGCCCCCGAAGAGATCGGGTGCAACATTCCCACCGAGTTCGGCCTGGCGGGCGACGTACGCGCGATCTTCGAACAGCTCGCGCAAGCCGGCGTCAGGCACGCCCCGTCGCCCGCACGCACAGCCTGGCTCGAGGGTTTGCGCGAAGCGTGCCGGAAAAATGAAGAGGCCCTGGCCCCGCTCATCCGCTCGGACGCCCCCTTCACCAACTTCTACCGCCTGTTTCACGAGCTGGGCGAGGTGGTTGGCAAGAACACGGTCTTCGTCAACGACGGCGAGCACACCATGGCGATCTCACGCACCATGCAAGTGATGCACACTGCGCGCGAACGCCTGGACGCCGGCACCAGCGGTTGCATGGGCGTGGGCGTGCCCTATGCAATCGGCGCCCAGATTGCCCGGCCCCGACAGCGCGTGGTCTGCATGAACGGAGACTACTCGGTGGGCTGGAACGCCATGGAACTCGAAACCGCGGTGCGCCACGAACTGCCGATTCTCTTCATCGTGGCCAACAACGGCACGATCCGGCCTGGCGCCATGGCCTTCGACAACCACGCATTCACTGCCGACCAGGGCGTGCGCTACGACATGCTCATGCAGAGCGTGGGGGGTCACGGGGAAAACGTGCGGACTTCAGCAGAGCTGCGGCCGGCCCTGGAGCGCGCCCTGGCCGCGGGCAGACCAGCCCTGCTCAACGTGGCCATCGACCCTCACGTCAAGCGCAAACCCCAGGAGTTCGACTGGCTCGATCGGCAAGGCAAGGCCATCTACTGATGGCCGGATTCGCAGGCGTGGCGGGTTCGCGGTGCTCGGGGGCGGCAGCTACCGGTTTCCCATATTTGCAAATATGGCGCTCATGGCCTCGCCGCTGTTCGCCGGATTCGTGGCATCGGTAAAATCACCGATTCGTTCCCATGCCGCCAGAACGTCTTCGGGGGTGATCGTGCCGGCAGTCGACAGGCCAACGCCGCGCGTGCGCTGCCAGCGTACCTTGCCGATCCAACCCGCCCCCACTTCATAAAGACCGGAAGTTTCCGTATGGTTCTCGTCACAGAGTTTCATGACCAGAGGGGAGACAAATTCAGGTTTCAGCTGTTCCACGATCTCTTTCGGCAGGACAGTCTCGGTCAGTCGGGAACCGGCGATCGGCACGATCGTGTTGACCATGATGTTTCGCTTGTGCCCTTCCATGGCGAGCGTTTGTGACAAACCATGGAGCGCCAGTTTGGCCGCGGAGTAGTTTGCCTGGCCAAAGTTGCCGTAAAGACCGGCCGCAGACGCCGTAAAGACAATTCGGCCATATCCTTGCTCCCGCATATGAGGCCACGCGGCACGAGTGACTTTGTAGGCACCCCTGACGTGCACCTCGAAAACAAGATCCCAGTCCCTGTCTTCCATCTTGTGAAAACTGCTGTCACGCAGAATTCCTGCATTGTTGATGACGATATCGACCCGACCGTAGGTATCGATCGCCGTCTGCACGATCTTTTCGCCATCCGTTACGGAATCGTAATTCGCGACAGCCTCTCCGCCTGCCTCCCTGATTTCGTCGACGACGATATTGGCGGCGGCTTTATCCGCCCCGTCGCCAAAGCTGCTGCCACCCAGATCATTCACGACAACCCTGGCTCCACGAGCCGCAAACTGCTTTGCATAACATCGGCCCAACCCGTTGCCCGCTCCCGTCACGATCACCGTACGACCATCAAAACGAATCTCTGACATCCTCGAATACTCCCGGGTTGAGCAGCAATTGAATTCCGTTCCCGCACTCTCTTCAGTACGGGCAGACGCGACGATAAATAGACTACGGTACAACTATATACTTTGGTAAAGTTTTGTGTCAATGTGAAAAGCCTGCGCGACAAGCAATTCCTTGACTGCTGGTTGAAATAATCACGCCATAGCGGAGCTCGACAAATGATTCGCCCATGCGTTCCTGCGCAAAATCCAGCCCAGCCGGAAGCCGAAAATTCGTTCAGGTATCGCAGCAGCGCGCCCCGGTAATGACGATGAAGGAAATCCAGGCACCCGAGGGCTTGAGAGCGCGCAAAAAACGGGCGCGGCACCAGCGAATCCTGCGTGCCGCCCGCGATCTCTTTGTCGCGCACGGGTATGAGCGAACGACAATCGATGAGATCGCGGAGGCCGCGAATGTGTCCAAGGCAACCTTCTTCAACTATTTCTCCGCCAAGTCGACCCTGCTCATCGATCTCGCGGCAGAGGTCGAGGCGCGCTTCCAGCGGCTCATCGACCACGAGCGAAAGCGCGACTGTTCCACGCAGGAGCGGCTCACGGGTTTCTTTACCGTGTCCGCGCAACTCATTACCCGGACCGGGGATTTCACGCGCACCCTGTTGCTCGAAGCCAGCAGTGGATTCGTGAGGCCTGGCGCACAGCAGGAGCGTGTTTCGCAGATGCTCCACGCGCTGGAGGATCTGTTGCAGGAGGGAATCGCTCAGGGGGACGTGCGAACGGACTATTCGCTCGAGCTCATCGTCCAGATGGTCGCCGGCGCATACAACCAGGTGCTGCTCAGCTGGCTGGCCGATTCACGGTACCCGCTGGAACATCAGCTCGGGAATGCCGCCAGGTTCATCGGGGAGGCCGTCGCCCCACGTTGATGCAAGCGTCGCGAAAGGAGGAGAAGCGCAGGATGGAATTCAGTCTGGCAGAAGTTCACGATCGGATCGGCATGGCTTTGGGGGATCGGGAGGCCATCGTCTTTGGCAAGCGTCGCCTGCGCTACCGGGAACTCGCGGAGCGAAGCCGACGGCTCGCCAATATATTGCTCGGCGCGGGCCTCCGGGTCACGAAAGAGCGGCACGAGCTGGCCGGGCACGAGTCGGGTCAGGATCACCTGGCGATCTACCTCTACAACGGCAACGAGTACATCGAGGGGATGCTCGGCGCCTTCAAGGCGCGGGTTGCCCCGCTGAACATCAACTATCGCTACGTGGAGGAGGAACTGATCCAGCTTCTGCGCGATTCGCGCGCGCGCGCCATTCTCTACCATGCGGAATTCGCGCCGACGCTCGGGAATATCCTCCCCGGGCTCCCGCAGCTCAGGCTCCTGATCCAGGTCGCGGACGGGTCGGGCAACGCGTTGCTCCCAAACGCGATCGACTACGAAGAGGCCCTGGCCGCGTCCTCACCGGAGCCACCACCCGTGAGCCCGTCACCCGACGACCTCTATATCGTCTATACGGGTGGCACAACCGGCATGCCGAAGGGTGTGCTCTGGCGTTCGGCCGACATCTTCGTTCGCGGGATGGGAGGCGTCACGTGGGGAAGCAATGAAGAATTCGCTTCGATGGAGGCCGTTCTCGAACGCGCCCAGGCCCACGGCACCCTGATCGGCGAGGAAATGCGGAGCTTCTCGATACCACCGCTCATGCATGCCGGCGCGCAGTGGTCCTCGTTTCTCCTGCTCGCGCAAGGGCAACTGATCATCTTCCAGGACAATCCCAGGCGGCTCGATCCGGAGGAAATCCTCGCGATCGTCGAGCGCGAGCGAGTGAACTATCTGCAGATCATCGGCGATGCATTTGCGCGCCCCATTCTCGACGCGATGGGCAGGGGCGTGTACGACCTCTCCACGCTCAAGGTCATCTCCAGCGGGGGAGCTCCACTCTCGAGCAATTACAAGGAAGAATTCCTGGAACGCCTCCCCGGCGTTCTGATCGTCGATGGCTTCGGGGCGTCGGAAACCGGGACCCAGGGCGTCAACCTGGCCACCAGGGACAGCGGTGCATCGACCGGGGATTTCCGGCCCGTCAACACGACCCTGGTGTTATCCGACGACCTGATACGGCCCCTCGGGCCGGGTGAACCGGAAATCGGCTGGCTGGCACAATGCGGACGCGTACCGCTGGGTTACCTGGGCGACGCGGCGAAGAGCGCGCGAACCTTTCCCACCATCGATGGCGTGCGCTACGCGGTGCCTGGCGACCGGGCACGCTATCGCTCCGACGGCAGCATCGAGATCCTGGGTCGCGAAGCGGTTACCATCAATTCCGGAGGCGAGAAGATCTTTGCCGAGGAAGTGGAGCACGCACTCAAACACCATCCGGCGGTGTTCGATGCCGTCGTCTGCGGTCGCCAGAGCGAGCGCTGGGGGCAGGAAGTGGTGGCCATCGTGCAGCTTCGCGCCGCAACCCCTGCCAGCGAGCAGGAATTGCTCGACGAGTGCGCGCGCCACATCGCGCGCTACAAACTCCCCAAGAGTTTCGTGTTCCTCGACAAGATAGTGCGCAGCCCGACCGGCAAGGCGGATTACCGCTGGGCCAGGGCGCAGGTGAGCGGGTAATGCTCCCCCGGACCGGGCAGCAGGGAATGCACCGTCTCCTGTCGTTTGCCCTCCCGCGGAAACGAAAGAAACGCCCGATCGGTAGCCATCGCGCCCGAGCGTTTGAATTGTTGCCAGTCACCCACGAGGTTTTCAGCCATGAACGAAGCCGCCAGAAAGTCCCTTCTCCCGGTCGTACCCTTTGTCGTGATTCCCGCAAGCGGGGATCCCTTCCTCGAAGGGAAAAAGTGTGATCACTGTGGCGCCGTCTTTGTCGATCGTCGAACGGCCTGCGCCAGGTGTTTCGGGCGCGATTGCCTGTCGCCCCATCGCCTGTCCGAGACCGGAACGGTCTGCGCGTTCACCATCATCACGCGCTCATTTCCGGGCGTCCGCGTTCCTTACGTCTCGGTTATCGTGGACCTCGATGGCGGGGGGACGATCAAGGGCAATCTGAAAGGGATCGAGCACGATTCCGGGAAGATTCGAGTCGGCTTGGCCGTCAGCGTGACCTACGAGGAAGCTCCTTATGGAGACAAGGCCGGCAACTCCTACCAGATGTATTCCTTTCGGCCAGTTGGAGAATAGAGATGAGCGACGCCGTCTACGTCCAGGGTACCGGAATGACCCGGTTCGATCGTACCCCCAACCGCCGCGTTCCCGATCTGGGTGCGGAAGCCGTTTTCTCGGCGCTCGACGACGCGGGGCTTTCCATCGCCGACATACAGGCAGTCTACTGTGGCAACATCATGGAGGCCGGGCAGACACCCGGCCAACGGATCATGCAGCAGGTGGGGCAGACGGGAGTGCCTGTCGTCAACGTGACCAACGCCTGTGCCACGGGGGCCACCGCACTGCGGGAAGCCTGGGCAGCCATTCGCGCCGGGCTCCATGACGTTTGCCTCGCCGTAGGCGTGGAAAAAATGGGTGCCGGACTCCTGGGGTGGGGAGAGCCGGAGACCATTCACACCGAAGGCCTGCTCGGCTCGGATCTGATGCCCGCGCTCTTTGCGCACGCAGGCAGCGTGCACAGCGCCAGATACGGTACGAGTTTTGAACAATTCGCCCGGGTGGCGGTGAAGAATCACCAGCACGCCGTGCACAATCCCCTGGCTCGCTACCGCAAGGAGACACCGCTCGAAGAGGTGATGAACGCGGAGATGATCGCCTATCCGCTTACCAAGCTGATGTGTTCGGTCAACGTGGATGGCGCTGCGGCGGCCGTGCTGGTTTCCGCCAGGAAGGCGCGGGAACTCGGGATGAGCCGCTCCGTCCGGATTCGTGCCTCCGCGCTTACCTCGGATCCCTATTCGGAGCGCAACCTCACGATGCCGGATTTCGACACCTGCACCACGAATGCGGCAAATCAGGCCTACGAGATGGCGGGCGTGGGTCCGCGGGACCTCGACCTCATCGAGTTGCACGACTGCTTTGCCACGGCGGAGTTGATGCACTACGAGAACCTGGGCTTGTGCCCTCGAGGGGAAGCAGGGCGCCTCATCGATGACGGCGACACCTGGGCCGGCGGCCGCATCCCGGTAAACCTCTCGGGGGGCTTGCTCTCGAAGGGACACCCTATTGGCGCCACGGGAATCGCCAATATCCATGAGCTGACATTGCACCTGCGTGGCGAAGCGGGGGCACGCCAGCAAGCCGGAGCGAGGCTGGGCCTGGCCCACGTCATCGGGCTGGGCTCCTGCTGCGCAATCCACATCCTGGAGGCACCGAACAAATAAAGCTCATCGCAAAACGGCTGCACCAGGATATCCAGATGAGCTCCAGACCGGGAGATGACGGTGAATGATCCAGGCTACGACTACATTATCGTAGGGGCCGGTGCGGCGGGCTGCGTGCTGGCCAACCGGCTCTCCGCGGCCCCCCACAACCAAGTGTTGCTGCTGGAAGCCGGTCCTGCCGGCAGGACTCCGCTGGTCAGCGTACCGATCGGTTTCGGCCTGCTCTACCACCACAAGACCTACAATTGGCGCTGGAAGTCGCAGCCCGAAGTCGGACTCAAGGGACGGCGAATCGACCAACCCCTGGGCAGACTGTTGGGCGGCACCAGCGCCATCAACGGCATGATGTATATCCGCGGCCAGAAGGAAGACTACGATCACTGGGCTGCGCTGGGCAACCAGGGCTGGAGTTACGATGAGGTGCTGCCCTTTTTTCTGCGCAGCGAACATCATGAGGATGGCAAAAGTCATTTTCATGGTCAGGACGGCGAGTGGCATGTCGAACGGATCCGCTACGAATCGCCGCTCGTGGACAGCTTTATCGCGGCGGCTGCAGCCTATGGCCTGCCGCTCAATCACGACCCCAATGGCGCCAGTCAATTTGGTGTCGGTCTCACCCCGGTCAGTCAGCGCCGGGGACGGCGCGAAAGCACTGCCCGTGCATTCTTGACTCCTGCTGTCAGAAGACGTCCCAATCTGCACATCGAGACCGGTGCCCGCGCCGAGCGGCTCTTGCTCGAGGGCCGAGGTGCAGCCGGCGTATCTTTCATGCAGCGCGGCGCGCGCAGGGAGGCGCGAGCGCGGCGTGAAGTGATTCTCTGCGCCGGCTCGCTGCACGATCCGCAGCTGCTGCAACTCTCCGGCATTGGCCCCGCCGCGTTACTGGCGCAGATGGGCATCCCCTTGCTCCAGGATCTGCCCGGCGTCGGCGAGAATCTGCAGGAGCACCTGGGTGTGGATGTGATCCACGACTGCAAGGAACCCGTATCGCTGACCGATCAGTTCAAGCCCCTGCGATTTATTGGCCAGGTGTTTCGCTATCTGTGCAGCGGCCGCGGGCTGCTTGCATTCAACGGCTCCCCGGTCGCCTGCTTTGCCCATACGAGCGGCGATCACAGCCAGCGTCCGGACTGCCAGGTCGTCTTCTTTCCGGTGGCGACGAGTCAAGCCGCCAATGACAACAGCACGGCCATCAACATGGTCCGCGGCATGACCGCCATGATCTATCCAATGCGCCCGGATGCCCGTGGGACGGTGCGGATCCGCAGCACCGATCCGCAGGACCCACCGAAGATCTGTCACAACTTTTTGCAAACCGAACGCGATCAGCGCGATATCGTCAACGCGGTCAAACGGCAGCGCGAAATCTTCGCCCAGGCTCCCTTCGACCGCTATCGCGGCGCGGAGATCGCCCCCGGCCCGACGGTTCAGACCGACGCCGATATTCTGGGCTATGCACGCCAGGTCTCCCGCGGTGTCTATCACCCGGTAGGCACCTGCAAAATGGGCAACGATCCGCTGGCAGTGGTGAACCACGAACTCAAGGTGCATGGCATCGGGCAGCTGCGCATTGTCGATGCCTCGATCATGCCGACGATCACCTCGGGCAATACCTGCGCCCCGGTGGTGATGATTGCCGAGAAAGCGGCGGCAATGATATTGGCCTGATGCCGGGCGCCGCCATCATTTCCCCTTGAATACCGGTTTGCGCTTCTCGATCCACCAGGCTGTCGCGCCCTCCCGGTAGTCCTCGGTCTTGAAGCCGCGCACCAGCGCGGCGTCCTCGCGTTCGACCTGGGTCGCGATGCTGGTCTCGTGCAGCCCGCGATAGATGAGCTGCTTGGTGAGTGCCATGCCGATCGGCCCGTTGCCTGCAATCTTCGCCGCGAGCGCCATCGCGGCCTCGAGCACCTGATCTGCCGGCACGGCACGGGTCACGAGACCGATGCGCTCGGCCTCCATGCCATCCACGAGATCCCCCGTCAGCAGCAGCTCGCAGGCCCTGGTGAGGCCGACGATGCGCGGCAGGGTATAAGTGATGCCGCCTTCCGGAGGCAGCGCGTAGCGGTGAGTCGAGGCCATGCCGAACTTGGCGTCGTTGGCGATGATGCGCAGATCGCAGGCCATGGCAAGCGCAAATCCACCCCCGACGGCAGAGCCGTTGATCGCCGCGATCGTCGGCTTTTCGAGCTGGCTGACCTCGACACCGAACCACCCGATGGGCTCGAGGTTCTTGTGCCAGCTTTCCTGCGCAACGGCGCCGGGAACCGGTTTGCCCATCGCCAGCGCGATCAGCATCTCGGTGTCCGCCCCGCTGCAGAAGCCCCGCCCTGCCCCGGTGAGGACCAGCACGCGCACATCGTCGTCCTCCCGAACGAGCTCGATGGCACGTGAAAGAGAGGCGAGCATCTCGCCCGTCATGGCGTTCAGCCGCTCGGGGTTGTCGAGCGTGACGAGCGCGATATGATCCGCTTTCTGATAGCTCAAGTGCTTGAATGTCATCTCTCTACCCTGTTGAGGCCACGCGCCTGGTGTCTGGCCAGGCGGAAAAATCCGGATTGCAACGCGTATGTCTGCATTTACTTATATGGTCACGGAAAATGCAAACACCGTTGCTGGCGCGCTGATAATGCTGTCGTCAACGAGGGTGCGGCGGGACAGATTCATGGCCCCTCGACAGGGTATATGCCGCGCTTGGCCCGAATTGGTGTTCGCACGGAGGGCTGGTCGATGCCAGGGATAGCGCAAAACGGCTACTTGGTCAGCGGGGTGAGTTCGAGATCTTCTGCAATGGGTCGGGCCGGGAAGTGGAACGGCACCGGGCCGTCGGGTTCGGCGTGCAGCAGCTGCCGCACGAAGGGGTGATCGGAGTCGAGCATCTCCTGCGTGGGGCCGTGGCCGACGATGCGGCCCTCGCCCATCACGTACAGATAATCGGCAAGTTTCACCGCCTCGGGCACATCATAGGTCACGACCACCGACGTGCTGTCCAGCGCGTCGTTGAGCGTGCGGATGAGCTTGCAGATCACGCTGAGCGTGATTGGGTCGAGCCCGGCAAAGGGCTCGTCATAGATCAGGAGGCCCGGGTCGAGGGCCGTCGCACGCGCAAGCGCCACGCGCCGCGCCATGCCGCCGGAGAGTTCGATGGGGTAGAGGTGGTGCGCACCGCGCAGCCCCACCGCGTGCAGCTTCATTTTCACCAGGTTGGTGATGATCGCTTCGGGGAGTGTCGTGTGCTCGCGTATCGGGAAGGCGATGTTCTCGAAGACGGAGAGGTCGGTGAAGAGCCCGCCCTTCTGGAACATCATTCCGATCTCACGCCGCAGCCGGTAGAGCCCATCGTGGTCAAGTGCGTGGACCTCCTGGCCGTAGACCCTCACGCTGCCGCGCGCGGGTTTCAGCGCGCCACCGATCAGTTGCAGCAGTGTCGTCTTGCCGCAACCGCTGGCGCCGAGGATCGCGACCACCTTCCCCTGCGGGATGTCCAGTTCGAGCCCATCGATGACCTTGTTGCTGCCGTATGCAAAGTGCAGGTCCCGGATCTCGATGAGGTTTGCGGAGCGGATGGGTTGCATGCAGCAATCGTAATCCAACAGCGCAAGAAAAGGGACACATTTACGGTATAGGAAAGCTAAAGGCCCTCCCCGACCGAAGCCAAGCTGCCCAGGCGGCCGTGTGCGCGAGATGCGTGGCGCTCAGGCGGCAGATCACCTCCAGCGCCTTGGCGAGCGCACCGGGACGCGTGGCGAACAGGAACCGCAGCGCACCCGGAGAAAGCCGTGCTCGAGTCCATGGATGCAGACACCTGACGTCAACGTTCTCGTCAGCGCCTTTCGCACCGACGCTCCGCATCGCCGGGTGTGCAGGAACGGTTTTATCATCATGACGCTGATGACGGTTCTCGTCACGAAACCTTGCGCTGGAGTACAGTGTGCAGTCTCCAGCGGATGGTCCGCTGTGCGGGAGTGCGCATGTGAAGCCGCTCGCTTTTCTCAGGCACGGTGTCAACCGCAGCTGGCTCGCGGCGCTCGCCTGCTGGCTTGCCTTTCCGTTACTGCTCCTGCTGCCTGCCGCGCAGCGTCTCGACAACGCCTGGGGCGACCAGCTGGTGCGCTGGCGCGCACAATCCCGCCCGGGTGACCCTTCGATCGTCCTGATAGACATCGATGAGTGGAGCATGCAGGCCATGGCGTCGGATGTCGGTAAATGGCCGTGGCCACGCTCGGTGCACGCCGGGCTGCTCGAGCCGCTGCTCGCAGAGAAGCCCCGCGCGGTGGTCTTCGACATTTTCTTCAGCGACAAGGACATCCTGCGCCCCGATGATGATGCGTGGTTCGGCGAGATACTGGCCGCAGCGTCGAATGTCTACCTGGCCGCACTGCAGCTCGGCGATGCTGCGGTACCGACATTGCTTGCGAGCTACCCCGCCGGCGCGGGTCTCGAACCCGGTCCGGCGGCGCGGGCCGATGCGCGCGGCTCGCTGCTGTTGCCCTTCGCGATTCCTGCGACCGCGTGGCGCATCGGCTCGGTGAATTTCACGCCGGATCCCGACGGCATCGGGCGCGGCTACGATGTGTACCGCGAGATCCAGGGCTGGCGCTGGTCCTCCCTGCCCGCGCGCGTGGCCCGCGATCTGGGTGCCACACTACCTGATGCACCCACGTACCGGATCGATTTCCCCGCCGGGGGCACGAGACCGTACACGCGCCTGCTCTACCGCGAAGTCTACGAGCACTTCGTGCAGGGCAAGAAAAGCCTCCCGGAGGGCTTCTTCAAGGATCGCATCGTACTGATCGGCAACAGTGCGAGCGGGTTGCAGGATACCAAGCCAACCCCCATCTCCTCCGCATACCCGGGCGTGGTGATGGTCGGCGTGGTGATCGACAACCTGCTGCACGGTGCCGCGCTCCACATCATGCCCTTCCCGGTGGCGTGGCTCGTGCTCGGCCTGCTGCTGGCCGCGATGGCCGAGACCGCGCGTCGCGGGCAAATGCTGATCGCAATCACGATTGGTGCGGGCGGTGCGACCGCCCTGGCAGCCGGATCGGCCGCGCTCGCAATCGGCGCCGCCGGGATCACGCCATGGCCGGTGCCGGCGTTGCTGATCGCCATCTTCATGGGTACGCTGGCCCTCATCCAATACCGCGAGCGGCAGGCCGAACTCGCGCGCACCGTGCGCACCTTCGAGCGCTTCATGGATCCGGAGATCGTGCGCCACCTGCTGCACGATGAGGACGCTACGGCGCTACTCAGTTCGCGGACCTGCGAGATCACGGTGCTGTTCTCGGATATCCGCGGCTTCACGCGCCTGTCAGAGCAGCGCAGCGCGGTGGAAGTCGTGCGACTGCTCGACGATTATTTCAGCCGCCAGGTAGCGGTGATATTTCGTCACGGCGGTACGCTCGACAAATTCATTGGCGATGCGGTAATGGCCTTCTGGGGCGCACCGCTCGCGAATCCGGCGCAGCACCGCGCTGCGGTGGCCTGTGCGCTGGAAATGCGCCAGGAGATGGAACGTTTCCGCCGGGATTACGGCTTTACTGATTTCGATATCGGCGTGGGCATCCACACAGGGCAGGCGGTGGTCGGCATGATTGGCTGCGAGCAGCGCTACGACTTCACTGCCATCGGTGATACCGTGAATCTCGCAAGCCGCATCGAGGGACTCACAAAAGACCGCGCCCCGATCCTGGTGTCGGCGGCAACGCGCGCCGGCTGCGGTGCGGAGATACATTTTCGCCCGCAGGGTACGGCGCAGGTGAAGGGGCGCGAGGAAGCGGTGGAATTGTTCGAACCAATCGGAGGTGACGGACATGATGATCGGCAAACGACGTGACAGGTGGTTAGCACTGGCACTGCTGCTGGCGTGTGGCGGCTTGGCACGCGCGCAGGATGCGGCGCTGGCAAAGGACGCGGAATTGCTCGCGAAACCGGAATCCAATGCGACCGTGGTTGCAAATCTCAAAGCTGCTGCGCCGCTGACAGTGCTGGATCGCAAGGGTGGTTGGTATCGCGTGCGCGGGCCCGGTGGTGAGGAAGGCTGGGTGAAGCTGCTCGCGGTGCGCCTCAGCGCACATGCTGGCACGCCGCCGGATAGGCAGGACGATGAGTCGACGGGTGCGGCAAGTGCGGCGCTCGGCGGTGCCAGCAGTGGCAGTCTCGGCGGCGCTGCCGCCGGTGCGCTGGGCAGCATGGTGACCGGCAGCTCGGCCGATTCCACTGCCGTTCGGGGCAGCGCATCCGGCAAGCTCTCGGGCCAGACGCTGGTCGATCCGGCCAAAGCCGAGGCCGGCGCCGAATCCTCGCTCGAGCAGTTGAACACCTTCGAGCCGAGCGACGATGACATGAAAGCCTTCGAGCAGGGACTCGATCCCGGCGTCGAGCAGCCGAAGCAGAAAGCGGAAACAACGGAGAACCCAGAATGAAAGCGGGTGCGGCGTGCCGCTTGCTGCTGCTTGTCTGCCTGGCAACTCCGGCGCTGGCCTTCGACCTGAATGGCATACTCGATACCGCGAAGCGCGTTGCCGAGGCCGTGAAACCGGCTGCAACCCAGCATGACGAGGCTGCGCAGGAAAAGCTGATCGGCGAACAGGCGGCGCTCGAGATTCTCTCGAAGGCACCGCTGGCGCCGTTGCCCCGTCTGCAGCGTTACGTCAACCAGGTTGGGCGCTACATTGCAGCGAAGAGTGATCGAAGCGCGTTAGACTGGCGTTTCGCAGTGATAGACGATGCGAGTGCGAATGCTTGGGCTGCGCCCGACGGCTACATCTTCATTACGACGGGCATGCTCACGGACATCGACTCGGAGGCCGAACTTGCCGGTGTACTGGCGCACGAGATCGAGCACATCGTGCAGCACCATTACCTCAAGGCGATCAAGGCGGCGAATACCCGCGCCGAACTGGGGAAACTGGCAGACATCGCGAAGGACGCCGCCCACGTCTCGACCTCGACCCTGGATTCGCAGCTGCAAGCGCTACGGGGATCGATCGGCGTGCTGTACGCGCGTGGCCTCGACCGTGGCGACGAACTCGATGCCGACCGGCGCGGCGTGGAACTGGCGGGAAAGGCCGGCTACGACCCGTACGGATTACCACTGGTACTGCAAAAACTCGGCGCGCGCGGCAAGGACGACGCCTCACTCGCGGTGTTCACGCGCACGCACCCGTCGATCGAGGATCGGCTGGAAAAGCTGGAGCCGGTGATCGAGGCGCTCGATCCTCGGTACTTCCCTGGTCGTACGCTCGAAGAACGCTATCGGCAATTCGCGAAATTCCAGGCGATAGCGGCAGGCGGTGCGGCTCCCTTCCCCTTCCTCCGGCCCCTGCCCGCTGGCATCACCTCGGCCCGCTAGCGGTGGTTCGGCCACCGCCGCGCGGGCGATGTAGCGGCACAGCCGTTCGCGCTGGTGCGCCTCGCCGCTCACGCCCGCGTGAAGGCGATTCAGGCTTGCTCGAACGGCTCCATCCGTGTATTTATGATCAGCATCCTGTAACCGCGCACCCACCCATCGAGACGGAACCATCGCACCATGAATGATCAGGCAGTTATCGAACAGCTCAATGCGCGTCTACCCGGATTTATCCCGATGCTCGGCGGCAAGATCGTGGCCATCGACAGGGAAGAACGAAATTGCACCTTTGAATTTGCGATCGGTACCGATTTTTGCCATTCGATCGACGTGGTGCAAGGAGGATTTATCACCAGCATGCTGGACGCCGCCATGAGCCATGCCGTGTTTGCCACTGCGCAAGACATCGTCAATGTGTCTACCCTGCAGATCAACACCAGTTACCTGGAAGTCACCCGGGCGGGTCGCCTGCGCGCCGTGGGGAATGTGGTCAAAAGCAGCTACAAAACGGCGTTCCTGGAAGGTCGGCTCTACAATGAGGATGGTCTGCTCGTCGCCACTACCAGCGCAACTGCCAAACTCTCGAGAAAATCCTGAACACGTGCGGCAACTCGACCCCGGACCACGGGTAGTGGTTCGTTTCTCCGGATTCGGACAGCAACAGGAAAACAGACAATCGTGATGCGTTTCAACGATCGGGTCGCAGTGGTTACCGGTGGTGCTTCGGGGCTCGGACGCGCGACCGCGCACCGACTCGCCGACGAAGGCGCCCGCGTGGCAGTCCTCGACCGCGATGCCATCGCCGGAGAAGCGGCGGCGGCGGAAATCCGCGCCGCGGGCGGCACCGCCAGCTTCTACGCGATCGATGTGACGCGCTGGGCGTCGATCGAGCCCGCGATCGCGACGCTGAGTGCCGAGCTCGGTACGCCGGCCGTGCTGGTCAACTGCGCGGGTATCGGCAATTTCGTGCGCAGCGAACTCGAGACCCAGGAGAACTGGGAACGCACCATCGCGGTCAACCTGACCGGCACCTTCCTGATGTGCCGCAGCGTTCTGCCGGCGATGCTTGCCGCGGGACGCGGGTCGATCGTGAACGTGGCCTCCAACTCCGGGCTGCTGGGCCAGCCCTACACGGCGGCGTATTGCGCCTCGAAAGGCGGAATCATCAATCTCACCCGCGCACTGGCCGTGGAATACCGGGCCCGCGGTGTCCGGGTCAATGCCATCGCGCCCGGCGGCATGCAGACACCGATGCTCTCCGCGTGGGAACTTCCCGAAGGCGCGCAAATCGAGGAGTTTGCGCAAGGCACCTCACCGATCGGCTATGCCGAACCGGCGGAAATCGCGGGACTGATCGCCTTCGTCGCCTCGGACGAAGGCCGCTACATGATCGGCCAGATCGTCGGCATCGATGGCGGCATCACCTGCGGTTGATCGCGGTGCCAGTCGCATCGCCGTACACGGCCAGGCGCCACGCGATACTCACTGGTTGAAGCGATCCCCGTCCACGCCCCACCACGGCAGATGATCCGGCACCGAGCCGCTCCACCAGACGATGCCACCGGAGAGCCGGCTGACGCGCCAGCCCGCCGGGGTGCGCACGAACCCGGCGTGGTAGTAACCGCCGTCGCTGACGATCTGGTCCGCACCGCCGTCCACGGTGATCATCTGCGTGAACACGTAGAAACGCGAGCTGGCGCGGTCGCCATCCACGTCGGTGGCGAAATTCGACAGGTAGTGCTGGCAGGCCGTGAAGCCCGACATGGCCGTTGCGAGCCAATCGCCGATCGCGGGCCAGTTATCCTTGATCCCGCCATTGGCCAGAAAATCGATCTCGGCGCCGTTCGCGAAGACCTCGTCCAACAGCTCCCAGCGCTTGGCATCGACCGCGTAAGCGTAGCGCGCCATCAGATCCTGGATGGCCACGCGGTCGGCACCCGTCTG
>MTKY01053061.1_pt1 | contig 32702 bp, 25 predicted proteins | sample 1042731 | NCBI WGS metagenome assembly MTKY01 (sample SAMN06212206, study PRJNA360538) | anaerobic digester metagenome | biome: Wastewater treatment plant; material: sludge; isolation source: anaerobic digester fed with sludge from wastewater treatment plant | place: Denmark: WWTP Soeholt ...
TCAGGCCGGGGGGCGGAGGGAACCTCTCCGGCCACGATCCGGTTCATGAGTTCCAGGCCGTCAAAGGCGTCTTTGGCGTAATAGAGCGGCCCGTCGTAGCGCGGACGCAGATCTTCCTCCACGTACTTGCGGGTCAGCGCGGCGCCGCCGAGGATGACGGGCACGCGAACGCCCCGCTCGCGCAGCACGTCGAGGTTCTCCCCCATGACGACCGCCGACTTGACCAGCAATCCGCTCATGCCGATGGCGTCGGCCTTGTGGGTTTCGAACGCCTCCAGCATGCGGTTCACCGGCTGCTTGACGCCCAGGTTGTGCACCACGTATCCGTTGTTGGTCAGGATGATGTCGACGAGGTTCTTGCCAATGTCGTGCACGTCGCCGCGCACGGTGGCCACCACGATGCGTCCGCGCTCCGACTCGACCGCGCGGTCCATGTGGGGCTCCAGAAACGCCACCGCGGCCTTCATGGTCTCGGCCGATTGCAGCACGAACGGCAACTGCATCTGCCCCGCACCGAAGAGGTCTCCCACGGTCTTCATTCCGTCCAGCAGAATGTCGTTGATGATGTCCAGAGCCGGCGTGGTGCTCAGGCACTCGAGCAGGTCGTCTTCCAGGCCCACGCGGTTGCCGTGGATGATGCGGTGCTTGAGCCGCTCCTCCACGCTTCGGGGCGCCTCGGTTTTCTCCGGCCGGGAGGCCGGCGCATCCGGAAAGAGCTTCACATATTCCGTCAGCGGGTCGTAGCCGTCGCGGCGGCGATCGTGGATCAGATCTTCCGCGACCTGCCGCTGCCGTTCGTCAATCTTGAACAGCGGCATGATCCCGCTGGCGTGCAGAATGGCCGCGTCCAGCCCGGCCTCATACGCATGGTGCAGGAACACGCTGTTGAGCACGCGACGGGCGGCCGGCTGGAGTCCGAAACTCACATTCGAAACGCCCAGCAGCGTATGCACCCCGGGCAGATCGGCCTTGATCCGCCACAACGCCTCCAGCGTTTCGACGCTCAGACGGCGATCGTCCGCGTTGCCCGTGCAGATGGTGAAGGTCAACGGATCGAAGATCAGGTCTGAACGGCGGATCCCGTGGCGCTGGGTCGCCAGCGTGCAGATGCGGCGGGCGATCTCCAGCTTGCGCTGGGCGGTCTTGGCCATGCCGTCCTCGTCGATGGTCAGGGCGACCAGGGCGGCGCCGTACCGGCGCGCCAGGCGACAGATCCGATCGAACTTCTCCTGCCCGTCCTCGAGGTTCACCGAGTTGATCACGCATTTGCCGCCGACCAGCTTCAGGGCGGCCTCCAAAACGGCCGGCTCGGTGCTGTCGATCATCAGCGGCGCCGGCACGTCCGTGCGGAAACGCCGGATCACCTTCTCCATGTCCGCCGTTTCGTCCCGCCCCACGTAGGCCGTGCAGACGTCCAGCAGGTGGCTTCCGTCCTGGAGTTGCTCGCGCCCCATCTGCACCATGCCGTCCACGTCGCCGGCGGCCAGCAGTTCACGGAACCTGCGCGAGCCGTTGGCGTTCGTTCGCTCGCCTACGGACAGTACCGTGTTCTCCTGGCGAATGGGCACCGCCTGATAGAGGCTGGTCACGGCCGGCTCGCCTTTCGGCGAGCGTTCCCGCGGCGCCCGCCGTCCGATGGACTGCACCACGCGGGCCATGTGCGTGGGCGTCGTGCCGCAACAGCCGCCGACGATGTTCACGCCGTCGTCCCGCACGAACTCCTCCAGTCGGCGGGCCAACTCCTCCGGCGTGAGGGCGTAGTGCGTCCGGCCGTCCACCACCTGGGGCAACCCGGCGTTCGGCAGGACGGCCACGAACCGGTCGGTCATGCCCGCAACGACCCGCACGTGCTCGGCCATCTCCTGCGGTCCGGTCGCGCAGTTGATGCCGATCACCTTCACCGCGTCGAACGCTTCCAGCGCCGTCACCGCAGCCGCCGGCTCGGTGCCGACCAGGAGCGTTCCGGTGGTCTCCACGGTAAACGAGCAGATGATCGGCACCTCGTGTCCGCGCTCGGCCATCACATCCTGGGCCGCGACGATGGCGCATTTGGCCTGCAAGATATCCTGGCAGGTCTCGATGATCAGGGCATCCACGCCGCCGTCCAGCAGACCCCGCACCTGTTCGGCCAGGCTCTCGTGAAGAGGATCCCAGTCGATCTGCCCCAGCGTAATGAGCTTCGTGCCCGGGCCGACGGAGCCGATCACGAAGCGCGGCTGGTCCGCCGTGGAGAAGGCATCGCAGGCCTGTCGGGCAATCTCGGCGGCCAGCCGATTCAACGGGCGAGTCTGCTCCGCAAGTCCGAACTCACCCAGGGTCAGCCGGCTGCCGCCGAACGTGTTGGTTTCGACGGCATCGCATCCAACGGCCAGGAAGGACTCGTGAATCCGGCGAATCACATCCGGCCGCGTCCGGACCAGAATCTCGTTGCAGTTTTCCAGCCCCTGGTAGTCATCCAGCGGCAGATCCAGCGCGTGGATGGTGGTGCCCATCGCACCGTCAAACACCAGCACTCGTTCGTTCAGCGCGTCCAGAAAGCGTGATTGCATGCGTCGGCCCTTGGGTTCTTGTTGGCAAGCCCGGTCGGGCATAGTATTCCGCCGGCCCCTATGCGGCAAGGCAGCCGGCGGGCGCCCCCGCGAACAGACCGGTTGACCTGTGCGGCGAAGGGCGGCATTGGCAGACGCGGAGCGTGACCCATGAAGGATCCGCCCACACCAGGACAGAAATGGCTCGTGCGAGTCGGCTCCATCGGCCCGCTGGGACACGCACCCGCTTCGGGAACAGTGGCCGTCGCCCTCGCGGGCATCCCGCTTTATCTGCTCATGCACTCCCTGCCGGTCTGGGCGTACGTGGTCGTGACCGCGGCATTCGCCCTGGCGGCGGTCTGGGTGCATCAGGTGGGTGACCGCATTCTGGGCGAGCACGACTCCCGCAAACTGGTGCTGGACGAGCTGGCGGGCTTCTTCGTGGCAATGACCGCGGTTCCGCCGACCTGGCAACTGGTGCTTGGTGGGTTCCTTCTGGAACGGGCGCTGGACATCGTGAAGGTCCCGCCGGCAAATTGGATCGAGCGACGCTCGCCGGGCGGCTGGGGTGTCGTGGGAGACGACCTGGTGGCCGGCCTGTATGCGCTCATCTTCCTCCAGGCCGCGATCCACTGGATTCCATCGTGGGTGGGCCTGTGATTTCGGCCGGGGCCGCGTGGGGGGCGACCTATCGCTCCAGAAACTCCGCGCGAAGCCTGCAGCGTTCGTGCAGCGGATCCGTTACCGCAAGGGCCGACGCCAGCATGCGGTAAAGGCTCGCCGCCTCCCGTCGGCGACCGCGCAGGGCCAGGACCTCGGCCCGGGCCATGATCACCGGCACCAGGTGGGCTCCGCGCTGCATCGCTTCGGCTGTCAACCGGTCGGCTTCGTCGAGGCCCTCCGCGGTCTGCTGCTCCAGTAGGAGCATGGCCAGTTCCACGGCCATCACGGGATCCTCCGGCGCCAGGGCCCTCGCCTGGCGATAGCAGGCGATCGCCTCTTCACGCCGGGCCGCCATCGCGTAGGCCGTCGCCAGCCGATACAGAAAACGCGGCCGGCTCTGAAACCGGGACCGAGACGCCTCCAGCCGCGCAATCTCCTCCTCCGGGCGGCCGGCCTCGGCCAGCACATCCGCCAGAGCGACCAACGCGTCCAGGTCGTCCGGGTTCTCCCCAAGCCGCGCCTGCCGTTCCTGAATCTGCGCTGCCCAGTGATCGGCAAGCGCCGATCGCACCCGGGCCAGCAGGGCCTGCGTGGGAGGATGTCCGGGAGTCTGCGTGTCGGCAATCAGCAGATGATGCAGCGCGCCCGGCAGGTCGCCGGCCCGCGTCAGCTCCGCGGCCAGCACACGATGAGCTTCAATGAATCCCGGGTCAATCAGGATCGCCTTTCGGATCAACGCGATTCCCTCGTCGCGCCGGCCGGCCTCGATCAGCCACGATCCGTAGCTCAGCATCGCTCTGATGCTTCGGGGGCTGTCGCGATAGGTCGCCTGGATCAGCGTCCCGTCATCACGCCATTCCGTATTCCGCAGAAGGCAACGTCCTCCGCCCGCCAGAACAACCACGACGCAAAGCACAGCGACCGTGGAGCGAATCCAGACGGGCCGACGGCTCCCCGGATCGTGCAGGCGAAGACCCGGCACGCAGACCGCCCAGGCACACAGCATGACCGCCCAGATGGAAGGCAGATACCACGTCCGCTCCGCCAGAAACGTCTTGATCAGAACCAGCGCGTTGGAGACCGGCAGATAGCTGAACAGCAGACCCGCGGCCCAGAAAGCGGGTTCACGGAACCGACGCCGCCACGCCCAGAACACCACCCAGCCGATTCCCAGCGTTACCAGAATCCCGAGCGCTACGTGTGGTTGAAGCAGAGAGTCCGCCAACTGCACTTCATTGATGGTCACGTCCGCGGTCAGCCGTCGCGGCCAGAAGGTCCGGGCCCAGTACATGCCCCAGAGTTGCAGAACGCCGCACACATGCTCCCAGCACGTCGCGTCCACCATCACGTTCGTCGTCTTGCTGACGGTCAAGGGTTGGTGGAGTCGTCCGCCAAGAGCAATAAAACGCAGCGGAACATATGCCGCCAGTGCCAGAGCGGCCGCCAGCGGGGCGCCGATGCGTCCCGATCGGCCACCCGGCGATGTCGCCTCCCGGCGCGACCAGTACCAGCCGGACAGCGGCACCAGCACGACCGCGGCGGCCCCGGTCTCCTTGGAGCCCAGCGCCAGGAAGACGGCCGCGCCACCGGCGAACCACCACGCCGCACGGATCGCCGGCGCGCCGGAAGCACGCGGCTCAAATGCGTATAACGCCAGCAGGAGAAACAGGGAGGCCAGGAGTTCCGCCCGACCCACCACGTTTGCCACGGCCTCCGTGTGAATGGGCAGCGTGGCAAACAGCAGCCCGGTCATGACGGCGCAGGCCGGCAGCCGGCACATGCGCCAGACCAGCCGGACCACCAGCCCCGTCACCAGGGCATGAAGCAGAATGTTGACCAGATGAAAACCCAGCGGCCGGGGGCCCAGCACCGCGCGGTTGATCCGATAGGACAGAATGCTGACGGGCCGATACAAGAGGTCCGGGTGAAGAGACTCCTGCTCGAACTGGTGCCAGTAGTGAGTCTGCCAGATCCGCGTCCATTGTCCCGGTTCCGTGACCAGCGGGTTGTTCACGATGATCGGATGATCGTCCTGAACGAAATCGTTCCGCAGGGTGTTGAGATAGCAGGCCGCAGCCAGGATGGCGCAGACAAGCGCCGCCGCGAAACGGTGTCGCCGTTCGGAAAAGAAGAAATGGTCCGCGTGCGCCGCCATCGGCCGGGGATTATAAGCGATGATCACCGACCGGGGGATGGCGGCGCCGACCCGATCGATGTGACCGGATTGACACACGGCAGCCGGCGGCTATGCTCGCCGTGCCCCCGGGGAACGGGTTCGCCATGATTGAATTGCCTCGACCCATCCTGATCGGCATGGTGCATCTGCCGGCTCTGCCGGGCAGCCCGCGGAACCGCCTGCCGCTTGATGCGATCATTCAGCGGGCGGTGACCGACGCGCGAGTGCTCGCCGACGCCGGCTTCGGAGCGGTTATCGTGGAAAACTTCGGCGATGCCCCGTTCGCGGCGGACCGGGTGGACCCTGTCACGATTTCATCCATGGCGGTGGCCGCCCGGGAAGTGCTCCAGGTGGTCGGCGTGCCCGTGGGCCTCAACGTGCTGCGCAACGACGCGGCCGCGGCCCTGGCCATCGCGGCATCGATCGGGGCCGCGTTCATCCGGGTCAACATTCACGTGGGCGTGGCCGCCACGGATCAGGGAATCATCGAGGGCCGGGCGGCCGACACCTTGCGGCTGCGCCAACGCCTGGGTCGCGACATCGGCATTCTGGCGGACGTGCACGTCAAGCACGCCACGCCCCTGAGTCAGCCGGACATCGGCCTGGCGGCGGAAGAGACGGCCTACCGCGGTCAGGCGGACATGCTCATCGTGTCCGGACCCACGACCGGGCGCGGCGTCGACCTGAACGACCTGCGCCGCGTGCGAAGCGTGGTGCCGGACCGCCCCCTGCTTGTCGGCAGCGGCGCCACGGAACAGACCGTGACGGAACTGCTGCGCCACGCCGACGGCGTCATCGTGGGATCAAGCCTCAAGCCGGAACACCGTTGCGACGAACCCGTGGATGCGGACCGGGCGGCCGCTTTTGTCCGGGCGGTCGGGGCCGGCCTGCCGCGATCATGACCGCCGCCCAGGGCGTCCAGTGACGCCGGGAGGACACCGCCGTGCGATTCTTGCATACGACGACCGTCGCCAGTCCGATCGGCCCGCTGCGCCTGGCGGCCACCGACATCGGACTGTGCCTGGCCACGTTTGACGATCACAGCACCAAAAGCGACGTGGCATCGCTCGCCGAGCGGTATGACGTGACGCTGACAGACGGATCGAACACCCATCTCGACCGCGCCGAAAGAGAACTCGCCGCGTACTTCTCAGGCGGCCTGCGCCACTTCGGTGTTCCCCTCGATGTGCGCGGCACCGATTTTCAGCGGGCCGTCTGGGAGGGGCTCCGGACGATCCCCTACGCTCAAACCATCTCCTATGGCGAGCTGGCCAGGCGGATCGGCCATCCCGGCGCCTCGCGCGCGGTCGGTGCCGCCAATGGGGCCAACCGCATCGCCATCATTCTTCCCTGTCACCGTGTGATCAACGCCGCCGGAGCGCTCCATGGCTACGGCGGCGGTCTGTGGCGCAAGAAGTTTCTGCTCGAGCACGAACAGACCGTCGCCAGCCGAACGGAGCGTCATCCCACGGGCGTAACCCCGGAATGACCGATCCGGACGACTTCTTACACGCGGTCAGCGAGCGCGGGAGAAGCGCTTCCGTTACACTGTCGGTTTACGATGTCCCTGCGGTTCATGAAATCAAGAGGAGTGTTGAATATGGTCCGCGCCTGGCGAATCGGTTTGTCTCTGGGGGTTCTGGTCTTCGCAGCCATGACGGCCGCGGCGGAAGATGCGTCGCTGACACGCGACCCCGGCCTCATCTGTGGTCAGTTGGACAACGGCTTCCGCTACATCATCCGGCAGCACGCCAATCCGCCGGGAAAAATGGCCCTGATGCTGCACGTGGACACCGGCTCACTCAACGAAGACGACGACCAGCGCGGCATGGCCCACTTCCTGGAACACCTGGCGTTCAACGGATCCGAAAACTTTCCGCCCGGCAAGGTCGTGGAATACTTCGAGAGCATCGGCATGAAATTTGGCGGCGATATCAACGCCTTCACAAGCTTCAACCAGACGGCCTATCAGTTGTACACGCCGGACACGCAGGAGGCGACCGTCGACAAAGCGATGCTGTGTCTGTCGGACCAGGCATTCCGCCTGTTGCTGCTGACGGAGGAGATCGAGAAAGAAAGGGGCGTAATCCTGGAGGAGATCACGGCCCGCAAGAGCCCGGAGCAGCGAATCCAGGAGGAGCTGTACCCCAGACTGCTGCCCGGATCGCGGTTTGCCGCGCGCCTGCCGCTGGGCCTGGTGGAACAGGTGGAGAAGTTCACGAAGGAACAGTTCGAATCGTACTACCGCACATGGTACCGGCCGGAGCACATGACGCTGATCGTCGTCGGAGATGCGGACCCCCAAGCCCAGATTCCTCTGATCCGCAAGCACTTCGGCGCCCGCAAATCCGAGGCCCCGCCGCCGAAACAGCGCCTGGCGGAGATCGCGCCGTTCACGGAAACCCGCGCCATCGTCGTGTCCGATCCCGAAATCACCACCGCCGAAGTCGAGATGATGCGTGTGGACCCGGGCCGCGGCCCGGTGACTACCGAGAGCGCGTTCCGCCGCGACCTGATCGAGAGGATCGGATCCTGGGTCGTGAACCGTCGCATGGAGGAGTCCGTTCAGAAGGGGGAGGCCGCGTACCGCGAGGGCCACGCGGCCGTCTTCAGCTTTTTCGCACAGGCAACCGGTATCGCGGCCTCTGCCGCCGGCGAACCGAAAAACTGGGAGAAGATGCTTGATCAGCTCGTAGCGGCGATCCAGCGAGCTGTGGAACACGGCTTCACGAACCGCGAGCTGGAACTGGCCCGCAAGGACATCCTCTCCAGCGCCAAACTGGCCGTGGAGCGGGAAACGACCACCAACGCCCGCGCGTTCCTCATGCGCTACAACGCCGCCGTGGCCAACGGGGATACCATTCTGTCGGCCCGCCAGCGCCTCGATCTGATCGAGAAGTATCTGCCGGCGATCACTCTGGAGGACGTGAACAGGGCCTTCGCGGCGAACTTCACGTCCGGGCGCTTCGCCTATGTGCTGACTCTTCCCCGACGCGACGACCTGCCGCTTCCGGCGGAAGAGGCTGTGCTGGCCGCGGCCCGGGCCGCCCTGGCCCGCAAGACCACGCCGATCGTGGACGAAGAACGGCCTGACTCCCTGCTGACCCAGCTCCCCGAGCCCGGAAAAATCGCGGAGCAGACCGTCGACGCGGAACTGGGCATCACCTCGGCCTGGCTGGAAAACGGCGTTCGGTTGCACCACCGCTTCATGGACTACAAGAAAGACGAGGTCCTCATCGCCATCAACCTGGCGGGCGGGGAAATTGACGAGTCCGCAGCCAACCGTGGCATAACGGAGGCGGCGGCCCAGATACTCAGTCAGCCGGCCACCAGCCGGCTCGCCTCCACGGACATCCGCGACCTGATCACGGGCAAACAATTCCGTCTTTGGGGACAGGCCCAGACCGACGTTCTGGCGATCCGGTTGTCCGGATCGCCCGCGGACATCGAGACCGGCCTCCAACTGACGTACGCCCTGCTGACCGACGGCCGCCTGGAGCCGTCCGCGTTTGACGTGTGGAGCCAGTCGACCATCGAGGATCTCCAGCAGGGCGAGACGCAGCCGCAGTTTCGTCTCATCCGAATCATGCGGGAAGTGATGGGCGGGGGCGACCCCCGATTGAAACTGCTGACGCCGGAACAGGTGAGCGCCCTTTCCCTGAATGCGGCCCAGAAATGGTTTGACCACCTGCGGAAAGAGGCGCCGATTGAGGTGGCTGTTGTCGGTGAACTGCCGTGGGAATCGGCCCGCGACCTGATCACGCGATACCTCGGTTCGCTTCCGGTCCGTCCCCGACAGGCCCCGGGGATCGACGCCAAACGAATTCTCCAGCGAAGCCCGGGGCCGCACGAACGGCAATCGTCCGTGGAGACACTCACGCCGACCGCCTTCGTGCTGACGGGCTTCTTCGGCTGCGAGGAGCGGAATGTCCGGGATGTCCGCAGTCTTGAAATCGCCAGCCAGATTCTCAGCAGCCGCCTGATCAAGGAGATTCGCGAGGAGAGACAGCTCGTCTACTCCATCGGAGCCAGCAACCGACCCTCCTCGGCCTACAAGGACGCGGGATTGTTCTTCGCCGCCGCGCCGACAACACCCGAAAAAGCCGGCGAACTGGCCTCCTCCGTGCTGGCCATTTTCGGCGAATTCGGCCGGAAGGGACCGTCTGAAGAGGAAATGCAGACGGCCCGGAAGCAGATCGCCAATGATCTGGACAAGCGTCGCAAGGAGCCGTCGTACTGGGTCAACGTGCTGGGAACACTCGATTTCCAGGGGCGATCCCTCAAAGACATTCAGGAGGACGCGGAAGCCTACGAAAAGGCCACGGCCGAGGAGGTTCGAGAGGCCTTCGAGCGCTACCACAAGCCGGACCGGATGATTCGCCTCGAGGTCGAGCCGGTTGCCCCGGCGCCGGCGGCGGACGCTCCGAAAGAGGCGGAACCGTCCGTGCCGGGCAAGGAGTAGCACGCGGCCCGGCCGGTGGGCCAAGGGCGGGTTCCGGAAAACGCGCGTCCACGTTCGATGCCGGTGCGGCGCGAACGTGGACGCGATTCGTTTTACCCTGTCGAGCGACGGGAGCCGAGGCAGTGAGTGTCATGACGCGGCGCTGCCAGACACATCGTCCGCGCGCGTCATGACGGCGTCACGAGCAAACCCCCCACTCCGGCGCTCACGCCCTCAATAGTCGGAAACCTGGCTCTCCAGACCGGTCTGGTGCCGGGGGTGTTCCTGGCCGGCCAGTTCCTGTGACGTCGCCTCCGGCGCGCAGGCAACGGCGAACAGGCCGACGACCAACAGGGCCAGCGAAAGCATGGAATGAATAATCGCCTTCTTCATGATCAGATCCTCCCTCGAGACATGCGTGCTCAAACACTTCTCTCAGGCCGGTGCCTCGCATGTACGGCAACCGGCACTCTGCGGCGTGAGAGGATGCATCCGCAGCAGACCCCTCCCGTTGCATCATGATAGAGAGACGGTGCCGGCCAAGTCAACACCCGTACAGCGCGTAACGTGCGTGAGAAGAACGGGTTATAGGTCGCACCGAGCCGGCCTGGCGTCGCCCGCGATATCGTCCAGTTGACGCCGGATTTCCGCAATGCGGCTATCAGACCAGCCGGGCGGTTGGACGTGCCGGATGGTATGCAGCACCGTCACGAGCGACCGGGGTTCAATCCCCGCCCGACGGAGGAATCCCACTGCCTCCGCGTCGGCCTTCTTTTCCCGTGCCAGGGCTTCGTCGCAGTTCCCGCAGGACGGCCGGAAGTGGTCCTTGCGGACGATGTGTGCCATCTCGTGAGCCAGTACCGCGGCCAATTGGGCATCGTCATCGAGCCGCAGATACAAACCGCGAGTCAGATAAAGCCGCCCGCCGGGCAATGAGCAGGCGTTCAGCCGGTTGCTTTTCAGCAGTCGAACGTGGTAGGCCGTCCGCAGGGCCGGCGTGGAAGCGGCCAGGCGCTCCGCGATCGCCAGCAGGCGGGCCTCCGCTGCCGCGTCACGAAAAATACCCCCGTAGCGGGCCTCCACAGCCGGCGCGGCCCGATCGCCAGCCAGGGCCTGGGCCTCCGGCGAGAGCATCCGCCCGGTCCGGAAGCACAATGTCGGTCCCTGGCACCCGACCAGCAGGAGGAGTCCCAATATCAGTAGAAGGGCTTTGGCGCTTCGCATCCCCCCGTTGCTCCACACGGCGATCGTGCGGAACAAGCGTCAAATATAACCGCGGGGGAAGCAAACGCCGGAATACGGACGGGCCGGACGCCGAACCGCGCTGCGTCCGAAAACCGCGCCGGGCAGAAACAACACGACCGGCCGGCGCGGCGAAGGAGAGGAGAACGCGCGACGGAGCGACCGATAGTCCCGTTCGCCCCGCCGCGAGCTGCCTGGCCGGCCCGTCCTATTCCCTCTGGAACAGGTCGGCCCAGATGTCCTTCATCGGGATCCACGTATCGAAGAAAGACTGTGAGCCGTTCTTCACGTACGTCAGGGCGCCGGCCACGAGGTTCTTCTGAATGTCCTGGGCCGTGCACCATGAGTTGAAGAGAGTCCCACCAGCCAGGACCGTGGTCAGAATGCCCAGCTTCAGTTTTCGCAACATACGGCTTCCGGTCATAATCTGAATCTCCGCGTTTCAGGTATCCATAGAGTATCAGAATTCGATCCGAACCCGCACGCCGGCCACCAGGGCGTCATGGGCGTTCTTGTTGCCGCCCGGATTCGTGATGACCTGCAGGTCAGGTGTGATCAGACACCACGGCGTGACGGAAATCGCGTAATACAGCTCGTACACCGTTTCCCGGTCCGCCAGTGCGTTCACGTTGTGACGCAGGGTTTTGGATAGAATGCTCTGGCCCACCGCAAAACCCAGCGTGTCCTTGTCCCGGCCCGGAATCAAACCGGTGTAGGCGGCGCCCGTCGACCAGAAGTGGTTGATCCGGTTCACTTCCGGATGGGCGAACCCGTAGCGGGCAAAAATGCTCAAGCCCTGTTTGTCCGTCGGCTCGGAAGGCTTCTCCTTCCAGATCATCTGGTCGAAGTTGAAATACCAGCCCACATCCCCGCTCTGCCGCCGCGCCGCACGCAAGCCGCCCAGGTCGTCAAAGAAGACCTGCTTGGATGCCGGATCGTACCACAGGCCGAATCGGTAGTTGCCCGGGTAGAGCCGCTTGGCCCAGTCCATCGGCAGCTTGTTGGGCAGCAGGCCGAACTCGAAATACGTGCGGAAATGCGCCGTGCCGTGAAAGGCGGTCTCAAAACCGCTGGTCCCGTGCCGGTGTTTGTGCAGATCGGTATCCGGATCGACGGCCACCGCCTGGAGGTACAGCCAGTCCACCGGCCAGGCGCGCACGAACGCGCCCAGGCCCCGGGTGTCCGGAATCGACTGGTTGAGGTAGAACATCTGACTGCAGAACTCGGTCAGCATGTTGTCCGCAATCGCATTGCGATCCACCAGGTCTGACGCCAGCAACTTGCCCAGCCGGAACTCCAGCCGGTCGTCGAACAATCGCTGCCGATACCACCACTTGTCAATCTCGATGGTTTTGTCCGTGGGACCGCCGATCACGAAGAAAGGTTGGCTCATCGAGCCCACATCCGGGCGGATGCCGTCGTTCCAGGCCTGGATGCCCCGGAAGAAGAACGACCCACCCTTGAGCCCGAACATCTTGTCGAAATCCAGGATGATGTTATGGAACATCTGCCCCGTAATGTCGTGCGCGTGATGCGTGTTCGCTCCGCCGCGGGTGTTGATCGAAAACGCCGTGCCCAGGACCGGATCAAACACAATCCCCACATCCTCCAGCGCGGAACGCAACCCGCCCGGATCGCCGAGCAGTTTCTTGGTCGTCCGGATATCATAGGGCGCGGCCTCTTTCGGAGCCGCCGCCGGTTCGGCGGGCGCGGGGGGAGGAGGGGTCGGCTCCGGCTCCGCCGGGGGCGAAGCGGTTGGCTCGACGGAGGCCGGGGGCGGGGAACTCTGGCCCAGCGCCGGCACGCACAACAGACCGACAAGTGACACACCCAGGGCGAGCCACACCAGTTGTCCCAGTCCATGTTTCGAATTCATTTGCTGCCGCCTGATAGAGCGGACCTGACAGAGCGGAATTGTTGCTGCTCGTCAGGCTCCGACGGACCATGCCGATCGAAACCACTTCGGAAGCCGGCTTGCCGATCCGTGATACGAATCGTGGCAAACCATGCGCAAACACGTCGCGGGGCACTCTCGGATCGAGCGCCTCGATACCGCGCCACAGTTACGCTGCATACTCCCACCCTTATCGGATTGGTACCCGGAGACGGTTTAACCCAACTTTCGCAGATTCTCGCTCTTTTGCGCTGTTTCGGACGTGTTGGCGGGGTCACGGCGGGTATCTGTGGTAGCATGTCCCCGCGTGGCCACAAGCGTAAGGAAAACGGCAGGCCCCACCGCCATTGAAGCGTTCTGAGGCCCCATCGCGTCGGTCGAGGCGATCCGGTTCGACGTCACCTGCTCCATTTCAGCCGGATCAAGGACCGCCCGGAGGTTGCCGACGTGAGACCATCTGCCTCCCCGGCGAACACCAAGGGCGTTTTGAAGACCATTCGCCGCTACCAATCGCCCTTCTCGAACAGGTGGGGCGCTTCGCCAGCCTCACTCCCCGGGATCTGCCGCCACGTCACACAAGGCATCCGGCAGAAACTCGATCAGATCGGTCGCCAGAAGGGACAATCGCCCGATTTCCTCCGCCACGATGTCCCCGGACAAGCCATGCACATATGTTCCCAGTACCGCCGCATCGAATGGAAGAAGCTGCTGGCCCATAAGGGACGCGATGATCCCGGTCAGTACGTCCCCCGCACCGGCCGTGGCCATCCCCGAGTTCCCGCTCAGGTTGACGTACACCCGGGTTCCATCCGTCACCACCGTGCCCGCCCCTTTCAGAACGACGACGGCCCCGGACGCCCGGGCCATTTTGACGGCCATATCCTGGCGGTTCTGCGGATCGGCCTGCACCCCCCATCCCTCCAACAACCGGCGCATCTCCCCGGGGTGTGGTGTCAGTACGACTTGATGCGGCCATGCCGCTTTCCACCGACCCATGCGGGCAAGCAGGTTCAAGCCGTCCGCATCAATAACGATGCCGCCGGAAAACTCGGCCACCAGGCTGTCCAGTTGTACTGGCTGAACCGTCGGATCCAGTCCGGGACCGATCGCCACTACATCCGCGCCGAACTGGATTGCCAGTGCTGCCAGAGACTCGGAGGCATCTGCAGGAAGGGCTCGGGTCGTCGCGCAGGGGGCCAGAAGACCGATGATGGGCTGGGCCGCCGCGCTGGTAACGATCTGTACCAGTCCGCAGCCCGTCCGAAGGGCCGCATTGGCGGCGAACGCCGGCGCCCCGACCATGCCCACCTGATCCAACCGACCGCCGATGATCACCAATCGGCCCACGTCCCCTTTGTGAGCGTCGTCGGGGCGGACAGGCAGGGACGGGATCTTCGTGATGTACTGTACGTCTTCGGGCATGACGCTGATTCGCCTTCCGCCGTCTCAGGGCCCGTCCGACCGACTACCCGCCCGACGGTTGATCAGGGCCGCGATATACCCGCCGGCAAACCCGTTGTCGATGTTCACGACGGACACGCCGGCGGCACAGCTATTGAGCATCCCCAACAGGGCGGCCAGGCCGTGAAAACTCGCCCCGTATCCGATGCTGGTGGGCACGGCAATCACCGGGCAGTCCACCAGCCCGCCCACGACACTGGGCAACGCCCCTTCCATGCCCGCGACCACCACCGCCACGCTGGCCGACTGCAGATCCTGGGCATAAGCCAGCAGCCTGTGAAGGCCGGCCACTCCCACGTCCACAATCATCCGCGTACGCTGATCCATGATTTCGGCCGTAACCCTGGCTTCTTCCGCCACGGGCAAATCGCTGGTACCAGCCGCGATGATCGCCACGGTCCCCGCCGACCACTGTGCCTCCTGCTGACGGACCGTGATAGCCTTGGCAATCTCGTGATACTGGGCAGATGGAAACATGGCGGCGACTGCTTTGTACATTTCCACGGTTGCCCGTGTTCCCAGAAGATTGCCGCCCGATTCCAGCCGCTTGGAGACGATGGACCGCAACTGCTCGATGGTCTTGCCCTCGCAGTAGATCACCTCGGGAAAACCGCAGCGGATCGCCCGGTGGTGGTCCACCTTCGCGAATCCCAGATCCTCAAATGGCAGCGTCCGCAGGCGGGTGACCACGTCATCCAGGGTCACCTCGCCGCGCTCGAATGAGGTGAGCAACTCTCGCAGCGTGTTCTCATTCATGGACACCGGATCAGTGTATGCGTGGGCCCAGTTGCGGGCAAGACGAGGAACTTTCTCTCAGTGGGCCTGCGCGTCGGCCGCAAGGTCCGCCCGCTCGCCCCGAAGGTACAAGTGGTACCCCAGGGCCGCGATCATCGCACCGTTGTCCCCGCAGTATTCCATGGGCGCGGCGTGGAAGGCCAGGCGGCGCTCCTCGCACGCCTCTGCCAGCGCCTGACGCAGAACCTTGTTGGCCGCCACCCCTCCGCCCAGCACCACCGCATTCGCATGGCGCTGGCCCACCGCGCGCATCGTCTTGCGAACCAGCACGTCCACTACGGCCGCCTGAAAACTGGCCGCGATGTCCGCGATGTCCTGCCGGCTCAGCCGCTCCAGGCCGCCCTGCGTTCGACCCGGCCCATGCACGTGATACAAGACGGCCGTCTTGATGCCGGAAAACGAGAAGTCCAGCGAGTCGGGCCCCAACAGCGTCCGCGGAAACGCAATGGCCGCAGGATCTCCGATCCGAGCCATCTGTTCGATCGCCGGACCGCCGGGATACCCCAGGCCCAGAATGGTGGCCACCTTGTCAAACGCCTCGCCCGCCGCGTCGTCCGTCGTGGTTCCCAGCCGCTGGATCGCGTCGAATCCACGAATCTCGTACAACGACGAGTGCCCGCCGGATACGATCAGCGCGATGGCGGGCCACGGCGGCTCCTCCAGTCCGATGGCCGGACTGCACGCGTGCGCCAGCACATGATCGACGTACACCAGCGGTCGGCCCCAGACCCAACTCAGCGTCTTGGCGGTCGTCAGGCCGATGAGCAGCGACCCGACCAGTCCCGGCCGCTGGGTCACGGCGACGAGGTCAATGTCTTCCGGGCCGGTCGCCGCGGTTTCCATCGCCTCACGAACAACGCGGTCGAGACACTCGATATGCGCCCGTGATGCGATCTCCGGCACGACGCCGCCATACTTGCGATGCAGGTCCACCTGCGAGGCAACGACGTTGCTGCGCACGTCGCGCCCGTCCACGACGACGGCCGCGGCGGTTTCATCGCAGGAGGTTTCAATTCCCAGAACAGTCGTCATCCCAACCTGCCGATACGTCCGCCCCCGTCGTCCGTCTCCACCGGCGATTCCAAGGTCGGTGGAGCATAGCGAATCGTCTGCGCGTCCGCTACCGGCGTGCCGGAATGGGGGGAACAGGACAGCAGGGGTGCGAAGGATCCGAGACGAGGATGTCTGCGAACGGCAACCAGCGCGACGGTGATTCCCCCGGATGAAACGTGACGATCGAATGGTCGCCGGCAAGGGAGTGCCGGTTGTGGGCCGTCGTCGCATTTCGAACCGCTTGGACGCCGAAATGCCGTCCGCACACCGTTGTAACCGGCGGGGCGACCCGGCTCGGGCGATACACCGAATGCGTCCGTCAGAAAGACACACGCACCGGGCGGCCACCGCGTCAGGGTGCCCGTGCAACCCGCAACCGCCCCGCGCGAAAGACGTGCGGGGCGGCTGTGGGTTTCGCAGCGTCTTCTACCGACTGCGCTGGCGCAGGAATGCCAATCCTCCGAAAGCCATCAGGGCCAGCGAAGCCGGCTCTGGAATGGAAATCGAATCAACCACCGCCTGCACCAGGACCGAGTTGGGAGGCAGTGCGACTTGAATTCGCTCGAACGCCGGATTCGGGCGGTATTCGATGTCGAAATACTGGTACCCGCCGTCGGGTTGCGTATAGGCCAAGGGCGTCGAAGCGGACGTAACGAATCCCGGAACCGCCTCTCCCGTTGCCATATAACCGTCGGTAATCACGCTTCGCGGGGGTAGCGTGGTGCCCTCCCAGGTCAGTTGCAGCCGCAGATACTTGATCGGCATCTCGTCGATGAAGTTCGGCACCTGAAACTCATAGATGCCCGCGGCGCCCGCTACGATGGAAACGCCAGGATCCATGGGGTACAGGGAAGTCGAAGGATCGTCGTCGTCGACCGCCGAGAAAGACTCGAGGACCAAACCGACGGCCGGGTCCCCGACCCAGTGGGCGTAAACCGACAGCGGCTCACCGCGATACGGCGGGGGGTTCAGATCGTCGCCGCGCGCGGGCGCCCACGACAGCCCCAGAACAAGGCAGATTCCAAGAACCAGCGCCACTCCGTTGTGTTTCCTGATTCGAGCGTTCATGTGGTTTCCTTTCGTTATCCGGTATGGTGACCGCCTCTCGTTCCGATCGTCCAACGCACACCGCTGAACAAGCCGAGAGTTGGGTCTACTGTTACAGAACCTGCGCGCCGGCCGCCGGCGCGAACGCACGACGCCTCGGACGATTCCTGCACAGAAGCGGATATGCCGCCGTCAGGACAACCAGGGCCGCGGTGGTCGGCTCGGGCACGTTGGGCACGCGAAAGACCAGAAACTCATCATGGTTGAAGCCGGCAAACGGAACCGGATACAGACCCGAGAAGCTCTTACCGCTGTCATGCCAGATCCACTGGGCCGCCGGGGAGATGCCCGAGCGCGTACCCCAGGGCAGCGGCGACGCGCCGTTGGAATAGCCCGGCGCGGTCACCGGCGTGACCCACAGGTTGTTGCTGGTGGCGAAAGCGATGGCCTGGTCCACTTCGGCCTGCGTCGGCATCAGGCTCGCGGGCCACGTCGCCGGCCACGACGGGTTGATCTGCTGCAGATAGGCGCCGGCCGGAAACACCTCCCAGACGCTCGAGCCGGTGAGGATCGTCACGTTCTGCGTGGTGTTGATGAACTCCGCGAGAAAACCCTGGGCAATGCTGTAGTCCGATGACGTCGCCACATAAAGGAAGTCGTTCGGATCGCGATTCAATGCGATCCAGGTCTCTGTGCTGTGCCAGTCGCCATCGCCGCCGGCAAAATAATCCGTCGAAACGGCATCTCCGAAATACACGTCGTACTGATTGTCCACCGTGATGTGAATGGTCCAGTCGTCGGCCCACACGGCCTGACCGGACACCAGCAACAATACGATTCCGCTCCAGATTCGTCCCATGAGTTCATCCTCCTCCAAGAGAGTTCACCAGTTCCTCATGCGATCCCCGTTGGCCACTGCACGCGGCCGGATCGCGGCCCGACTGTTACGGGTAACTCTAGCGCGGACCTGCCTGCCAGTACTCGCACAAGTCGAGAAATCCGAGAAAAACAGACTCAATCCGAGAAATCCTGCGCCGACATCCGGCCATCTGCCGGGAACCCATAGAAACTGGCACTCGGAATACTCGCATGCTTTGAGAACGATCCCGGGGGCATGACGGTTGTGGCGCGACCGGCGTCCGAATGCGGACTCCTCATTCCTGCAACAAAGCAGCCCCAGGGAGCATGTGTGACTTCGTGTGACGCTCGACTGAATCGTTCGTGTGCAGTGTGGCTTGAACGGGGCCGCCACGCATACCGACCGGCTTCCTCGTGCAGCATATGACATGCACGGATCATTCACGATCCGCCGTACACAGCTTCTGAGCGGTCGCGGTCGCGCGATACTCGCCGGGCGTGAGGCCCACGTGAACACTGAAGACGTGGCAGAACCAGTTGGGGTTGGCATGACCCGTTTCGTGAGCAACGCGTTTGATCTGCCAGTCGGTGGTGACCAGAAGCCTCTTGGCCAGCTCGATGCGCCGGTTGGCAATCAGACGACTCATGCGCTGCCCGACCTGCTCCACGAAGAGCTCGCTGAGATAGGTCGCAGACAGGTTCAACACCGAGGCCACACGAGCGACCGTCAGGCCCGGATCGGACAGGTGTTCGTCGACATACGCCAGGGCGCGAACGATTTGCGGGTGGGTCGATGGCGACACCTGTGCCGGGCTGTCGTCGACGGCGGAAGGAACGCCCGGCGTTCCCTCGACGATGAGGCCTCCGGGCACCCGGCTGAGCAAACCGGCGTATGAACAGGTGAAATCCCGCACCAGCAACTCCAGAATCTCCGTCAGCCGCTGGAACTCCGCCGGGTCGACGGAAGCGGCGCCAACCAGTTTCACCACGGCCAGACACCGGCGCCCGCTGACGATCGGGACGATCGCGCACCTCCGCGCGTGCCGGCAGACGCCCCAATGCGTCTCCGGACGGCATTTGAGCCTGGCCAGATGCAACTGCCAGGACTCCCGGCAGTAATCGCTGCCGGAGACTTCCGTGCAGGCGGGATGTGACGGATTTGCCAGCGGCTCCTCTTCGTCGGGTTCCGATACGGCGAGTTCGACCACTCGCAGATCGCTCATGCTCAGGCGAGTGAACCGCGCGACGACCCGGTCTTCGAGCAGCTTCAGCACCATCGCCAGCGTGGGCCTGCTGATGGTGCGTCCTCCTTCCGACCGTCCGTGCTTCCGGTGCAGAAAACGATGTCGGACCATGGCCGCTCCTGGATATTCCCCGCCCACATGCCGCCGCACCGGATTCCCGAACACACCGGTGCAACCCGGAATACGGCCGCGCGCAACGCCGATCGGCAACCCGCCGGCGGTCGGAGACCTCCGACTTCTGCCGCAGTGCCCGCAGGCCCGTCAATGGCCGTCTGCCGCACGATCAGCCCGTGAACATCACCGTCCGCGGTTCAACACGGTCGGACTTGCCGCGGGAACAATAAGCAGGTTCGCATTCGATCTTCCGGCCTGTCATTATGCTACCCGCGGGCAGCCGGAAGTGTCAATAATCCGCAGTGGCCGGTTTCTCATTACTCCACGATCAGGACGGCCTGCCGGCTGAAGCCGTGCGACGAGGTCGAAGCGCCGCACCCGTTCATGCAGACCATTGTGAAACGAAGAACGATCCTGGCGTGCGATCTGGCCGGGGCAGTGCCGAGCTGTGTGGAACGCACGATACGAGCAGTTCCACTCGCGGGCACGATCCAGGCGATTGATCCGCGCGGGGCGGAGCGCCTCTCTCGGCGAGATAAAGCGGGGCTGCAAAGAACCGCCTCCGCGGGGAATTGCCGTTTGCGGATTGACACGCGAGCCAATACTTACCACACTGTCGCCTCCTCTGCCGCGTTCGCCTGCTTCAGGTGGCCGCGAACGGATCCGGAGGATGAGGTGGAGGAGAGCAAGGAGGCACGAAGCGATGCGTAGCCGGATTTTCCTGACGATCTGTCTGCTGGTTGCCTGTGCATGGTGTCTCGTGTCTGTCACTCGTGCAGACCGGCCCGCGCCGGCGCCGCCCACCACCATCACCCAGACGCCCGCCGACCACGACCTGGGATAAGGCCGACACACCCCGGACTCTTCTTCGTCCGGATAACTCGCGTCCTGGATGAGCGGAACGCAATGTCGAGCGCGTTCGCGTCCGGGCGGGATTATGCGGACCCCGCCGGACGGTTGCGCGTCTCCGGCCGCCCCGTCCCCTGCTTTTTCTCGGACCGGACGGAATCTCCGAATTCGGTTGGACGGCCGGCGGAATGAATTGGAAATTGAATCCGGCGGGGATCGTCGCGGCGGAACGTGCGCGCATGCAGATCGATGGAGCCACAAGCGGTGCCCTCGTAAACAGCCTGATCGGCAGCGTCGGTCAGGGCACACCCTCGTTCTTCACCGGCACGTCCTCCACTTCCCTTTTCGGCTCCAGTGCGATCGTTTCTATCGGGCAGCCCTCGCGTACGGACCCGGGCTATTCCCACCTGGCCAGAGGAAGGACCGGTTCTACAGTTGGTGTTCCGATCTTTGACGCATCCGCGCTGCTTCAGTCGGCGTCCGCCGTTCCGACCGTGACCAAAACCGCCAAGCAGCTCGAGCAGGAAGAAGCGGCGGTACAGAATGCCTTGAACCACCTGAACGCCGGCGAACACGACCGGGCACGTTCCATTCTCGATGAGCTGCTGAAGAAGGATCCGATGAACGCCATGGCGGTCCATGCGCTGGGCGCCGTCGAAATGGATCTGCAACAGTATGAGAAGGCGGAGAGCCTGTTCCTCAAAGCTCACTATCTCGACCCGAATCGGGGGGCGGATTCCGACGCCCGCAACGCCCACCTGCTCCTGCAGGACGACAGCACAGTGTTTTCCAAGGCGAAACAGATGGTGTCGTCCGCCCGCACCCGGGCCGACGGCATTCGCCTGCTGGTGAACCTGACGGACCGGGCGCCGGCGTATACCGAAGCGCAGATGCTGCTGGGAGAAAGCCTTCTGAAGGAAGCGGACGTAGTCAACGGTCTGCAACACCTCAACCGAGCGCTGGTCACGGCGGACGTATCACAGGCGCAGCGCATCGAAAGCCGACTGAACGAAATGATCCGGATGGCGCCGGAACTGGCCTACCTGCATCATCTGGCGGGCAAGGCCCAGTTGGCGCAGGGCAAGTACGAAGAGGCCGTCACCACGCTGGCCCGCGCCACCCAACTGGCCGATGGAGAGGAACTCTACGGTGCCGACCGGGCCCGCGCTCTCGTCGGTCTGGGTCGCCAGATGCTTTCGCAGAACGATATCGCCGGAGCCATCCGGCGGTTTGAAGAGGCCGAGGTGCAGAATCACCTGGACGCCGACGTGAAAGTGGCGCTGGCCGAGGGCTACGCGGCCCGGGCTCGAAACCGATACCGGCTGGGATCCAGGGAGGCGGCCATCCAGGACTTCAGCCTGGCAGCCCGCAAACTGGGCACCCACGGCAGCGAGTCCCTGCGTCGGCAGATCGGCCTCAGCGCCTATGTCGCGGGCCTTGCGGTTTCCGCCCGGCGCCAGGAGACCGGCCAGGACATCGACGCCGAAGTCGTCGCGTTTCAGGTTGCCTACGACATGAATCCGGAAAATGCGACCTACAAGCGCGTACTGGCCGACACCCGCTGCGCCATGGGCGATCAGTTCATGAGGGACGACAAGTACGCCAATGCCGCCGCCGCGTACAAGCGGGCGTATGAGCTGTACAACAACAACACCACCTACAAACAGAACACCATCCACGCCTACCGGCTCCTGGGCGACAAGGAGATGGGAGATCGTCAGTTCGACAAGGCGATCGCCGCGTATCGCAACGCGTATGTCATCGACACGGCCGATGGGGTGAGCAAGGAGAACCTGGCGGCGGCCTACAACGCCCGCGGCCTGCGGCACCTGAAAGACCAGAAATGGAGCCTGGCCGCGGCCGATTTCCGTGAGGCCCTTGCTCTCTTCCCCCAGAACACGACCTATCGGGAAAACTACGACAGCGTGAAGAACCGGTAGTCGGCGGCCGGCATTCGATCCCGGCCGGTCGACCGGCTGATAGCCGGCCACGCGCGGGGGGCTGTTCCGGCACCCCGGGTCCAGGAGTGAAGCGAACGGGCCCGCCGTCTCAGCGCGATGTCGGACCCGGACCGTCGATCCGGCCGATGAGCCGCAGCAGACCGTCCAGGATGGTCAGCGGGTGCGGCGGACAACCAGGGATGTAGAGGTCCACGGGCAACAACTCCTCGACGCCGTTGAGCACGTCGGGGCTGCCCTCGAAGGGGCCGCCGCTGATGGCGCACGCGCCGACCGCGATGACGATCCGCGGCTCGGGCACCGCTCGGTACGTTTCCATCAGCGCCAGGTGCATGTTTCGCGAAACGGCGCCGGTCACCAGCACGCCGTCCGCGTGGCGGGGCGAGGCGACGAACTGGATGCCGAACCGCGACAGGTCCCAGCCCACCGTCGTCAGCACGTTGGTATCCAGATCGCACGCGTTGCAACTGCCCGCGCAGACTTCCCGCAGCCGCAGGGCGCGCCCCAGAATGCGATGCACGTTCGCCGCCATCCGTTCGGCGAGCTTGAGCTCGTTGCCCGTGAGCACCAGATCGGCACGTCGGGAGACGGCCAGGCGGTGCTCCCGCGTATGCCGGACCGCGCCCGCCGGACAGGCGGCGACGCACGCCGTGCAGAACAGGCACCGCCCCAGATCGATCCGCAGCCCGCCGTCGGTGGCAATGGCCCGGGTCGGGCACGTGTCCACGCACGCCCGGCAGCCGTCCGGACATTTCGACGCGTCGAGCTCCGGCCGACCCCGATAGCGATCCGGCAGGACGGGCAGTTCACGCGGGAACTTCGTCGTTCGATGCCCCTGGTGCAGCCGGGTTCTCAGAATTCGCCACATCGTGCGTCCACCGTTTCCCAAGCGCCGGCTCCGCGCGGCGCGGCCCCTCCCTTACAGATCATGACCCGCATAGCTGAGATTGAAGCTCTTGTTGCAGACCGGGAAATCCGAGATCGCCACCCCGCGCAGCGCCAGGGCCAGGCCGAACCAGTTGTGGATCGATGGATCCTTCACCTTTACGAAGGCCGGATTGCCCGCCTCGTCGGTGAACACAACGTGCATCGCCTCGCCACGCCACGTTTCGGACACGCCGAACGCCAGGGCGTTGCGCCGCAAGGCGCCCAGCGGACGGAACGTCGGACCCTCCGCCCGGTTGCCCAGCGTCTCCAGCAGAAACTCCAGCGAGCGCCGCACCTCGAGCCAGCGCACCGCGGCCCGGGCGTACACGTCGCCCGTCGTCTCAACGGCCATGGGAATGTGGCTGAACTGGAACACGCCGTGCGGATGATCGCAGCGCACGTCGCGACGACAGCCGCACGCGCGGGCCGCCGGCCCGACCATGCCGATCTCGTCCGCCTGATCCCCGGTCAACACGCCCGTGCCCTCAAAACGCGCCAGCACCGACGATTGGGAGAACATCAGCTCCAGCACGTCCAGCGTCTCGCGCTGCAACTGTTCCACCTGGTCCCGCAGCCGATCCGCCAACTCGGGCGGGATATCGAACCACACGCCGCCCGGCCGCAGCAGGTTGCGCCCGAAACGATTGCCGCAGATCTCCGCGGAGACGTTCAGGTACTCGCCGCGAATCCGGCCCAGATACGATGACGCGGGCAGGAACGCCACGTCCGTACACAGCGCGCCCAGATCGCCCGTATGATTGGCCAGCCGCTCCAGCTCCAGGGCGATGCCCCGGATGGCCGCCGCCCGCACGCTGACACGAGCCTGACCCAGCGCTTCCAGCGCGGTGCAGAACGCCAGCGCGTGGCCGATCGAGGCATCGCCCGCGATGGTCTCGGCCACGCTCAGGGCACGCGCCGGGTTCGGATGGATAAGCAGCGGCTCGACGCCCCGTCGCTGATACCCCAGCACAATCTCCAGGTGCAGCACGTCTTCCGCGTGACATTGAAACCGGAAATGCCCCGGCTCGATCACGCCGGCATGAACCGGTCCGACCGCAACCTCGTGCATCTCCTCGCCCTCCACGCGGTAAAACGGATACGCGCCGGGGATCGGCCGTTGTGGATCAAACGGCCCCCAGGGCGCGTCCTTCCCGTTGTCCGTCGCATGGTACCGCAGCGGCTTGAGCCAGGGATGCCCCACCGGATGCACGCCGAACTGCTCGGCAATCTCACGCTCAAACGCCTGCGCCGCCGCCCAGTGCGCCGTGACGGCCGGGTAGGCCAGTGTGCCGTCCACGCCGGCCTCCACCGACGCGGCCGTCACCTCGAACCGGGCCTCCCGATCGAACGCCACGAACGCATACAGCAGCACGACACCGTCGGACATCCGGCGGCCGAACAGATGCGCCAGCCGACCGCCGCGATCCCGGCTGTCGCAAAGGTGCTCGGCCAGGTCGTCGGCGGAAATGGTCGGCACGGCCGCAATGTCGACGCACTGTCCCTGACGAAGCGACAGGGCTCGATCGCGGCCTCCGTCCGCACTCATGGCCGCACCTCCACAAAAACCGACGCCGCGGCCGGATCCTCCCCGGGCGGACAGAACGCGCCGGCCGCCCGCTCCAGCGCCGTTCGCACCCCGGTCGGCTGGTACACGCCGAGACCGGCCGCCAGAGCCACAAACACGGCCACGACGCTCAACATCGTGGCACGCCGCCAGCGGGAGATGGCGCCGACGGGAGGCACGGAGGCCGCTTCCGCAGGCAGCCGGCCGAAGATCATCGGCATCACCGCGCTGAGCAGGTTCACAAACGCCACCCCGAGCAACAGCACGAACAGCGCCAGCACCGTCCAGCGGCCGGCCTGCGCCGCTCCGACAACGATGCCCAGCTCGCTGAAGAACGTGCCGAACGGCGGCAGGGCGCACAACGCACAAAGCCCCCCGGCCAGCAGAACGCCCGCCAGGGGCGCGCGGACCAGCACGCCGCGGATGCCCGCCATTCGCGTGGTCGCAAAGACGTGTCCCAGGAACCCGGCGAGAAAGAACACAATACCCTTGTTCAGGGTGTTGTGCATCACGTGCAGCATGCTGGGATAGGCCGCGACGGCCCCCAGACCCGCGCCCACCGCGATGATCCCCATGTTCTCCACGCTGGAGAGGGCCGCCAGCCGTTTGAAATCCGTCTCGCCGAACAGGAACACCGCCGCCACGCCGACGGACACCAGGCCGAAAACGATGAGCCACTGCCCGGCGAACGCCGCCTGCCCTCCCTCGGCGCAAAGATGGTACACGCGCAGCAGCGCCAGCAACGCGACATTCAGAACCGATCCGGAAAGCAACGCCGATACCGGCGCCGGCGCCTCTCCGTGGGCGTCCGGCAGCCAGGCGTGCATCGGCGCCAGCCCCATTTTCGTGCCGAACCCCACGAGGGCCAGCAGAAAGCCCACCCGCAACCATGTGGGATCCTTGTTCACCCCGCCGGCAATCGTCCAGTCGAGCCAGAGGGCTTCTCCGTGGTCGCCGGCCCAGACGGCCACACAGAAAATCCCCAGCAGCGCCAGTGCGATGCCGACGGAGTTCATCAGCAGGAACTTCCACGTCGCGGCCAGCGCCCGCGAGCCCATATGGAAATAAATCAGCGGCGCGGCCGCCAGCGTAGAGGCCTCCAGGGCCACCCACAGAACGCCCAGATGCCGGCTGACGCACACCAGGCTCATCGCGCCCAGCAGCGCCAACATGCATGCCAGAAACACGCGCTGCGAAGCGGCCGATCGACTCGCGTAGCCGGCGAAATACACGCTGGTCGCCGCGAACAGAACGCTGACCAGCGTGACAAACAACTGCCCCAGCGCCTCGAACCCGATGAAACGGATTTCCGCCCACTCCAGCGGCGGACCGACCCACGTCCAGACGACAACGCCCAGATGGGCCCACGTCCCCAGAACCAGCACGGCAACGCGAAGGCGGGCCCAGGGCGTCAGCAGGCACGCCAGAGCCACAAGCAGCGGCAGCACCACCAGAACCGCAGCCATCGTCAGTGGCCCTCCAACGCGGACAGGGCGTCCATGTCCATGTGATCGAACGTGCGCCGGATGTGATAGACCACGATCGCCATGATGAACACGCCCACGAACACATCCAGCAGAATCCCGATCTCCACCAGGATGGGCATGCTCTTGAGCAGCATCAGGCCGAACAGGAAAATCCCGTTCTCGACCAGCAGAAACCCGATCACCTGGGTGATCGCCTTCAACCGGCTGATCAGCACAAACAACCCGATCATCAGCGTCGAGAACGAGGCCGGCACCAGCAGGCCGGACAGAGGCGCCATCGGCAGCGGCAGCCGCGCCGAAACGGCAAAACTGGCCGCGACCAGCACCGCGCCGACGAACAAAGACGCCGTGAACCCCAGAAACGGAGTGACCTCGGCGTGAATCTCCCCCGTCCGGATGATCCGCAGCAGGATCCACGGGATCAGAATCACCTTGATGCCGATCGTCCCCGCCGCGATCGAAAACGCATGCACGCCCGGAACGGCGCCGGACACAGACCCGCCGGCCAGCGGCAGCATCGCCAGCAGCAGGCTCTGCAAAGCAAACAACCGCACCAGCGTGGACAGCCGGCTGAACGCCAGCATCGCCAGGTCCAGCAGGATCACCAGCACCAGCGCAATGTCGATCCACGTCTGCGTGTTCATGCCGCACTCCGCATCAGGGTCAGGACGGCCGCCAGTCCCGCCAACACCGTCGCGCCGGCCAACAGCAGTGGAACCCGGTTCAGCCGCAGACGCGCAAGGGACGATTCGAGCACGCCGATCAGCACGGCCAGCCCCGCCAGTTCCGCGATCCGCAGCGGCGGATCGAGCCACGCGGGCAACGCTCCGTGCGGAACCGCGACGCGCAGCAGAATGGACCCCAGCAGCAGAAACTTGAACGCCGCCCCGTACGTGATCGAAGCCAGATCCGGGCCGCTGTGATCGAGCACCATCACCTCGTGCACCATCGTCAGTTCCAGGTGCGTGGCCGGATCGTCAACAGGCACGCGGCACGTCTCCGCGATCAGGACAATCAGCATCGCGCCCGCCACCAGCACCACGGCCGGCCCGACCGACCCCCACGCGCTGTCGAGCGCCGGACCGACCATCCGGCCCAGCTCGAGACTTCGACTGGAGATCGCCAGAACGACGAACGAAAGAAACAGCGCGGGCTCCGACATCGTGCCGAACGTCACCTCACGGGCGGCCCCCATGCCCTCGAAGCTGCTGCCCGTGTCCAGGGCCGCCAGCACGGTGAACATGCGCCCCAACGCCAGCAGGTACGCAACCAGGATCACGTCGCCGGCGAAGCCCAGCGGCGTGTCCGGCGTCAACACCGGAACCAGCAGGGCCGCCGTCAGCAACGCCGCCAGGTTGACGATCGGGCCGGCACGGAAAACCCAGGTGGTCGTCCGGCTGTACACCGGCGCCTTGCGGACCAGCTTGGCCAGATCGTAGTACGGCTGCAGCACGGGCGGGCCGTCGCGCCCTCCGAACCACGCCTTGGTCTTGAGGATGATGCCCATCAGAAGCGGCGGCAGCGCCAGGACGACCACCGTCTGCGGAACCGCCAGGATGACGCGCAGCGCGCTCACGGAGCGACTCCTTGAACCGGGACGACTGCCGCTCCCGGAGGCTCCGACGGCAGGAGACCGGGCGACACAAACGCCTCCACGAGAAAGACGACCAGCAGCGCCAGAACAATGTAGGCCAGGAACATGTGGATGCTGCCCCGCCGCAGCCCGGTCGCCAGGCGCCCGACAAACCGACGCAACGGGTTGACCCGGCCGATCGACTCGGACGCACCGACGTCCGTCGCCGGCTCGCCCGACCACGAAACCGTACGCACCATCCGGAACAGGCGAGCCAGTCCGCGGAACAGCGGCGCAAACAGGTCTCGTTCCGCCATGTCCGGAGTATGGCACTCCAGTCGGGCGGGGCCGGGAAACGCGCCGGTCGGCAGGACCGCCTCACGGTGCGACCAGAGCAGCGGGCGGAAACTCTGAATCAGCGAACCGGCGAAGGACGACGCCGTGTACTGCATCCGCGCCGTCGGCGCCGCATAGCCGCAACCCCACGTCCCCACCTCCGCGGCCGGCCGCAGCACGTTGCCGCGCAACAGCGCCCGGCGGACCAGAACCAGGGCCACGGTCAGGCACCCCAGCACGATCGCCAGCACGCTCAGCCGACTCATCGGCGCCAGAACCGTCCCCGTGAGATCGCCGAACTGCGACGGATCCACCTGCCCGATCACCTGCACGCCGCCGGCCGTACGCGGCACGAACACCCCCGGCAGCAGACCAATGCCCACACACAGCGCGGCCGGAACCAGCATTCCAAGCCGCATCGACCACGGGGTCGGCCGGGCCCGGATGGAATCGTCCCGCGGCTCGCCCAGAAACACCACGCCGAACGCCTTCGCAAAACACGCCAGCGCCAGCCCGCCCATCAGAGCCAGGGACGCCGCGGCCAGCACGGCCACCCCTCCCGTCGCACTCGGCGCGTGGAACGCGCCCGCCAGCAGCGATGCATAGATCATCCACTCACTGACGAAGCCGTTCAGCGGCGGCAGAGCGCAGATCGCCAGCGCCGCAATCAGAAAGAAAACGGCGTTTATCGGCGTCCGGTGGGCGAGTCCGCCGAGCCGCTCGATATTGCCGGTGCCCGCGCTATAGATGACCGCGCCCGCCGACAGAAACAGCAACCCCTTGAACAGGGCGTGGTTCAGAACATGCAGCAGGGCCCCGCCGTACCCCAGCGCCACCAGCGCCGGCCGGCCCGTCGATTCACCGAGCATCCCCATTCCGATGCCCAGTCCGATGATCCCGATGTTCTCCACACTGTGATACGCCAGCAACCGTTTGATATCATGCTGGGCCATCGCGTAGAGCACTCCCAGCACCCCGCTGGTCATGCCGAATACCAGCATCACCACCGCACAACCCACCGGCAGGCCCGGCAGCCAGCCGAGCAGGCGCAACAGCCCGTACATCCCCGTTTTGATCACGACGCCCGACAACAACGCGGAGACCGGCGACGCCGCGGCGGGGTGGGCGACCGGCAGCCACACGTGCATCGGCATGAAACCGGCCTTGGTGCCGAAGCCGATCAGCCCCAGCAGAAACAGCACTGCGCAGACGCCCGAACCGCACGATTGCAACGCCGCGTGGAACGTGCGCAGATCCGTCGAGCCCGCTTTGGCCATCAGAAAACCGAACAACGGCAGAAGAAACAGGGCCGTCCCCAGATGCGTGGCAGTGAGGTACATCCAGGCCGCCCGCGTCGCGCCCGGCTCCCGGTGACGTGCGGCGACCAGGAAAAAGGCCGCCAGGCTCATCAACTCCCAGGCCAGCAGAAACACAACGGCGTCGGCCGCGCAGACCAGCAGCACCATGGCGCCCGTCAGGACGCACAGCAGGCACGCCGGCACGTGGCTGCGGCCCTCCGCGGCGTCCGTCTGAAAGTAGCCCCAGGAATACGGCGCCACGGCCACCGCCAGCACGCCGATCGTCAGCAGAAACCAGGCCGACAGCCCGTCCAGGGCCAGCCGCGCCGTGCCGAGCGGCAGCGGCCACTCCAGCACGTCACCCGCCGCAGAAGACCCCCACAACGCCGCCGCCGCGCCGCCACAGCACAGCACTCCGGCAACCAGCACGCCGCACAGACCGCCGGCCAGGGCCAGCCGCGGACAGCGCGCCAGTACAAGCGGCAGCAGCGCGCCACCGGCCAGCACCCCCAGGGCCCACAGGACGCATGTCATGCGGAATCGCCTCGCGTCCGATCCACTCGCAAGATGCGGTCCTCGACCTCGGCGCACCGGGCCAAGACGGCCTCCGCGGTGTCCCGACGGTCCAGCGCGCCGCGGAACGCCGCGTCCTGCAGCGCGAACATCAGATGACTCAGCAGAACTAAGTGAATGTGAACGGTGGTGCTGATGATCACGAACAGAACGCCGACGGGCTCGCCGTCCAGCGCGCCGTATTCGACCGGCTGCCGCAGAAACACCAGCGTCACCTGAGACTCGTTCAGACCCAGCACGATCGGCCCGCGCGGGTGCGGAATCGCAATGCCGTTGCCGATCCCGGTCGAGCACAACGCCTCGCGCGCCACCAGCACGCCGTGAAGCTCCCCCCGGTCAACCGTCTCCGGCAACGGAACCAGCCGGCTCACCGCCCTCAGGGCCGAGGCCTTGTCGACGCATTCCACGTCGTGCAGGACGCCGCCCCGCCCCAACGCATCCGCAAGCACCCGCTTGCCCTTGTCGTCCCGATGGCCCCGGAAAAACTCCGGCGACACCTGGATAGACCGGGCGCGCGCCCATTCCAGAAGCTCCACCCGGTTCAGCCGATACCGGTCCTTCACCCGGTAACTCGGCAGCGTCCCGTTGCGAATCCAAGCGTGGATCCGCTCCTCCGGCACGTTCAACATCCGGGCCGCGTCCCGGGCCGTCAGATCCATGACCGTCCTCTCTTGACCAATCGCGACTCGCCGCGTCTCGCGCGGCATAACGCACGAACCGCCTTACCTCGGCCGATCTGCCTGCAGGCGGACCAGCAACGCTTCCACTCGCCGCGCTTCCCGCAGAATCTCCTCTCGCGATGCCTCGCGCTGAATCGCATCCTGGAACGCCGCGTCGCGCAGCGCGAACGCCAGGTGCAGCATCAGGTGCAGGTGAGCCCGAATCGTCGGACTGAGCACCGTGAACAACGCCCGCACCGGCCGGCAATCCAGAGCGCCGAAATCGATGGAGTGCTCCAGAAAGCATAACGTGATGCTCGGACGACGCACGTGCCGCACGATCGGACTGCGCACATGCGGAATGGCTATGCCGTCGCCCACCGCCGTCGAGCCCAGCGCCTCGCGGGCCAGCAGGGCACGCAGCAGAAACCCCCGGTCCACCTCCTCCGGCAACCGCATCAGCTTCACGACCGCCCGCAGCGCCGACGCACTGTCCCGACCTTCCACCCGATAACAGATCGACCCGTTCTCCAACGCCTCGGCGATGCCCACGCACGCCGCCTCGTCACCGGCCGGCTCCGCGAGGATATCCACCGAGACCTTCTTCCGGCGAGCGGCCGCCCACTCCAGCAACTCCGGCTGGTGGAATCGGTACTGGCCGTTGATCTGATACGCCGGCACCACGCCCCGCCCGATCCAGCGGTAGACCGTCTTCTCCGAAACCTCCAGAAGCCTCGCTGCCTCTCGGACCGTCAGTCTCATATCTCCCGCGTCGATCGGCATCGTCTAAAAATACCAGTCAAACTGGACATTCTGTCATTTATGTCCATCGATGTCAATGCAGGCTCAAAGTACCGGCCAATGGGCAACAGGCCAGCGGCGGGCTGCCTTCCCGCGCCTGGGGCGGACGCAGCCGGCTGCCTGACAACAACGCCCGATAATTGGGAGGTCCGTGGCCGCAACCCCCGCCAGAAGTCTGCAAGTGGGGGAATACCGGTCTAACTCAACCCTCGCCAACTTTGGGCTCGATAATACCGGCGGGAGGCTGTTGGCCATGACCGACCCGGAATTCAGACTCGAAGAGCTCAAGCGATGCGTCGAGCGGCTCCGCAAGATCAGCGGAGATCAGTTCGCCGAGCGGATGGCTCGGGCCCTGGAACACTCGCTGGCGATCCACTCACTGGGAGTCAAAGACGCCGCGAGCACCCATCCGGACTCCAACGCCATCAACGACTCGACCAATCCGACGACCGGCGATTGACTCAACGACTGCCCGACTCCGCCGCGTCTGGCGCCGCCGTTGCGTCGCGCGATCGGGTGCCGGCCGCGATGAAGCAGCATTTGCCCAGGTAATGGCGCACCTGCACATCCGCGAAGGAAGCGCGGATCGCCTCAATGCAGGAGCCATCCGATCGCACGTGATGCAGGCGCAGCCAGGCGCGGGCGACGGCCGCCGCCGGTCCCCAACCTTCAAATGTGCCGAAATCCAGCACCGCCAGACGGCCTCCTTCGCGCAGGCGGGCCTGCGCGAGCGCCAGGGCCGCCGGCCAATCCGGGATCATGCTGAGGCTGTAGGCGAACAGGACCGCATCAAACGCCTCATCCAGCCGCACGCGCGTGGCATCGCCCTCCCGGAGCTCGACATGAGACCAGTGCCGGGCGGCGACACGCCTCCGGGCCCGGACCAGCATGTGCGGTGAGAAATCCAGCCCCACCAGTCGGCCACGGGCGGAATCGAGATGCTTGAGAATGTGCCGGAAACTCAAACCCGTGCCGCACCCGACCTCCAGCACCCGGCTGTCCGGCCGCAGCCGAAGCTGCCGCACCGCCTGCCGCCGGCCGTGCAGCACGGCCCAGCGCGTCGCGTCGTATACGCACGCGTGGAAGCGATAAAACCTCTGCACGGCTGCGTCGGACACGTGACCGGCCCCGGCTGTGGCCGGACGATGCACCGGTGAAACC
>MTKY01051144.1_pt1 | contig 32683 bp, 23 predicted proteins | sample 1042731 | NCBI WGS metagenome assembly MTKY01 (sample SAMN06212206, study PRJNA360538) | anaerobic digester metagenome | biome: Wastewater treatment plant; material: sludge; isolation source: anaerobic digester fed with sludge from wastewater treatment plant | place: Denmark: WWTP Soeholt ...
CATCCACGGCGTCGCGGCGGCTTCGGACACGCCCTCCGCCGCGTTTCGATTTGCCATCTACAAGCTGTATGGCTGGACGCCCGATCACTTCACCGGTGATCCGCCGGGCAATCGAGTGCTCGGGTATCATCTCAACAGTTTCGGCGCGGTGACTGTGCGCAGCACAACGGGAAACAACGGCTGTTATGTGCCAAACGCCCTGGCTGCGGGATATGCCGCGGCGATCGGGGCGACCGGCGAACCGCAAAGCTGCGTGGGCCCCTTCCCGGATACACTGCTGGCGGCTCTGCGCGAGGGATGGACGTTGGGAGAGGCGTATTACCTCGCCAATCCCTTCAACGACTGGATGTGGAACCTCGTGGGCGACCCGTTGTTGACCCTGCCGAACTGGTTTGACCCAGTCGAAATCCCGCCCTTGCACGGGGACATCAACGGGGACGGGGTGATCAACGAGCGGGATCTGGCGGCGTTCAGCGCCTGTATGAGCGGGGCGAACCAGCACACCGATCCCGTCTGTGCCCCCCTGGATTTCGACGGGGACGAGGACGTGGACCTGTGGGACCTGGCCGGCTTCATGGAGGTTTACGAGGGGGGGGCGGCCGGCGAGGTGACGTTTGACCACAACGGGGACGGCGTGGTGGACATTTCCGACTTCGAAGCCATGCTCGACTGTATCCGGGGGCCGGGCCCCACGGGCGACGTTTTCGAGCATGGGTGTCACCATTTCGACGCGGATTTCGATCTGGATGTGGATTTGCGCGACGTCGCGACCATGCTGCTCCGGATGGGCAAAAGCGTCAGCATCGTTCCTCGCCCCGGAGCCCAGACTCGACTTTCCGGAGCGATTTCGCAATAATCGACGGCGCGGCATGATGGCCGGGACCGCTGGTGAATCGAGGCGGCCCGGCCCTGCTTTGTCGCGTGTGGGCCGGCGGCGCGCAACAACCGAACCGGGGGGATTGGAGCCATGAGACTCGACTCGTGCCGGCTGGCCCTGCGTCAATCGCTATGTTCCGTGGCTTTTGCCGTTCTGGCGGCAGTTCTCGCGACGACGGAAGCGTGGGCCGGGCCGTCGCCCGGGCAACCACGCGTGCGGCGATCTGCCGTCACGGGACGGGCTTGTTTTGTCACCGATCTGGAGAGCAGCCGCATCACACAGCCGCAAGAGCTTCTCCAGCGGTACGGGGAGTTGTTCGGGCTGGACGATCCGGCCCGCCAACTGCGCCGGCAGCGCGTCTGGACCGACACCCTGGGCCACCAGCACACGACCTACGAGCAGGTGCATCACGGCATCCCGGTATTCGCCGGGATGCTGCGGATTCACCAGGATGCGGTCGGGCGCGTCCGTTGCGCCAACGGCCACGTGTATCCGGTTTCCCCGAAGCTGAACGTGGTTCCTTCTCTGGGTCCGGCGAAAGCCAGGGAGTTGGCGGCGGCCGCTCTGGGCGGATGCGCCGAGGCGGAATCGTGCGACCTGGTCATCGTGGATCCCGGCTGGTACGGCGATCCGCCCCGCGGCGCGTGTCTGGCCTACCACGTGATTGTCGATCAGAGTGACACCGGCTGGCAGGAAGCCTTCTTTATCGACGCCCACACGGGCGAGGTGCTGGACCGCTGGCCGATGGTCTGCACGGCCCTGGCCCGGGCAGTGCATGACGGCGGGGACGCAGCGGATCTGCCCGGACCTCTGGCACGCGGCGAAGGCGATCCACCGACGGCGGATGCGGACGTGAATGCGGCCTATGATTACGCGGGCGATACCTACGCCTACTTCTGGCATGCGTTCGGCCGGGACAGCCTGGATGACGCGGGCCAGCCGCTGATAATCACCGTCCACACCGGGGCCGTCCCTTGCCCGAACGCGTTCTGGGCGCCTACCCTCCATCAGATTGGACTGTGTACGAGCCTCGTGGCCGACGATGTGGTGGCGCATGAACTGACCCACGGCCTGACGCAGCACACGGCCAACCTGATCTATCAGAACCAATCCGGCCAGCTCAATGAATCGTTTTCCGACGTTTTCGGCGAACTGGTGGACCTGTTCAACGGCGGCGCGGCGTTTCCGGGCCCGCCGGAGTCGCCGCCGGCCTGGTCGTCGCACGCCACCGGGCCGGGAACCGATGCGGACAACCGGCTCCGCACGTCGTGCAGCGCGTCGCCGGACTACCAAAACGGCGTCCGCTGGCTGTTCGCCGAGGATGCGCCCGCGTGGAACGGGGCCATCCGCGATCTGTGGAATCCCGTCTGCATGGGACATCCCGATCGGGCCAACAGCCCCTTGCAGACGTGCAGCCTGCTCGACAGCGGCGGGGTTCACAGTGGAAGCGGCATTCCGAATCATGCGTTTGCGATGCTTTGCGATGGCAAGGTGTTCAACGGATATACGGTCAATCCGATCGGACCGATCAAAGCAGGGGCCGTCTGGTACCGCGCATTGACCGTCTACCTGACTCCCTCCTCGGATTTTCAAGACGCGTACGCGGCATTCAACCAGGCCGCCGCCGATCTGATCGGGACCGACCCGAACGATCCGCGCACCGGGCAGCCGTCCGGCGATCCGTTCACGGCCGCCGATGCGGCGGAAGTGGACCAGGCCCTGCGGGCCGTCGAGATGGATACGCCCGGCGCGTGCGGCGCCACGGCGACCATTCTGGATCCCGCCGCGCCGGCCGAATGCGCCGATCGCGTTATTCTGTTCACGGATGACGTGGAGTCCGGCACGAACGGGTGGCGGGTGTTCAACTCCGGACCGCCCACACCGTACGACTGGGTGCGGACCACCGGCCCTCTGCCCGCCGGCCGCCCGGGTACGGCGTGGTTCTGCGCGGACCCGCTGATCGGAGACTGTTCCCTGGATGGCGTTCCCGAGATGGGCGCTCACTGGCTGGTCAGCCCTCCGGTTCCGTTGCCGGCGGACGTGCATCTGCCGATTCTGCGTTTCCGCCACTACATCGAGACAGAGCTGGGCTTTGACGGCGGTCAGGTGCAGATTCGCGTGAACGGGCAAGCATGGCAGACGATGCCTGCTCCCGCGTTTCGTTACAACGGCTACAACACCACGCTCTTTGCGCCGAGCCAGGGCAACACGAATCCGAATGCGGGCCAGCTGGCGTTCAGCGGAGCGGACGGACATTGGGGGATCAGCCTGGTGGACCTGGGCCCGTACGTCGTCGGCGGCGACATCCTGGAAATCCGGTTCGAGTTTTCCAAAGACTGGTGTTACGGAATCACGGGCTGGTACGTGGATGACGTGGAGGTCTACCATTGCCCCCTGGCCACCGACTGTGACGGCAACGGCGTGCCGGATGACGTGGACCTGGCCCCGGGCCCCCATCGGAACGTGCTGGTCAGCCAGCCTCCGAATCATTCCTCGTCGTATCCCAGCGACCTGGATCCCTGGTCCGGCGTGACGGCCGTCGCCGACAATTTCATTCTGTTGCGTCCGCAGACCGTCGAGTCCGTCCGTTTGTGGGGCGGGTATTATCCGAACAATCAGCCGATTCCGGTGGATCGCTTCACGGTCCGTTTCCATGAGGATGCGGCAGGATTGCCGGGGGCGGTCCTGGCGGAACGCGCGGAGGTGGTGGCGAGTCGGGTGAAGACGGGCGTGACGTTTACGCCACGGGACATCGACGAGTGGGAATACACGCTGGTGTTCGACGAGGGCGTGTCGCTGTCGGCCGGAACGTATTTCGTGGAGATCCTGAACGATACGACGGGCAGCCCTGAGACGTTCGCCTGGGAACGGGCCCTTCGCGGGCACATCCTTGGCGTCGCGGGCGCGTTCCAGGCCCCGGGCGTTTCCTGGATTGCCGACCCGCTGGTCAACATGTCCCTGGTCCTGTACGGCCCGATGACGGGGCAGGATTGCAACGCCAACCAGGTGCTGGATGCGTGCGATGCGTGGGGCGATGTCACCGGCGACGGGCTCGTGGACGCGGCGGACGTGGCCGTCCTGGCGGCCTGCCTCAGCGGTCCGGGGCAGCCCGCGCCGGAGGAATGCCTCTGTCTGCTCGATGCCGACGGTGACGGCGATCTGGATATGCGGGACTATGCGGTTCTCCAGGCTCAACTGGGCCCGGATCACCCGCGGCTGCGGTAGTCGCGGCGAATGGCGGGGAGTATGATTCCCGCCATGACCGACGAGTCGATCGCCGCCGGCGGGATTCGCGACGCAGACGGATCCGTTTCCGAGCCCCGCACGCGTCTGTATTACCGGGTCTGCCGGTTCGTGGCGCAGAGCGTTTTTGTGCTGTATGCGCGAGGCCGCGTGTTCGGCACGCGCCACGTGCCTCGGACGGGCGGGGTTGTGCTGGCGAGCAATCACCAGAGCTTCCTGGATCCCATTCTCGTGACGCTCGCCCTGCCTCGCGAGTGCAGCTATATGGCGCGGGATTCCCTTTTCCGCAACCCGTTGTTTCGACGGATCATTGAGTCGCTGAACGCGTTTCCCGTTCGGCGTGGCACTTCCGATGTGGCGGCCATGCGGGCATCGCTGGAGCGGTTGCGGCACGACGCGGTGATTACCGCCTTCCCGGAGGGGACCCGCACCGAGGATGGCAGGGTCCGTCCCTGCCGGGCGGGCGTCGTCGTGCTGGCTCGCAAAGCCGGCGTGCCGCTGGTTCCCGTCGCGATCGAGGGGGCGTTTGACGCGTGGCCGCGGCATCGCACGCTGCCCGGCCGGGCCACCATCCTGGTGGAATACGGCCGTCCGTTCCCGCCGGAGACGCTGGCGCGGCTGGATCGGGACGCGGCGGCCGAACGGTTGACGGCCGAGATTCGTACTCTGCACAACCGCTTGCGCTGCCGGCTGGGAAGGCCCCCGTTCGACTATGAGGCGCCCCCCATGTCGGGTGAGGAGGCCTCGCGGGGATGACAGAAAGCGTCTTTCACGTCACAATGCCCGGCAGGCGTAACGGACAAGGGGTGTTTCCATATGATCGTCAAACTCGCCGAGAAGCGGGGTTTCTGTTTTGGCGTGGAGGATGCCATCGAGACGGCGCAGAACGCCGTGGCCCGATATGGGGCGGGCAACGTGGTCTCGCTGGGTCCGGTCATTCACAATCAGCAGGTCGTCGAGCGGTTGGAGGCGGCGGGGCTCTGCCAGTCGTGTGAACTGGAGGAGCTTGCGCCCGGCGCGAACGTGCTGATCCGGTCGCATGGCGTCACGCCGGAAGTGCTGGAGCGCGCCCGGCAGAAGCAGCTCAACGTGGTCGACGCCACCTGTGTGCTGGTCAAGAAGGCTCAGGACGTGGTCAAGCGCCTCCACCAGGAGGGCTATCGGGTGGTGATGATCGGGGATCGGAACCATCCGGAGGTCCGCGGCGTCATCGGCTATGCGCCGAATGTGGTGATCATTGACCGGGTGGAAGACGTCGACCGTGAATTGCCGTTCAAGGAACGGTTGGGCATCGTGGCTCAGACCACGCACGCGCCGGAACACGTGGCCGCGATCATCGCGGAGATTGTCCGGCGGCCGTACATCGAGCTGAAGATCGTCAACACGCTGTGTCTGGAGGTGATCCGGCGGCAACAGGCCGCGATCAAGCTGGCGGCGGAAGTGGACGTGCTGTTCGTTCTTGGCGGCAAGCATTCGGCCAATACGCAGGAACTGGCACGTATGTGCCGGGAGGCGGGCGTGGACACCTACCACCTCGAGACGTGGAGCGACTTTGAGCCGGCGATGATCGAAGGGAAGACGGTGGCCGGCGTGACGGCCGGGGCCTCCACGCCGGACTGGATCATCAACGAATTCGCCGATCGCCTCCGCGAACTGTAGGCAAGGCTTCCGCTTGCCGCCTTTTCCTCGATTCCGTAGCATGAACCGCGGCGCGGGTGCAGTCCGGCGTGGGCTGCCCGTCCGTTCGCGATCCACGATGGCCCGTTCTGCCGCGGGGTGAGCAACGCTTGAGCACGATCGAAACGGTGTGGTGGCTCCTTTTTTTTGCCGCGGTCGGGCTGTGCGTGGGCAGCTTCCTTAACGTGGTGGTTTACCGTATTCCCCTGGGTCTGAGCATCAGCCGGCCGGTCTGGTCGTTCTGCCCCCGCTGTTCGGCTCGAATCCGCTGGTATGACAACCTGCCCCTGGTCAGCTACTTGTGGCTGGGGGCCCGGGCGCGATGCTGCGGCGGGCCGATCTCGCCACGATACCCTCTGATCGAGGTGGCGACGGCCGTCCTGATGGTGGTTCTGCTGGACGCGTTTTTCATCGGGCGGGTTCGCTCCGGGCTGGATGACGTGGCCGTCGGCCTGTCCTGGCAACTGGCCGGCGATTGGCCTGTATACCTGGCCCACGTGATCCTGTTCGCCTGCGCGCTGGCAATGTCGGTCACGGATATCGAGCACTACTGGATCGATACGCTGTTCTCGTTCATTGCCGTTCTTGCGGGCTGCCTTCTGCATATGCTCTGGACGCCGTATTACAGCTTCGCGCGGTTCTCGGGCGGCCAGACGGTGGAGGTGGGGTGGCTTCGTCCGGGGGACGCAATGGCCGCCGTCAGCCTGGCGGCGTTGTTCGGGATGGCCGTTGTCGGCGCGGTGGGCGTGCTCCGGCGCCGCCCGGATGATGCCTCGTCCGGAATGGATACAGAGGCGGACCCGATGCCGGCGGTGGGGGCACCCGAAACCCAGACGGCCGGGGTGCTCTCGGCCATGCAAGCGACGGATCCGTGCCCGGACGCCCCCGAGCCGGCAGTCCCGCCGGACGAGATGACGGACACGCCGCCCCCGGTCCAGGCTCCTCCGGCCGGACCGCTCCGGGGATGGCTCCTGGGCTGGATTCTGGCGGCTTTTCTGGCTCTGCTGATCGCGGCTGCCGCAAGGGCCAGCGCCTCCAGTGACCCGGCCCGCCACGCCTGGCTGCGTTACGGGATACCGCTGCTGGGGTACTTCGTGCTCATCCTGGTCGTGGGCGCGGTTCGCCGGCCGGCAGACACGCAGATTATCGAGGCGATCAACGCGGAGCGCCCGGATGCCCGGCGGGTTGTGCTGTATGAGCTTGGGCGGCTGACGCCGATCCTTGTGCTGGCTGGCGCGACGCTGCTGGTCTACCTGTATTTTGAACCGGGCCGGCGATGGATGACGGCGGCTCTGCACTGGAGTCCAACGGTGGTTGGCCAATGGCAGCCGGTGTTCGGGCTGGCGACGGCGGCCGCGGGGTTGGTGGTGGCGGCGGGCATCGGCTGGGCGGTCCGGATCGGGGGGACTCTGGCGTTCGGACGGGAGGCCTTTGGTGATGGGGACATCCACCTGCTGGGGGCGGCCGGATGCGTGGCCGGATGGCCCGCGGTAGCACTGGGATTCGTGATCACGTGCCTGATCGCCCTGGCGGGTTGGGTGCTTCTGCTCCCGTTCAAGCGATCTCGGGCAATTCCGCTGGTGCCTTGGTTGTCGCTGGCGATCCTCGGCACGGTTATTTTTCTGAATCCACTTTTGGAATTCCAGCCTGTTCGGAACCTGGTTGAACTGGCGGAGTTGCTGGGACTCGGGGGGAAATCCTGAAATTCCTGTCCCGGCGTCGGGGGAGTTTCCGATGAGACTCATGCTGAAACGCCTGCGAACATACGTGCGACTGGTGCTGGTGGTTTCGGTTGCAATCGCAGTCGTTCTGATTATTCTCTATAACCGCAACCACCGCGTTACGTTCTGGTTTTTTGGAACGTACGAGAACGTCAACGTCCTGTGGCTGCTCCTGTCCACGGCGGCGGGGGCCATCGTCATGTATTGGGTTGCATCGACGGTGTTCAGCCTGTGGAAGGACCTGCGGGAGTTGGGTCGGGAGTCGGCGCGGCGGGCGCTCGAGGAAGACCGGCAACGCCGGGAGGCGGAGTTGGCCGAGCAGGAGCGGCGGATCGACGCCAAGCGGGTGGAAATGTTGCGGCGGGAACCGGAGCCGGCTCCGCCGGGCGAATCGAAAACGAAAAGGTAGCGTGGCCGAAACGGCATGGGCAATGTGCGGTGTTTTTGGTCTTCGGGAGGAACGGGCGAACACGTCCTCGCGAAGCAAGGAGACAGAGTAATGGCGAAGTTTGTGCGTGGGATGATGCTGTCCGTCATCATCGGCATGGTCGTGGTGGCGGCGGGTTGCGGCGAGAACCCGGAAATGGCCATGCTGAAGCAGAACTATCAGCAGGCGCAGAATGACCTGGACAACTGCCACGACCAGTTGGCTCAGATGCGCAGCGATCGTGACCGCTGGCATGACCAGTACCTGGCCGTCCGGGCCGAAAACGACGCCCTGCGAGGCGAACTGGCGGCGGTGCCCGAGGTTCCCGAGGGCTGGACGGCGGTTCCCGGCGGAGCCATGATCGCGCTGGATGCCGAGTTCCTTTTCAACTCCGGCATGGCGACCCTCCGCAAGGAAGCGGTGCCCAAGATCAATGAGGTGGTCTCGACCATTCAGGCCACCTATCCGGACAAGGAAGTCATCGTTTACGGGCACACGGACACGGAGCCCATCAAAAAGTCCAAATGGAAAGACAACTTTGAGCTGAGCACGCAGCGGGCCCTGACCGTGGTCCGGCAGTTGAAGGATTCCGGCATCACGGGGGGCAAGCTGGTGGCGGCCGGTTGCGGCGAATACCAGCCGATCGCCTCAAACGACAGCAAAGAAGGCCGCCAGCAGAATCGACGGGTTGAGATTTACGTGCTGGATCCCAGTGTGAAGAAGGCGTCCCGGTAGCATTCATCGCGTCGGAACGCCCGCGGATTGACGAACAGGGCGGGGCAGCGTCGGGGATTGATTCTCCTTCGCTGCACCGCCTTTTTTCTGCCGGCTCGGCGGGGTTGCAGCATACACGCGCCCTGTTGGATGCGGGGGCGCGTCGAATCTTGTAAGGTGCTCTTTCGCTCACGCTCGAAAAGCGTACACTTGGTCTGCTCTTGGCTCGCCCCGCGGGAGTAACACCCATGACCCGCCGACTCGCCGTTCTGGTTCTTTTGGCCGTTCCTGTAGCCGCCGACGAACCATCCACTTCCCGTTCCGGCGAGAATCACCCGGCTCCGGCCGTGTCCGATCCCTTCTGGCCGAGCGAGGCCATGATCGAGCGGCAGATTCAGCAGGCGGCGCGGATCAAAGGCGCGGACCTGGGCCTGACGGAATCACAGCAGCAGCAGTTCGAGGCCATTCTTCTGAAGCGCTGGCCGAAGTTCATGCGGGAAAACGAACAGGAGCTCAAGCCCCTGCTCAACGAGATGATCGACGCGCGAGCATCGTCCACGCCGCCCGATCCGCAGCGCGTGGCCCGGTGGGCATCGCGGGCCCTGCCCCTGTGGGAGCGCATCGAGCGAGAACTCGGCGCGGGAGATCGCGAATTGCGGGCGATTCTGACGGAGGAGCAGCGGGTCCGGTTCGACGAGGACCGCCGCCGCACGCTGCGCCGCGTCGAGAGCTGGCGAGCCACCCTTTCCCAGTGGAAACGCGGTGAGTTTGACCCGGCCACCTGGCCCGGGACGACGCCGCAACCGCCGGTCCGACCGCCGGAACCGAGCCGCCAGGCGGACCCGGCGGTGCGCGATGCCGTGCCCGCCTCCCGGCCGGCGTCCCAGACGGAAGTGTCCGAGGAGTTGCAGAGCTGGGCTCGGTACGTCGAGGAGTTCTGCGACTACTACGATCTGGATGCCGCCCAGCGCGGGGCGGTGCTGTCCATTCTTCGAGAGATGCAGGAACGGGCGATGGCCTTCCATGATCGCCGCCGCGCTGAGCTGGACCGGCTGGAAGAGATGATTGCGGGTGAGCTGCCCGCCGAGCCCGAGGAAATCGAACGCAAAATCCACGAACTCTACGGCCCGATGGATGAGATGTTCCGTGAGCTCCAGCGGCGTCTCGATCCAATCCCCACCCCGGGTCAGATTCGCGCCGCGGAGGAGCGGCATCCCGAACCTCATTTGCCGGTTCAAGATCCCGAGTTGCCGGACCGCTGAACCTCCTCTGACGTCTGGATCACCGGCGGCGGCCCTCCTACAATTCTGGGTTTCCGACGGGGCCGGCGGGCGGCCATCCGGCGTAGAGGAGACGGCATGGCATCGCGGGAAAAAGTGGTGGTTGCCATGAGCGGGGGCGTGGACTCCAGCGTGGCGGCCGGACTGCTGCACGAGCAGGGCTACGATGTGCTCGGGCTCTTCATGCGATCCGGCGTGGAGATGCCGGCGCCCCGGGACGCGGCGGCGGGTGAGGCCGTCCATCGGTCGCATCAGGGGTGCTGCAGCGCGTCGGACGCGGCGGATGCGCGGTTTGTGGCCGGTATGCTGGGTATTTCCTTCTATGCCCTGGACTTCCGGGAGGAGTTCGAGGGGATTATCGACTATTTCGCCGCGGAATATGCCGCCGGTCGCACGCCGAATCCCTGCATCGTCTGCAACAGCCGCCTGAAATTCGGGAGGCTGTTGGCATATGCGGATGCGGTGGGCGCCCGCTTCGTGGCCACCGGCCATTACGCGCGCATTGCCACGCGCGGCGGTCGGCACGTGCTCTGCCGCGCGCGGGACACGGCTAAGGATCAGTCGTACGCCCTGTTCGGGCTGAATCGCGACGTTCTGGATCGCGTGCGGTTTCCCCTGGGCGAGCTGACCAAACCGCAGGTCCGGGCCGAGGCGCGCCGGCTTGGCCTGCCGGTGTCTGACAAGCCGGACTCCGTCGAAATCTGCTTCGTTCCCGATGACGACTACGCGCGGGTGGTCCGCCGGCGGCGTCCCGAGGCATTCGTCCCGGGCAACGTGGTGGACGCAAAGGGTCGCGTGCTCGGCCGGCATGGGGGCGTGGCGAACTTCACGATCGGGCAGAGACGCGGCCTGGGCATCGCGGCCGGCCGGCCAATCTATGTCACTGGCGTGAACGCCGATACCCACGAGGTGACCGTGGGCGATGCTGATGGTCTCCTGAGCCCCACGCTGCTTGCGGATCGCGTCAACTACCTGGCGGATGTGCCGGACGTGTTCCGGGCCGACGTGAAGATCCGCTATCTGCACACGCCCGCGCCGGCCGCGGTGGAACGGCTGAAGGATGGGACCGTGCGTGTCACGTTTGATCAGCCTCAGCGGGCCGTCACGCCCGGCCAGGCCGTGGTGTTCTATGACGCGGATGTAGTGCTGGGCGGCGGCTGGATTATGCGCGCGGGCGGTTCTCGCGACGCCTGACCGGGCGCCCGAACGGATGATTCCTTCATTCCGCAACATCCTGTTTCTCCATGCCGGCGCCATCGGCGACTTCATCATGGCCTTGCATGTGGTGACCGCCGTGCGCCGACGGGCTCCGGGCGCTCGCCTGGACGGGATCATTCGCTGCCCGTTCGGGCGTTGGGCGGCCCGGCAAGGGGCGGTAGATGCGGCGATCGACCCGGATGCGGTCGGGCTGCACACCCTTTACGCGGATCAGGCGAACATTGACGCCACTCTGGCCGGGCGACTGAACGAGGCGGACCTGGTGATCAGCTTTCTCGGCGGGCCGGAGTCCGCTGCAGCCGTCGCACTGCGCGACCGATGCCCTGGCACGCTCGTGGCAATCGATCCGCGGCCAACCCCGGCAACGCTCGAAAGGGGCCGGCATGTCACGCAGCAGTGGTCGGACGCGCTGGCGGCGGCGGGTCTGGACGCGCGCGTAACGGATGAGGCCTTGTTCCGAAAGGCGGAACCGGTTGTTCGCACGGCGAAGGTCGTGGTGCATCCCGGCAGCGGCGGCCAAGACAAATGCTGCCCGCTTCCCGTGCTGGAGGCGGTGGTACGCCGCCTGCGTGCCGACGGCCACACCGTCACCTGGATGATCGGTCCGGCGGAGGAAGAACGGCAGGGGGCCGCGCTTTCCAGACGGTTGGAGCAGACCGCCCCTTTGACGGACGTGGAGTCGTCGGACGGGGCGGCCGAGATCGTCCGATCGGCCGCGGCTTTCATCGGTAACGACGCGGGCATGACCCATCTGGCGGCGGCCTGCGGTGTGCGCACAGTCGCTCTGTTTGGACCGACAGACCCGCGAATCTGGCGCCCCCGCGGCCCGGATGCTCGGGTCCTCCGGCTCGATTTTGCCGCCGCCGCCCGCGAGCCCGATCGAGCGGCGCCGGGTATCTGCACGGGCGTCGGAATGGTGATTTGACGTGCGCTACGAACGCGACACAGCCGGGGCGGCTGGACCCGGTCGCCGAAGTGCCGGTCATGGGGGGCACGGGGCTTGTCCGCACTTGGTCGCGGAAAAGGGTTTTTGCACCCGGTTGGGCGGGGTGGTTTTCCGATGTTTCGGATAGCGGCAAGGGCCTATAATACGGCCCAGGTGGGTGAGCCGCGCGGGACCGGGCACGGCGCGGCGTGTCATGTCATGTGTGCGTAACGCGTCGCTCCACCGTTTCTGTCGGACAGCGGATTGAGGTGCCGCGGGCACCGGTGTGTGTGATTGAGGTGTGAGTATGGCTTCAGACGGCGACGGTCAGGCTCGCGCGTGCGGTCGGATCTCGGCGCTTCCAGGCAGCGAGGGAACACCGGCCATGCCGGCGTTCCAGGAAATCGCAGCTCAGATTCTGAATGCGGTTCCGCATCCGGTGTTCTGGAAGGATTCTCAGGGGGTGTATCTCGGCTGCAACGAGGTGTTCGCGCGGGTCGTGGGCCTGGGCAGCGCCGCGGAACTCGTGGGCAAGACGGACTTCGACCTGCCCTTTCCGCCGGCGGAGGCGGAGGCCTATCGTGCGGACGACCGTGCGGTGATGGACTCCGGCCGGCCCAGGGGGAACATCATCGAGCCGTTGCAGCAGGCCGATGGGCAGCGCCTGTGGGTCAATACGACAAAAGCTCCGCTGCGGGCGGAAGATGGCAGCGTTTGCGGCGTGATTGGTTTCTATGAGGATATCACTCCGCACAAACAGGCTGAAGAAACACTGCGCCAGACCAACGAGACCCTCCAGGCACTGGTTACGGCCTCGCCGCTGGCCATCATTACGTGCGATACGGACCATCGCACCGTTCAGTGGAACCCGGCTGCGCAGGATATTTTCGGCTGGAGCGCGGCCGAAGTCGTCGGCGCTCCGGCCCCGTTCGTGCCGCCGGGCAACGAAGAGGACGCCGCCGCCGTGATGGGGCAGACGCTGAGCGGCGTGAGCATTCACGCGCGAGATGTGTTGTGTCAGCGCAAGGACGGCACTCTGCTGGACGCCACCCTTTTCACCGCGCCACTGCGCGGCGCGGCAGGCGAGATTGTCGGGGCGATGGCGCTGCTTGCGGACGTGACCGCGGTCCGGCGGACCGACCGGGAATTGAAAGCCCGCGAATCCACCCTCCGCAGCCTCTTTCGGGCCGCGCCGATCGGCATCGTCGTCATCCGGGACCGCGTAGTGCTGAATGCGAACGACTCCACGTGTGAGTTGACCGGTTACAGTCTGGAGGAGATTCTCGACCAGAACACGCGACTGCTCTACGGCACGCAGGAAGACTACGATGAGGTCGGCCGGCGCTTGTACACATCGGGCGGTCTGGGCCGTCACACCCGCATGGAAAGCCGGTTCCGCCGCAAGGACGGGGCGCTCATTGACGTGCTCCTGACCGGGGCCCCGCTGCATCCCGAGGATCCCGCCGCCGGCCATGTGGTGACCATCCAGGACATCACCGAGCGCAAACGGGCGGAGCAGGTGCTGCAGAGCCGCCTGGTTGCCATGACGCGCCCCCTGGACGACACCGCCACCCTCGGGTTCTCTGACCTGTTCGACGTTGATGAAATCCAGAAGCTTCAGGACGCATTCGCGGAATCGAGCGGGACGGGGCAGTTGATCACGGACCCGGACGGCAATCCGATCACGCGTCCGAGCGGGTTCTGTTACCTGTGCGCGGAGTTCGTCCGCAAGAGCGAAAAGGGACGGCAGAGATGCCGCCGGTCCGATTCGGCGATGGGGCGGGTGGGCGTCGACGGCCCGGCGGTGCAACCGTGTCTCAGCACCGGCCTGTGGGGCGCGGGGGCCCGCATCATGGTGGGAGGCAAGCACGTCGCCAACTGGCTGATCGGCCAGGTGCGGAACGAACGCCTCGATCTGGAGCGGATTGTCCGGTACGCAGAAGAAATCGATGTCGATCCGGAAGAATTCCGCAGAGCCCTTCAGGAAGTGCCCGTGATGTCGGAGGAGCAGTTCCGCAAGGTGGCTCACACGCTCTTCGTTCTGTCGGGCGAGTTGTCGACGAAAGCGTATCAGAACGTGCAGCAGGCACGCTTCATCTCCGATCTCAAACGCATGGAGGAGGAGCGGGATCGTCTGTTCAATCTCTCGATTGACATGCTCTGCGTCGCCGGCTTTGACGGACGCTTCCGGCAGGTCAATCCGGCGTGGACGCGCACGTTGGGCTGGACCGTCGCGGAGCTGACGAAACTCGCCTATGTTGAACTGGTGCATCCGGACGACTTGCCCGCCACCGCCGCCGCCATCGAACACCTGCGGGGGGGACAGGAGCTGCGCTCCTTCGAAAACCGCTACCGGTGCAAAGACGGTACGTACCGATGGCTCTCCTGGAATTCGTATCCTCTGCCGGAACAGGAACTGATCTTCGCCGTCTCCCGCGACGTTACCGAGATCAAGACGGCGGAGATGGAGCGGGCCCGGCTGGAAGTCCGACTCCGGCAATCGCAGAAGATGGAGGCCGTCGGACAGCTTGCCGGCGGCGTCGCCCACGATTTCAACAACATCCTCACGGCCATTCTCGGCAACGTGGATCTGCTGCGGCACGCGCTGGCGCCCGGGCTGTCGCCGGACGAATCGCCGATAGTCGAGGTTCGAGAGGTGGAGCGCGGCGCATTGCGGGCGGCTGATCTGACGCGACAGTTGCTGCTGTTCAGTCGTCGCGGCGTGGCCCGGTCCGAGGCGCTCCATCTGAATCGGACGCTGGAGGATGCGGCCAAAATGCTGGAACGGCTTCTGGCCGAAAACGTGCAACTGGAACTGCGGCTCGCGCCCGACCTGCTGCCCGTCTGGGCCGACGGGGGCCAGATGGAGCAGGTGATCGTCAACCTCGTGGTCAACGCGCGGGACGCCATGCCCGACGGCGGACGTGTGATTATCGAGACCAGCAACCAGACGCTGGATCAGGCGTACACGGAGGTTCACGCCGACGCCCGTTCCGGGCCGCATGTGCTGCTGACCGTCAGCGACACCGGCTCGGGAATGAGCCGCGAGACGATGGAACACCTTTTCGAACCCTTTTTTACGACCAAGCCGGTCGGGCAGGGCACCGGGTTGGGTTTGGCGACGGTCTACGGCATCGTGACGCAGGCGGGCGGGCACATCCGCGTGAACAGTGAAATCAACCGCGGCTCAACCTTCCGGGTCTATCTGCCTGCACTGACGACACCCGTCGCGGAAACGCAGGATCTGACCCCGGCGGCGGAGTCGTCCGTTGGGGGGGTCGAGACGATCCTGGTCTGTGAGGATGACGAGGCCGTGCGGCAGCTTGTGGCCCAGATGCTGCGGCGCGAGGGGTACACGGTGATCACCGCCGCGGACGGCGAGGACGCTTTGCGCCGATCCGCCGGGTATGGCCAGACCATCCACCTCCTGATCACCGACGTGGTTATGCCCGACATCGACGGCAGGCGCCTTGGCGAGACTCTGCGGAAGCAGCGGCCGGACCTCAAGACACTGCATATGTCCGGCTACACGGCGGACATCGTCGTCCACCGCGGCGTGCTGGACGGCAACGTGCAGTTTATCGTCAAGCCGTTCAGCCGGCAGACGCTGCTGAAGCGGGTCCGCGAGGTGCTGGACGGCGTTCGTGCAGACACGCCGTCCGAGTGACTCCGCGGCCGGGTCTCGCCGCCCCGAACCAGGGCAGGGCCACGGTTCGAGAACAGGTACGTGTTTAGCGTCCGCCATCACGCCGTCTGTGAAGTGATGGTTCATTTGCGCGAGGGTTATCCCCAGCGCATACTTCTGACGGAACCGGTCCGAGGCAGGTCGTCAGAGGTATCGCATGAACGCTGATCCGCGTGACGCGCTGATTCAAGAAGTCCAAGCGGAGAATGCAGAGTTGCGCGACGAAGCGGAGAGGCTGCGCGAACTCATCCGGCAACTCACCGCTCGTCTGGAGGAACGGCAACGCGAAGCCCATCGACAGGCAGCGCCGTTTCGCCGCAAGGACTACAGACAAAGAGCCCCCCGATCAGCATAAGCGATCCGGACGTCCGACGGGGCCCGCCAAGGTTGCTGCGCGGATTTGCAAACGTCACAGTTGGCTGTTCACCTTCCTGGCGATCCGTCGCTGGGGACTACCAACAACTGCGCCGAACGCGCTTCGCGACCCGCGGTGATTGCCCGCAAGCACTCCGGGGGCAACAAGGTACTCCGTGGCCAACACACCCGGGGGATCCTGACCCGTCTGGCCGTCACCTGTTACCAGCGCGGGCAAGACTCTCTCGAGTTCCTCCGCCCGCACCCGTGCCTCGCGCCCAATCCCGTACGCCAAACACGTACTCTACACTTGTGGTGTGAAACGGGGCACGCAAAAGTCCATGGTGAAACGCAGGACGATCACCAAACCCCTGGTGGGCCAATTGCAGGAGGTGAGGGCCACGCTGATGCGTAACCGTCACCGGCCCGTCGTCGAACAGGGGGCCCGGGGTAACCCGGATCCCCACCGCGCCCCAACACACCCTCCTATCCGGTCTGAAGGGTGCGAAAAAGCGGAAAAAAACCATGCGATCGGTTTGCTTCGCTCGGAACAACGGCTCGTTGCGGGGAGGCTCGACCGCGCGGGCGTCTTTACGAACCTGCCAATCGCCATTGGCGAACAACGCAACCAGCTCGATGAGGGCTGCCCCGCCCCTTGCGAATTGCAGTTCCCGGCGGCACCATGTCTCTCTGCCAGCACCTTGAGAAGCCCGACGTGAACGCCGTCTACGCCATCATCAACCCGGTTTCCGGGCGACGGAACCTGGGCGAGTTCTTGCCGGCCATCCGGTCGACACTGGCCCGTGAGGGGGTCAGCCTGACCTGCATGCTCACCGGTGGTCCCGGCGACGCTGCCCGGCTTGCCGAGACGGTGCCCGACTCCGCGCGGGCCATCCTGGTGGTCGGCGGGGACGGCACCATCCGTGACGTGGCCGGCGCACGGGTTGGCCGCCCCGTTCCCTTGGCCGTTCTTGCGGGAGGCACGGAGAACATCGTGGCCAAATCGTTACGCATGCCACGAGCAGCAGATCGACTGGCCGACCTTCTGCTGCACGGGCGACCCCGCCCCCAGGATGTGGGTGTCGTCAACGGACGGAGGTTTCTGATCATCGCTGGCGCGGGTTTTGATGCCGAGGTGGTCCATCGTCTTGCCGTTCTGCGCCGCGGCCACCTCAGCCATTACGACTATTTCTGGCCCCTGTGGCGTACGTTCTGGTCGCACGCTTTTCCTCGGGTCCGGGTGGAAGTGGACGGAACCCGTTTCTTCGAGGGCCGGGGCCTGGTTTTCGTGGGAGTGCTCCGTCGCTATTGCCTCGGGCTGGAGCTTCTGGCCCGTGCGGTTCACGACGACGGGCTCCTGGACATCTGCGTCTACCCCTGCGATTCCGCGCCGCGCCTGCTTGGGCACGCTCTGCAAACTCTTTGGCGAACGCATGTTACAAGCGGGCGGGTTCTCTACTCGCAAGCGCGCCGGGTGGAAGTCACCTCGGATGTTCCGGTTCCGCTGCAGATAGATGGCGACGTTGGGAACGTTCTTCCCGCCAGTTTCGAGATCATTCCGCACGGTGTGACATTTCTCAGTAGCGCCACATGAGTTTCTGATCGTATTTGACACATATTTGTGCCATTACGAAGACACAAAACCGGAGTGCAATGTACTTAACTGGTTCGAATTAAGTGCGATTTCTTACTCGAAAAGGCGACGGAGCGTTTGACTTTGACACATCAGCGTTCTAGGGTCTAGACAGAGCGTTTGGATGGGTATCGGCCCTTGGCGCGGGCTGCGCGACAGGAAGTCGCAGCGAAGTCGGCTTTGGCCAGTTGGGTGAGGCCCCGTTCGGGCAGGGGCAGGAATTCAATCACAATGAAATGAGGCGTACCATGACTTCAACCCATGACACCGGAACACTGTCTCTCGATGCCTTGCTCGAGAACACGATGGACGGCATTTTCGTGATGGACTCGGCCAGGCGGTTCCTGGTGTTCAATGCGGCCTGTGAACGCATCACCGGCTACAACCGCAACGAAGTGATCGGATCCCAATGCGACTGCAACACCCTGCTGGAATGCGCGGACGAGCAGGGTCGATCACTCCCCACCAAGTTGTGTCCGGGGCTGCAGGTGTTTCGCGGCGAGGTGCCGTCGGCCCGGCAACGGCTGCGGCTGCGTCGCAAGGACGGCAGCTACGCCTGGGTGGAGACGCATTACACCATGCTCAAGAACGGGGGGGAAAACGGGTCCGTTCTGGCCGTCATGCGAGACGTGAGCGAGGCCAAGCAGACCGAGGCGGAACTGCGCGCCATCACGGAGAACCTGCGCGAAGAAGTTTCCCGTTTGCGCGCGGATATTCAGGAGCGATACGGGTTCTCGAACATCATTTCGCACAGCGAGCTCATGAACGCTGTCTTTGAGAAGATCCGGGCCGCCTGCAACAACAGCAGTGCGGTGCTGATCTGCGGCCAGCCGGGAACCGGCAAGGAGTTGATCGCACGAACGATTCACCATAACGGGCTGCAGAAAGAAGGGCGGTTCGTTCCGCTGAACTGCTCGGCGCTGTCGAGGGACCAGTTGGAGGCCGAGTTGTTCGGCTATGCCAAGGGCAGCGGCCCGCAACCGAACATGGAGTTCCCGGGGCTGCTTCGAGCGGCGGAGGGCGGCACCCTGTTTCTGGACGAACTGACCGAAATGCCCGTGGACACGCAGGCCAAGCTGGCCCGGGCGCTACAGGATGGTCGAGTCCGCCCGTCCGGCAGTACGGAGGAGTACCCGGTGAACGTGCGGGTCATCGCGAGCACGCCACAGGGTGTTTCGGATGCGGTGGCCAGCGGCTGGCTCCGGCGCGATCTGTACTACCTCCTCAGTGTGATCACCATCGAGACGCCCACCCTGCACGAGCGGAAGGAGGACATTCCGTTCCTCGTCGAGCATTTTGTCAGCGAGGCCAACCGACAGAGCCTGCGGCAGGTCAAGAGCATTCATCCGCTGGTCTGGCCCGCCCTGTTGCAATACGACTGGCCGGGTAATGTCCGCGAGTTGCGCAACGCGATCGAGTCGGCCATGGCCGTGGGATCGGGACCGGAACTGAAGGTGGGGGACCTGCCGAACCTGGTCCGCGGCGAGACGGTGGAGATTTTTGAAGGCGACAAAAGACTGGACCTTCCCCTGGATGACGTGCTAGCCTCGGTGGAACGCCGGGCAATCCTCTCGGCGCTGCGGCGCGCGGGAGGTCAGCGCAGTCGGGCGGCGCGGGCGATGGGCGTTTCGCGCAGCCGGCTGTACCGGCGCATGGAGGCGCTCGGCATTCATCCGCGCGAAGATCTTTGACCCGGAAAACGAAGCCGGAGAGCCAAGCACGGGGTGTTTCCCAACGAACGCCACGTGCCGATCAGGGCAGAGTGTGGCGGGGAGATGCCCTGAACGTGATGGGATCGCAGGACGACCAATCCTGCGATCTCATTTATTTGGACCCGCCCTTCATGACCCAACGCACGCATACCACACGGGCCGGTGTCGCTTTTGACGATCGCTGGCCGGGCGGCGTCCGCGAATACCTGGCCTTCCTGCGGCCGCGCCTGGAGCAGGCCCGCCGGCTGCTGGCCCGGCATGGAAGCTTGTACCTGCACCTCGACTGGCGGACTGTCCATTATGTCAAATGCCTGGTCGACGAGGTGTTCGGCCCGGAAAACTTCCTGAACGAGATCATCTGGTCATACCGCACGGGCGGCCGAAGTGATCGGTGGTTCGCCCGCAAACATGACACCCTGCTCCTGTACGCCCGGCAGGCCGGTCAGCACGTTTTTCACGTCCAGCGGAACGGAACCTTCCGCACCGATGGGTTGCTGCATGACGAAACGGGCCGGCCATACAAAAAAACGCACCGGGGTCGGCTGTATTTCCACCCGGACGGCCCCGCCTGCACCGACGTCTGGGAAATCCCGTTTCTGTCCACCGTGTCCTCCGAGCGCACCGGCTACCCGGCCCAGAAGCCTGAGGCCCTGCTGGAACGGATCATCCGGACCAGCACCGATCCGGGCCACCTCGTGGCGGACTTCTTCTGCGGCAGCGGCACGACCCTGGCCGTCGCGAAGCGCCTGGGCCGCCGCTACCTGGGCTGCGACGTGTCCCGCGAGGCGGTGGCGATCACCCGCCGGCGTCTGCGCACCGTGCCGGCGTGCCGGCGACCGGCGGCGGAGTGACGCTTTGTGTACGACCGGAATTGTCGCCGAGGGAAGGCCGGGCCAGACCGGACCCGAGGGAGCCGGTACGCCGAACGCGGGGCCCGGAAGACCGAAGTCTTGCGGGCCCCGCGACATACGGCGCGTCTGATGCCGGACCCGTCATCCGATCGGGCTATTCGAGCAGGAACAGCCGAATGGGGGTCGTCAGTTGCGTGTTCGCCCCCTGGATCAGATGGTCGGCGGGAAACGTGCCGTTCCGGGTGCTGATGTTGCTGTATGTGTAAACCGCGTTGAGGATCTCGTCCACGATGTATCCGGTGTCGTTCGAGTCCACTACGATGGCGGAGATTGCGCCGATCGGCGGCTGCAGCGTCAGCGTGAAGTCCGGCGCCCGCGGCCCGTTCAAGGTCGCGGCGTTATTGAAAATGGCCACTGTGCCCGTCGTGTTCAGCACGTAGAGGGTGTCATTCGCGTCAACAAACACGTCGAACACCGAGTTGAACGCGGGGCTGGTGATGGTCCGGGTCGGCGACACGTTTCCGTTCAGGCTGCTGGCATTGGCATAAACGAGCACGTTATTGGCGACGCTGTTGGCCACGTACAGATCGTCGTTCGCCCCGAAATTGATGCCGGTCGGGTTGTCCAGCGTCACCGGCGTGAAGATGGTCCGTATCGGCGCCACGTTGCCGTTGAACGTGGTCGCGGCTGTGTCCTCGAAAACCAGAATCTGATCACCGACGAAGTTGGCCACGAACAGCAGGTCATCCGTCGCGTTGTAGGCCAGCGATGCCGGTCCGTTCAGCGTCGTGTTCGCCCCCACGACGTTTCCGGACGGCGTAAGGTTTCCGTTGGTCTGCGTTGCGTTGTTGTACGTGGTGATGGAATTCGCCGCGAAGTTGCAGACCACAAGCTGTCCGCCGGAGTTGACGACCACGTCGGACGGACTGGCAAGCAGCGTGTTGGCGCCCTGGAGGTTCGTGTCCGGCACGATGTTGCCGTTCACGCTCGCGGGGTTCGCATAGCTCGTCACCTTGAAGCTGGCCCCGAAACTGGCGATGAACAGATGCGGCTCGACCGGAGCGACCACGCACGTGCCGTTGTCGCAGACTTCACCGGCATTGCAGTCGGCATTGGTGATGCATTCCGGCGGAGCGGCCACGCATGTGCCGTTGTCGCAGACCTCACCGGCATCGCAGTCGGCATTGGTGATGCATTCCGGCGGAGCGGCCACGCACGTGCCGTTGTTGCAGACTTCACCGGCGTCACAGTCGGCATTGGTGATGCATTCCGGTGGGGCCGCTTCGCAAGTGCCGTGATCGCAGACCTGGCTTGCGGAACAGTCGGCATTCACGATGCACTCGGGCACACCGCCCAGACCTCCGCCTCCTCCGACACTCGTCTGGCAGCCGGCGAACATTACTCCGATGCCCGCTGACAGGCACAGACTGACCGACAGGACGAAAGGATGTTTTCGACACGCCCACTCTTTTCCCATGGTGTTCCTCATTGGTGTCTTCTCCTGTATGCAAAAGAACCTCACAGAACCTTCCTCATGTGTCACCCGGGCAGCCGTTTGGGGCCGAGTGTCACAGTCATACGTTGACATCTGCCTTGGCCTCGCGGCGCCGATGGGCGAGACGACCCTTTCACGCAGGCCCCACCGCCCATGCCTTCACCGGGTGTTCGCTTTCGCGGGCGCCCAGACACCCCCCTTTCAGCCGGCGCGGCACGGAGCCGATACCCGCCTCGGGCACTCTTTCTTCCCGCATACAACCGACGATCGTGATCACACAACTGCGCGCTTCGGTCGCCAGAGTAACTGGTAACGCACTGCGCCGGCCCGATAGAAGCAAATAGGATGCCGTCTGCTGCGCGAAAATCAATAACGCGTACCAGAGATTCTGAGATTGTTTTCGAGAGCACTGCGAATGAAAAGTAACTCTTTATGTCGCATCGTGGTGACATGCGGGCAATAGTCCGTTCGTGGGAATTGCTCAGTCGGGCATTGTTACCCACGATCCGGCGTCATTCGCGTGCCCATCAAGCGCCGCTTCATCGGCTTGGGTGACGCTGCGGAATAAGGACTCGGCCAATTGCATCTGGCAGCGGAAGGAAGGGGTTTGGCATGATGCACTGATTGGGGGTGCAGCATGTCGGATCGTGTGGGCTACTGGCTTCGGGTGGTGGTGGCGCTGGAGGCGTTCGACGTTCGCGGCCGGCCTGTCTGGCTGGCGGCGCAACTGCCCGACCAGCGGCACGCGCTCGGTCATGTACACAGGAACCATTCGGTCGGTGGGATTGGACGGGGCCAACGAGAGGGATCAGGAAGCGGGAGCGGAGCGGGCGAGCGGCTCGGCCCTCCAGACGGCAGACAGGAGTGAGGCGACAACTCCGTGGATGACGACGATGGCGGCGTGCCCGATACGGAAGGCGCCGACCCGTCGAATTCCGGCGCCGGGGAGTCCACGAACGGAAATGGCAGCGCGAGCGGCGGAACGTCCACGGGGAGACGCCGGTCGGCCGGTGCACCGTGCGGGGCGGGGATGATCACCGCTCTGCCCATCGGCGTCGTGGGCTGGTGTGGACTGGCCGTCCGACGCCGATCAGATCGCTGTTCTGGAGCCACGCGCGGCTAATCGGCCAGGTCGCGCAGGGCGTGTGTCAGCGTCTGCCGCTGGGCGAGCAGTTCGTTGAGGCGCTGGCGCTCGGCGTCCACCACCTCGGGCCGGGCGTTGAGCACGAACTTCTCGTTGGCGAGCTTGGATTCCTTGCCGGCGATCTGTTTCTCCACGCCGGCCAGGTCTTTCTCGATTCGTCGGCGCTCGGCCTCGTCGTTGCTGACGTCATGCACCAGAATCTGCACCGCCCCGACCACCGTGGATGCGGAGTTCTTCGGGCGGGCCGCGTCGCAGACCACGTGCAGCGTCTCCACGCCGGCCATTTCCCGGATAATGTGGGCCTGGCCGCGGAGCGATTCCAGGCGGTCGGCCGGCACTTTCAGAGTGACGGTGACCTTCGCCTTCGGCGGCACGTTGCACTTGCTGCGCAGATCACGCACGCCACGGGTGGCGTCCTGAAGATCCTGGAAAAGGTCGATGATCCGGGCGTCATCCAGCTCCGGCCAGCCGTCTTCCGGCGGAAAATCGGCGACGATCAGCACGTCGTTCATCCGCGGCTCGGCCAGGCCGGGCAGTCCTCGACGCGGGGCAATCACGGCAAGCTGCTGCCACAATCGTTCCGTGATGAATGGAATGAACGGGTGGAACAGCCGCAGCACCTGGTCCACGCAGAACGCCAGCACTTGCCGGGCCTCGGCTCCGCGCCGGTCGGGCGGGGCGTCCGGGGCCACACGCGGTTTGGTCAGCTCGATGTACCAGTCGCACAGGCTGTCCCAGAAGAATTCGCGGATACGCCGGACCGTTGCGGAGAACTGGTACCGCGCCATGAGGCTGTTCACCTCGCGCACCACGCGGGAGAGTTCCGCCAGAATCCAGCGGTCTTCGGGCAACAGGTCTGCGATTTCCAGCCGGTCGTACGTCACCCCCTCCAGGTTCCGGAAGGCATACCGGGCCGCGTTCCACAGTTTGTTGCACAGGTTGCGACCCAGTTCCACGCGGTCGGACGTTTCGCAGGCCACGCGCAGAGCGGCTTTCGTATCGTCGTCCGCCCACTGCGTGGCGAACATCTGCCCGCAGTGCCGGCATGTGGCCTTGAAGATTTCGGACGGGCGGCGGTTGCGCGGCACCACCTCCGTCTGCGGCGTCAGGCCGGCGCAGTGGGGACAGCGGTAATCCACCGGCATGCGCACGTCCTGCAACTCGGTGGCGATGTCGGCCATGGTATAGCGCAGGGCGTCTGCCCCGTAAAGCTGGATGATGTCCACCGGGTCCACCCCGTTGCCCTTGGACTTGCTCATCCCCTCGCCCCGGCCGTCGAGAATCTTCGTGTGGATGTACACGTGCCGGAACGGAACGTCGCCCATCAGGTACAGCCCGCTGAGCACCATCCGGGCCACCCACAGCGTGATGATGTCCCGCGACGTGATCAGCACGCTGCCGGGGTAGTAATAGCGCACGTCCTCCGTGTCGTCCGGCCAGCCCAGCGTACTGAACGGCCAAAGCTGCGAGCTGAACCAAGTGTCCAGAACGTCTTCCTCACGCCGAAACCCGGCCTGTTCCAGTTCCCGTGCGATGGACGCGTCTTGTCCTTCCGGGTCCAACAGGCAGACGTGCGGTAGCGCGTTATCGGGGCTGCCTTGCGGAGTCGCGGCCCGCCCCGCCTCCTGCCATTGGCGGGATTTCCGCAGGAGATCGTCGGCGATCGGCTGCTCGGCCGCCGGAGCGTGCCACACCGGGAGCTGATGTCCCCACCAGAGTTGCCGGCTGATGCACCAGTCGCGCTTCTCGCCCAGCCAGTCAAGGTAGGTTTTCGTGTAACGCTCGGGGAAAACCTTCACCCGGCCGCTGGTCACGGCGTCCATGGCCGCCTGAGCCAGACCGGGCGATTTCGTGCCGTCGGCCAGCGTGATGCCGCCTTCCACGTCGCCCATCCGCACGAACCACTGGTCGGAGAGATAGGGCTCGATCGGCGTTTTGCTGCGGTCGCTGTGGCCGACCTCCATTTCGTGGTCGTCCACCTGGTCGATCAGCCCGGCGGCCTCCAGGTCGTCCACCACGCGCTGGCGCCCCTCGCGGGCAAACACCAGCCCCGCATAGCGGTCGCTGTGGGGGTTCAGCGAGCCGTCCGGCTCCATGATCGGCGCCACCTTGCCGTCCGGCGTGAGCACGTTGACCATGGGCAGTCCGTGCCGCTGCCCGACTTCGTAGTCGTTTGGATCGTGGGCGGGCGTGATTTTCACGCAGCCGGAGCCCTTTTCCGGGTCGGCCCATTCGTCGGCTACCAGCGGAATGGGCCGGTTCACCAGCGGAAGCATGATCTTGCGACCGGCACGGGCCATATCGCGCAGGCGTAGCAGTGTTGGCAGATATTGATCACGACGCTGCTCGATATCCTCCAGACGCTGCTCGATTTCCTTCTTTTCACGACCGGAAGCCTCCGTCAGTTCGGATCGAAGCTGCGCCTCTCGACGGGCAAGCTCTCCTTCGGGGTCTGGATGAACGGCCACCGCCGTGTCGGCCAGCATGGTTTCCGGCCGGGTGGTTGCGATGATCACGTGCTGAGGCTCGCCCGGCTGCGGATCAATCACGGGGTACTTGAAGTGCCAGAAGTGGCCCTTGACGGCCTCGTGGTACACTTCGTCGTCCGCGACGGCCGTCTGGAGCTGTGTATCCCAGTTGACCAGCCGCTTGCCCCGGAAAATCAGACCGTCCTGGAACATTCTGAAGAATGCGTGTCGAACGGCCTTGGCGCACACGTCGTCCAGGGTGAACCGGGTGCGCGTCCAGTCGCACGAGGCGCCCAGCAGCTTGAGCTGACTGAGGATGCGTTTTTCGTACTGGTCTTTCCACTGCCAGATGCGTTCGACGAGCTTCTCGCGGCCCAGGTCGTGGCGGCTCTTGCCCTCCTCTTTGAAGATGCGGGTCTCCACGACCGCTTGCGTCGCGATGCCTGCGTGGTCGGTCCCGGGTTGCCAAAGGGTGTTTTTTCCCTTCATTCGCTGCATCCGGGTGACAATATCCTGGAGCGTATTGTTGATCGCGTGGCCCAAGTGTAGCGCCCCGGTCACATTGGGCAGCGGGATCATGATCACGTGCCGCTGGTCGGGTGGCCGGCCGTCGGGTACGGCTCGGAAGCAGCCTTTCCGCTCCCACAGGGCATAGACCTCCGTCTCGACGGCTTCCGGATTGTAAACCTTTTCCAGTTCGACGTTTCCACTCATGACTCGCCAACCCCCGCCGGGCGGACACACCGCCTGTCAAACCCGCCAGCGTATCGTCGGGAGCCGGTTTGTTCAAACGGGGATTCATGCCGGCCGGTCGAATGCGACGGCATAGGCGCGGGGCTTGCGTTGCTCGAAGATGTGTGTGCCGGGAAAGACGATCTTGTCGCGAACGGTGCTCAGATCGACGACCGCCGTCTGCGGTTCGCATGGGTCCGACGATGTCCGAGCCAGAACAGCGCCGTCCGGACCGATGATGCACGCGGTTTCGGCCCCGGCGGCCGCCAACACCACACGGTTCTCGACAGCGCGCGCCCGCAGCAGCGGCAGGGCGTCCGGCGGATGGATCACGAACAGCACGGCGGCTCCGTCCAGCGCCAGGGCCCGGGCCGGGGCGAACGATCGCACGTCGTCCCCGGCCAGAGCGGCGTACCCGCCGAAGGCGGCCAATCGCATTCGCTCGGGCTCCGCATAACTGACCAGCTCAATGCCGAGCGTCCGGGCCAGGAGGGCCACGTCGTCCGCCGCCGCTATCGACGGCATGGCGGAGACCGCCGCAACCACGCCGTCTGCCGCCAGGCGGCGCATGAGCCCCATCCCGCCGTCCGATCCGATCAGCGAAGCGGAGGGTATGGCCGCGATTTTTACCGGTTCGTCCACCTCGACCGCCGCCTCCTCCGCGGGTGCGGCGTCAAACAGCCTTGGACGTGCCCAGGCGGGAATCGGGGGCATTCGCGTGCCGGCGGGCCGGACCTCGGCACACAGCAGAGCAGGCGCGTCCGGCGGCGCCTTGGCCAGCACACGTGCGTCCGCGTCGGTAATCAGGCTGAAGCCGCAGTAGCTCAGCGTGTCGGTCTCCACCCCGAACTTGTTGGCACAGACGAACGGAAGGCCGATTTCCAGGCAGCGGGCCTCAATGAGAAAATCCGGCTGCGGGTTGTAGTACTCGCCTGGGCGGCGCTTCACGTTCACCCAGCACGTCGGAATGGCGATGAGTTGGGCACCGAGTGCGGCCAGCCCCGCGGTGATTTCCGGGGCGCGAACGTCCGCGCAGATAGCGATGCCGAGCCGGCCGAGGCGGGTGTCGAATGCTTCCAGTCGGTCGCCTGGCCGAAACACCCGGTTGTCGTCACCCCAGAGGAACGATTTTCGGGCGATCCCCGCCACGCCGCCCGCGTCGTTCACCAGCGCGGCGGCGTTGCACAGACAGTCGCCCCGATCCTCCACGTAGCCGCAGATCAGGTGCATTCGATGCCGCCGGGCGCGTTCGCCCAGCCATGCCAGAAAGGCGTCGTTGGGCATCAGGCCCGCCGCGCGGAACTCCCGGACGCCCGGCAGATAGTACGACGGATAGGCGCCCTCCGGCAGGACGAGCAGATCCACGCTTTGGGCGGCGGCGTCCGCGATGGCGGCGTCGATCAACGCCAGAGCACGAGGGCCCTCGGCCAGTCGGGTAGCGGGCAACTGGGCTGTCGCCACGCGGAGAATAGCGGGTGGCGCGGACATCGGGCCGCATGGTAGGGCTGCCCGGCCTGCTTTTCAACGCGAGGGAACCGATCTATAATCCCCGAGCGACTGCCACCCTGTGAGTTGGATTCCAGCAACTGCGATGGGACGTGACTACTACGAAGTTCTGGGGGTTGACCGTACGGCCTCGGCCGACGAGATCAAGCGGGCCTACCGCCGCCTGATCAAGAAGTATCACCCGGACCGCAACCCGGACGATCCCTCCGCGGAAGGCCGCTTCAAGGAGGTTCAGGCCGCCTATGAGGTGCTGGGCAACAAGGACAAGCGGGCCGAGTACGATCAGTTTGGCGAGGCCGCGGTCGGACGCTGGGAAACGCAGCCTACCGGCCAGCGCGTGTACACCTGGGGCGGAGGTTCGCAGATTCCGTTTGAAGATCTGCAGGATCTGTTCAGCGCGTTCGGCGGCCGGGGAAGTGGGGCCAGCGTGTTTGGCGATCTGTTCGGCGGGGCCGCCACTCGCACCGGTCGCCAGCGAAGGGCGGCTCCTCCGCCAACCCAGGGGCGGGACGAAGAGAGAGTGGTTCAGCTCTCCTTCGAGGAGGCGGTTCGTGGGACCACGGTGGAGGTGTCCGTTCACTCCGACGGAAAGGCCCGCGAAACCCTGCACGTGAAGGTGCCCGCCGGCGTGGAGGACGGCAGTCGCATCCGCATTCGCGGTCGGGGCGGTTCCGGTCGGGCGGGTGGAGCGGCCGGTCACCTCTACTTGCGTTGTGAGGTCGGTCGGCATCCGTTCTTCCGACGTGAAGGGCTGGACATTCATCTGGACCTGCCGATATCCATCACGGAGGCGGCGTTAGGGGCCAAACTGGAGGTTCCGACGCTTGGCGGACCCGTCACGCTGACCATCCCGCCCGGCACGTCCAGCGGGGTCCGGCTGCGCATGCGAGGCAAAGGCATTCGGCCGCCGAGCGGAACAGCGGGGGATCAGATTGTGGCGATCCAGATTGTGACGCCACGGTCCCTGGACCCGGCCCAGCAGCGGCTCCTGGAGCAGCTTCGAGACTCCCTGAGCGAAGACCCGAGGCGCCATGTCCGCTGGCGGACGGAAAAGCCATGACAAGACCGCGCACAGACCGGCTGAACGACGACACGCAGGGTCCGCGGCGCGTGCGGATGGCCCTGGTGATCCTGATGGTGGGCGTGGGATTGCTGCTGTTGGCACTGGCGCTGGCCATGCTGCGCAGTGAGGCCGCATCAGAGATCGTCATGGCCCCGTCTCCCGTGCCGCCCAGTACGATGCCGGCAAGCCAGCAACGAACGATGGCCGCGACGCTGATGCTTGTCTATGGAACCCTTCTTCTGCTGGTGTTTGTCGTGGCGGCTCTGGCTCTGGTGGCGGTCTCGCGGCGCTACCGGCAGCGGCTGGCTCGTCAGAAGGCGTCGCCGACGCCCGTAGACGACGTGTGGTCGCAGCATCGGCTGCCGGAAGAGACGATGAATGGGGACGCGCGGTCGCCGGATCCACCTCCGTCTGATCCATGAGGTGTCTGTTGAAGCTGGAAGGCTCGGTGGCCCTGGTGACCGGAGGAGCCCGTCGTGTGGGACGGGCCATTGCCCTGGAACTGGCCGGCGCCGGCTGTGACATTGCGCTGCATTACCATCGATCACACGGCGAAGCCCAAGACGCGGCGGACCAGATTCGTGCGGCGGGTCGCCGGTGCGAAATCGTGCCGGGCGATCTGCAACGCCCGGAGGCCGCCGGCGAGATCGTGGAGCGAACGGCAGCGGCTCTGGGAGGATTGCAGATTCTGGTGAACAACGCTTGTGTATTCGAGCGGATGACGCTGGAAAGTTTCTCCGTCGACGATTGGGACCGGACGATGAGAATCAACGTTACGGCCCCCGCGGCCCTGGCGGCCGCGGCCCGCGACCATCTGCGGCGGGCCGGCGGGAAGATCATCAACCTTTGTGATATTGCGGCGGATCGCCCCTGGCCGGGGTATCTGGCCTACTGTGCGTCCAAAGCCGCGCTGGTCTGTCTGACTAAGGCTCTCGCACGGGCTCTGGCGCCCGCCGTGCAGGTCAATGGCATCGCCCCGGGGATCGCGGTGTTTCCGGAAGAATACGACGAGCCGACGCGACAACGCCTCGTGGACGAGGTGCCGCTCAAGCGGGTCGGCACGCCGCAGGACATTGCACGAGCCGTGCGCTTCCTGGTGGAAAGCGGCGACTACATCACCGGACAGATTCTGAACGTGGACGGCGGACGGAGCATTCGATGAGCGTACGGTTGACGGATACTCAGCAGAAGACACTTCTCGACCTCGCCCGCGCACAGGTGGAGTTGCTGATCCGTTCGGGGGAACGGCTTCGCGTCGCGGAGGGCGACCCGCGGCTGGACGACACCCTGCGGGCCCACGGCGCGGCATTCGTGACGTTACGCAAGGGCGGGATGCTTCGAGGATGCATCGGGTCCGTCCTCCCGCACGAGCCGCTGTTTGAAAACGTTGTTCACAACGCCGAACAGGCCTGCCGGGATCCGCGGTTTGAGGGCCATCGCATTCAACCGGACGAGCTGCGGCAGATCGTCATCGAAATATCGGTCTTGAGCCGGCCAGCGCCGGTGGCCGACCCCGGGGAGGTGCAGATCGGCCGGGATGGCGTGATCCTCACCCTCGGTGGCCATCGGGGGCTCTTCCTGCCCCAGGTGCCCGTGGAGCAGGGCTGGGACCGCCAGAAATACCTCCAACAGCTCGGCCGCAAGGCCGGCTTGGGAACGGAGGCCTACAGAGATCCCCACGCCGTTCTGGAGACGTTCACAGCCCAGGTCTTCGGGGAGACCCGCCCCTGACCGCCGACCGCGCCCATCGGACCGGCGATTGACAGCACCCGGCGTACGCCGTAAAAAAAGCGGTTCGCACCTGGCGGCGGGAGCGGTAGCGGGGCGCTTCGTGACGGAACCGAACCGGCAACTGGACGACGTCCGGCGGCATATTGATGCCTTGGACGAGCAGATCGTACGCCTGCTGAACCAACGGGCGGAGCTGGTGCAGGACATCGGCCGCCTCAAGGCGCAGGCTGGCATCGCCACCTATCGTCCGGACCGCGAGCGGGAGGTACTGGACCGGATCAAAGCCGGCAACACCGGCCCTTTGGCGGATCGCGCCCTGGTGGCGATCTACCGGGAGCTGATGAGCGGCTCGTTCTCCTTGGAGAAGCCGCCTCGGATCGCCTATCTTGGACCGGCCGGGAGCTACTCCCACGTGGCGGCCACCCGGAAGTTCGGGGCGACCGTCGAGTACGAACCGCTTCGCCATATTGAAGCACTGTTTGACGAGGTGCAGCGCGAGCACGTGGATCTGGCCGTCGTGCCGATCGAGAATACGTCGGGCGGCGGGGTTGTGGACTCGCTGGACGCGCTCGCCCGGCACAACGTGACGGTGTGTGCGGAGATTTACCTGGCCGTCCATCACCATCTTCTGGGCAACCTGAAGCTGGAGGAGGTCCGGCGAGTGTACTCCAAACCGGAGGTTTTTCCGCAATGCCTGCGGTTCCTGACGGACCGCGGCCTGATGGACAAGACGATCGGGATGGCCAGCACGAGCGCGGCCGCCGAGCAGGCGGCGTCGGAGCCGGGATCGGCGGCGATCGGCAACGAGCTGGCCGCCGAGTTATTCGGCCTGGGGAAGATCTGCGACCGGATCGAGGATGATCCGCAGAACACGACTCGATTCCTGGTCATCGGGCATTCGTCGGCGCAGCCTACCGGGCGGGACAAGACTTCGCTGGTGTTCCGTGCGGCGGATCGTCCCGGGGCGCTGGTGGACGTGTTGGACGTGTTTCGCCAGGCGCAGGTGAACATGACGTACATCGAATCGCGGCCCAGTCGTGTGAAGAAATGGGAGTACGTTTTTTTTATAGACGTGGAAGGACACGCGTCGGATTCCGTTGTGGCAGCGGCCATCGAGGAAATCCGACCCCTGTGCAGCGAATTGCGGGTACTCGGATCGTTTCCGCGTGCGGATGAAATCCTGTAAACCACCAGAGTTGTATGATGAGAAGACCTTTCGTTGCCGGTAACTGGAAAATGCACAACAAGCTGGCCGAGGCCCGCGCCCTTGCCAAAGCGGTGTGGAACGGCCTGCGGGGGAAAAACCGCGTGGACGTGGCCCTCTGCCCGCCGTTTACGGCCCTGGCGGCCGTGGCCGAGGCGATCCGGGAAACGCCCATCAAGCTGGGCGGGCAGAACTGCTGGTTCGAACCGAAGGGGGCATTTACAGGAGAAGTCTCCGCCCCCATGCTTGCCGACGTCGGATGCACCCACGTGATTATCGGGCATAGCGAGCGGCGGCAGATTTTCGGGGAGACCGGCGAGCTTCTACACAAAAAAGTCCGCGCCGCCCTCCAGGCCGGTCTGGACGTGATCTACTGCGTCGGCGAGACGCTGGATGAACGGGAGACCGGCCGGACCGAGGCGGTGGTGGCCCGGCACCTGGACGACGTTCTGGGCGAAGACATTCCGCCGGCACGGCTTACTATCGCCTATGAGCCTGTCTGGGCGATCGGCACGGGTCGGACGGCCACGCCAGAGCAGGCCCAGGACGTACATGCGTTCATCCGGCCGCGATTGGCCGGGGTGTTCGGATTGGAGGCGGCGGCGGCCATGCGGATCCAGTATGGCGGAAGCGTCAAGCCGGAGAATGCGGCCGGCCTGATGGCGTGCCCGGACATCGACGGGGCTTTGGTGGGTGGGGCATGCTTGGTGGCGGCGGATTTTCTGGCTATTATAGCAGCCGCCGCGGACTCGGTATCGCAGTAGCACGGCGGCTGTGAAATGTGAAACACGCGGTGTTCCCGCAAGGGGGTAACTTGTGGGGACAGATGACCTTATACGCTGAGAGCTCTCCGTTATGAATCTGCTAGCATACAGTTTCCTGCAGGGTGTTCTGCTGGGGGTTTTGTTTATCGTGTGCCTTCTGCTGATCGGGATCGTGCTTCTGCAGAAGGGGCGGGGCGGCGGGTTGACGGGCGCGCTCGGCGGCGGCGGTGGCGGCGGCGGCGGCGCGTTCGGAGCCAAG
>MTKY01051179.1_pt1 | contig 32677 bp, 19 predicted proteins | sample 1042731 | NCBI WGS metagenome assembly MTKY01 (sample SAMN06212206, study PRJNA360538) | anaerobic digester metagenome | biome: Wastewater treatment plant; material: sludge; isolation source: anaerobic digester fed with sludge from wastewater treatment plant | place: Denmark: WWTP Soeholt ...
TGGCGGGGCCATCGCTTTACAACCGCGCTACCATTAGCCCACGTTACGGCGATTACACCTTTACGAACAAGCCTATCCCCAGCTACTGCTTTGGGGTTATGTACACCTTCCACCCGGAACAAAAGTGGTCGTTTTCCACCGGGCTGCTTGTAAACAACGAACCTGTATATAGGATTTCTATTAAGATCAAAAAGTCAGATTTGTACCCGCACTATAGAGAAGACTATGAAAGTGAGGAGTGGATGTATGCTATATATACTTTCTCTTTCCCTCTATGGTTGGAATACAACGTGCATTTAAGAAAAAAAACAAACTTAATCCTTTCAACAGGTCTAAAAGCTATGTTTTTCCCTTATGGGAGTGCAGATATGGTTACTAGAATCTTCAACGAAGAACATAACGAATCTCGTGAAATATTTGGTTTAAAACTTAATAGTCAGGATTTCTTTTTTTATGGTAGTTATACTGCTGGTTTTGGTGTTTCACATATGACTGGATGGAGTTTACTGAAAGTCAATGTAATTTACGTTGTCAACTTTCAGAATACCTTTGAGGGGGAGTACCAGTTTGCCAACCTACTCTCATCTCCCGATTCCAGAGGGTACTACAAACTATCAGGGAACTACATTGGTTTACTGTTTTCGGTAAATCTTAAAAAAAAGGAAAGCAAAATAGGAACTGTCCAAACTAAAGGGCTAATAAAACACAGACTTACAAACTATTAGGAAAATTTCTTGCTTTTCGTAGTTTGGGATCATGGGAAAATGAATCGTTTCAACCGAGCGTTCCCGAACTCCGAGACTTCGGAATCGGGATTGCGATTCCGAAAGTTCTTTTATCGGAACGGCAATGCCAAACTCCTACACATAACTTTCCCCGCTCCGTTATACTACAACGAAAAACGAAAACATAGGCGTATCAGATGAGTTGCTGACAGAATAGTCAAAAAACTGGCTCTTTCGGGAGATATCAATCAATCCAATGCCTATTCCATGGACATTTTCCTCATTTAACGACCTGAACTTTGATTTAAAAAGTAGGTTCAAATCTGTATTGGACAAGCCCTTTAACTCCCGCAGTTGGTTCTCAAGCTTATCTATTTTCGTCTTTTCAACAAAATTTGAAGTACTAATTATATAGTCATCGTTTGTTTTCCCTAGGATAAAAATAGCCTCGTTTATGCCTTTTCTCTTGTAGGCATGCTGTGAAATATTCTGCAACATTTCAACTGAGATGTGGAACAACCTTTTTTTTGTTACCTGTAAATCGGCGTGTTTTTTAAAGTTGTCAATCATCTGAATAATTGGAAGGGTGGTTTGCTCCGAAAAATCGCCCTTGTGCATGATCAGGATTCTGTTTGAATGAAGCTTAGTATAAAGTTCTTTCATTTTGTCAATGGTAATATCCTGAGAAGGAACAATACCTGCCTCATCTTCGAGCTTAAGCTTTAGATGCATGTAGAAAAGAGAGTACTTATCGTCAAGCAAATCAAAAGCGTAGTCTATTTTTTGTCCCGATTTTCGGGCCATTTCAATGATTCCAAGGCCTGCACCACCCTTATCAGATAGCTGGCCTTTGGACAACACCTGTTTTTGCAATAGCCTAAGCTCTTCAGGCGACAAGCTGTTCACCCTATCAAGCTTTTCCTTCACGTTTGGAATTTCGTAATTATCGATATAGTTGACAGAGGTAATAAAAAAGTTACTTCCGTTGCTCCTCACAAAAAATGCATTGAGCTGGCTTCTTGGTTCAGGCTCACCCCGTTTTGCATCTGTATGCCGCACCACATTTTGATAGCATTCAACCATTAAGAAGCTTATTTTATTCTTCAATTTGCTGAAGCTTCCGGTTGAATCAATATTATGCTGCGTTAATTCGACTATTCTATGGGTAATAGAATCAGAAAAAGATCCTGCGTAGGCAAAACTAAGTTCGTCACCCTGAAGTTCTTCGAAAAGTTGAACTGAAGTGCCAATGTCCATTACTAACAAAAATTTTTATTTGTAGTGCAAGTTAACATAAAATACTGTACCAAGCATTTATTGTAATGTCAATTTTATCACTTTACTAATGACCCATTAACTTGCTTCGCCTACACGATTCCTATACATTCAAGGTTAATTCGGGTTTACATATGCCTTACTATACCAATATTTCCATCGTGGTTGTTAAAATTTTTTATTGAAAAATAAAAAAACTAAACAATGGCAACCATAGAAAACAAATACTTATCCAACTCTCTATCCAGCCTATAATCAACAGATTTAGAATATCTGAAAATATCTATTAACCCCAGTCCTACGTTTTGATCTTCCCTTTCTATCACGAGTCGAAGGTTATCCCTGTAAAGCATATCCAACTCTTTCTTCGATAATGTTTTCAATTCATTCAATCGGCTTAGAAGCGAATCTGCCTCCCCTCTTTCAATATAATTGGACGACCCGATAATGAAATTGTTATCCTTGCTGCCCATCAAGAAAATGCCTTGATCTAAGTTACGTTCTTTACTCCCATGCCTGGAAATATTTTGTAAAATTTCGACAATGAGGTGGTAAAGTTTCGTGCTGATAAATGTATGTTCGAATTTTTCTTTCATGTTCCCCTCTATCATTTTAATAACAGGCAAAAACGTCTCCTGCGAAAAATCACCCTTATGCATTAACAGTAATCCCTCTTTTGCTATGATGTCATGAAACGCAATAATGTCATCTATGGTGATTTTCATAAGGCTGCTATCGGGACTTTTGTCATCTGTCCTAAGCAGCGTGTGAAGGTAAAAGAGCGATATGTTATCGCTGAGTTTTTCGAACCTGTAGGCAATTTTTTGCCTTGTTTTTCTAGCCATCAAAATAATCCCCAAACCGGCACCACCCTTGGCATTAAGTTGCCCATTAAGCATTATACTCTGCTGCAACTCTTTTAACTCATCCTGCGATAGGCTGTTAATCCTATCCAGTTTAGATGTAATTAAATCTATCGAACTGTTTTCTACAAGATTTGCTGAGGTGATATAATAGCTATCGCCAATAACCCTGAGAAACATTAGCTCCGACTTTTCATGCAGATTTTTTATATCGCTCGCCGAGATGCCGTGCCTAACGATATTTTGATAGCATTCGCCCATCAAAAAACTTACCCTGTTCATTAATCCCGCACCTTCTCCCCACGATTCTATGTTATGGCGGGCTATATCAATCATCCTAATGGCAAGAGCATCAGTAAATGAACCCGTATAAGCATAGCTTAAATCATCATGTTCAAGTTTTTTGAATAAAATATTTAACAAGTCGATATTCATAGAGAATACTAATGGTCTGAAAAGTAAATATAAAGATTTTCTATACAATAAAAGTATTGTTTTTAAAAAGAAATCAACTATAACATTCAAAATTTATTCAACCTCATCATTAAATTCAGAGAAACATTTTTTCTCCTAAATCGAATTATATTTTTACATTTTAACAAGTTACGTTTTTCGCTTTTGCTGCCTACAATAGTCAAATCAAACGGTTCGGGACAATCATTAAATAAGATTTAGTATATTTCGATTTTTAATCATTGCCATTTTTTTATTTTCTTACATATTACCATCCAATTCATTTTAAATGATATCATGATTGCATCCTATTTTATCAATTCTCCCGATAACAAAATCGTGCAGAATACCACTACCGAAATATTGAGCAGGAAGAATGCTTTGGCATTTCACAAAACCCTCAAAGGGTATAAATCAACGCCCCTGGTTTCTCTTCCGGGACTGGCAAGGAAGTATGGTGTGGGTAATATTTACCTGAAAGATGAATCGCACCGTTTTGGGCTCAACGCATTCAAGGCTCTGGGAGCAGTGTTTGCCATCGACCAACTTTTAGCCACGAATCCTCACTTGCAAACCTTTTGTACGGCAACCGATGGTAATCATGGTAAGGCAGTCGCCTGGGGGGCGTCGCTCTTTGGGAAGAAATCGGTTATCTACGTACCCCACGATACCACCGAAAACCGCATGAAAGCCATTGAGGCATATGGCGCCCGCGTGGAAAAGGTTAACGGAAATTATGACGACGCCTGTGCCCGCGCCGAAAGTATGTCCAATGCAAACGGATGGCAACTGGTGCAGGATATGGCATGGCAGGGATATGAAGAAATACCCGCCAATATTGTTGCCGGATACATGAGTCTTTTCGTGGAGATGGAGGATACCATCAACACTCTGCCCAAGGCAAAAATTGATGTGGTATTTGTACAGGCGGGCGTGGGAAGTTTTGCTGCTGCTGCAGCATTTTACTACCTTAACCGGTACGGAGGTATGCGGCCAAAAATTGTAATCGTTGAACCCTTGGAAGCCGATGCCATATTCTCATCATTCGTCGAGGGCAAAGTTACCACCTCAAAAGGAAATGCTACCACCATCATGGCAGGATTGAACTGTGGTACCCCATCACTGGGGGCATGGGATTTGCTAAAAAGCGGCGTTGACGTCTCTTTAAAAATCGACGATGCCTTTGCCCGTGAAGCCATGCGGGAATTGTACTACCCGGTACAGGGCGATCAAAGGGTTATATCGGGCGAATCGGGATCGGCAGGGCTGGCAGGGTTGATGGCCATTGTCAGGGAAAAAGAGTTGGAAGCCGTGAAGCAGGCATTAAACATTAACGATCAGACCAACATTCTGCTCATCAGCACCGAGGGCGATACGGATAAAAAAGTATTTGAGGAAGTAGTCGGAATTCGGCATAAGTAAAACTATTTCGCCATGATAAATTTTTTACTAAACGGTCAAAAAACCGCATTTGATGGTGATCCGCAGCGCACCCTGCTGGACTACCTGCGCAACGAACTACATCTTACTGCAACTAAGGATGGATGCTCAGGGCAAGGAGTATGCGGTGCTTGCACGGTGGAGATCAATGGACAGGCCAAGCTGGCCTGCACCACCCGAATGGGTAAGCTGGAAGGTGCCAACGTTTTCACCATGGAAGGTTTTCCCGAATACGTGAAGGATACCATTGCCAAATCGTTTGTCAATGGCGGGGCAGTGCAGTGTGGCTTTTGTATTCCGGGTTTCATTAGTAGAACTAAGGTATTACTTGAAAATAATCCCAGTCCCACCATAGATGAGGTTAGGCAGGCCATAAAACCTCATATTTGCCGATGCACGGGTTATAAAAAAATTGAAGAATCCATTCTTTCATCTGCCGAAGCCCTCAAGGCAAAAAAAACTTTGGAACTACGACAGACCAACGGAAAAGTTGGAGTTGACCACCTTAAATACGATGCCTATGGCACTGCTATTGGTGAAAGAAAATTTACCGATGACATTTTTATGGAAGGCATGCTCTATGGAGCACTAAAATTCAGCCAATATCCACGTGCAATAGTTAAGCAAATCGATACATCGAAAGCTGAAGAGTTGAAAGGTGTCCATAGAATATTCACAGCTGCCGATATTCCCGGGGAACGGCTTATCGGTTTGGTGTACAACGATCAATCGGTTATGATTGCCGAAGGAAAGACTACTACCTATATAGGCGATGTGGTGGCCGGCGTGGTAGCCGAAAGCGAGGCCATTGCCCGCAAGGCAATAGAATTAATTGAAGTACAATACGATGTGCTCAAGCCCGTTACCGATGTTTTTGAGGCCATTGATGGTGAAAGGGTTCACCCCGACAAACCAAACCATTTTAGCACAACCCGTTTTGCCATTGGCAATGTGCACAAGGCATTCTCAGAAGCGAAGTACATTTCGAAAGGGCGTTACGAAACCCAACGCATTGAACATGCATTCCTCGAAAAGGAATCGGCCGTTGCTCATCCCGATGGCGATGGAGGTGTTGTGGTTTATAGTCAAGGTCAGGGAATTTACGTTGATAGAAAGCAGATTGCTGCAATTCTGAACCTTCCCATTCATAAAGTGCGGGTGATTTTAGTCCCCAACGGAGGGGGGTTTGGTGGCAAGGAAGATCTCACCGTTCAGGGACATGCAGCCCTATTCGCCTTCCTTCTTGACAAACCCGTCAAAATTACCCTTACACGTAGCGAATCCATACGCATGCATCCCAAGCGCCATCCCGTTTATATGGATATGGAGTTGGCAGCCGATGCCAATGGCAAACTGATGGGGTTGAAACTAATGGCAGTAGGCGATACGGGCGCATACGCTTCAGTGGGAACCAAAGTGATGGAAAGGGTGGCCGGCCATGCAACGGCAGGCTACTTTGTTCCCAATGTGGATATTGAGGCCAAAACGGTTTATACCAACAACTTGCCCTGTGGGGCAATGCGAGGCTTTGGAGCAAATCAGGTGGCATTCGCCATGGAAAGTTGCATAGACGACATATGCCATCAGGGGGGATTTGACAGATGGCAATTCCGTTACGACAATGCACTTGTTGATGGACTTTCCACCTCCACCGGGCAAAAAGTCTATGGTGTAGGCATACGCGCTTGTTTAGAGGCAGTGAAAGATGACTTCTACAAAGCCAAATATGCCGGATTGGCCTGTGCCATCAAAAACTCGGGAGTGGGCAATGGGATGATCGACGAGTCGAAAGTGATAATCGATATAGTTTCCGAAAAAGAGGTGGTTATAAAACACGGATGGACCGAAATGGGTCAGGGAATTCACAACATGGCCATACAAACGCTGTGTGAAGAAACCGGAATTGCCCCCTCCATTGTCAAAGTGGTTGTGGACACTGAGGCAGATATCGATACGGGAATGACCACCTCATCACGTGCCACCGCACTCCTAGGTCTGGCCATAATCAATGCCTGCAAGGCATTGAAAGAGGATTTAAAACGACAGACCATCAAGCAACTGTCTGGCAAATCGTATCGAGGGCAATACGTTTGTGACTGGACCACCAAACCGGGAGATGCAAGCGCCGATCAAAAAACCCATTACTCATACGGCTACGCCACTCAGCTGTGCATTTTGAATGACAAAGGGGAAATTGACAGGATAATCGCTGCACACGACGCAGGCAAGATAATGAACCCCATGCTATTCGAGGGTCAGATCGAGGGGGGAGTACATATGGGCTTAGGTTATGCCCTTTCGGAAAACCTTCCCATGAATGATGGGTACCTAATTAGCGATAAAATGAAGGATCTTGGTATTCTACGTGCTCACCAAACTCCGAAAATCATTGTTCGTGGCGTTGAAGTACCGGATCCGGTTGGCCCTTACGGAGCCAAAGGCATTGGCGAAATCGGACTTGTACCCACAGCCGCGGCTGTGGCCTGTGCTTTTTACGCTTACGATGGCATTAAAAGATGGCAATTACCCCTCAAACCTGTCGAAATGCGTAATGAGGCAAAGCAGTGAAGGCGTTCATGGTAAATCATGCTAACATTTTTTTTAAAAATTGTTGTTAATTTTCTAACAAAAAGTATTGCTTTTCCAGTAATATTGCATTAGGTTTGCCGCAATCAAATTCAACCATTGCCTTTTTTTAGAATTTGTATGTTTAATATAAAAAAAGTAAGCCTCTGCTTTTTTTTCATATTATCAATAACTAGCGCAATTGCTGGAAGTACAGCAAACGGTTTTTATCGCCCCTTTCAGCTGAACTATCACATACAGGGAACAGATTCGACCTACATCAAAACCTCACTTGATTCCCTTGAATTACTTATTTTACATAATGAATGGAACAAAGCTCTCGAAAAATCATTGATTTTGGAAGAGTATGCACACGAGCATAATGATTTGATCCTTCTTTCATATATCTATTCTACCAACGGAGCCATATACCATATTAAAGGGGAGCTAAACTGCGCACTAATCAGCTATCAGGCATCGCTACAGATTGAAGAGCAAAGTGGTAATTCCATGCTGCAAGCATCGCTGCTCAACAGTATTGGGACGGTATATACCGATATGGGCTATTTTTCAAATGGACTGAAGAATTTATACAACGGATTAAAGATAGCCGAACAAAACAACGATCGTCTCAATCAATCGAATCTTTTGTATTCCATCAGCCAGGTATTTCTTATTCAAGAAGAATTTGACAACTCACAATATCTTCTCAATCAGGCTCAGGGCTTTGCAAGGAATATTCAGAACACCTTTTTAATACCCCGAATACATAAAGCGATGGGCGATATACTTGCTCAGGAAGAGAAGTATAGCGAAGCAACTTTCGAGTACCAACAAGCACTTAAAAGATTTTCCAGCTATAACGATAGTATAGGGATTGCCAATACATACTCCGGTATGGGAAGCCTTTCATGCCTACAGGGAAGATACAAGGAATCGTTGGACTATTTTCATAAGTCCATAGGTATCCAAAGCAGGAATGGTTATCAAAAAGATTTAATGGTATCGTATTACGGAGCGGCAAAGGTCTTCTCGTGCATGAATATTCTGGACAAGGCGTTGCTATACGCCTCAAAATCAATGGAGTTTGCCCAACAATTCAATATGCTCTACCTCCAGTACCAATCGGCAGATATTATTGCCAACATATACGAGCAAAAGGGCGATTACCGCACTGCACTTCAATGGGTTAACAAGAGCAAAAAAGTACACGATAGCATTTTTAGTATAAATAATACCCGTTTAATAGTACAATTTGAGAATAGCTACGAAGTTGAAAAGCTAATTCAAAAACAACGGGTTGAGCAGGAAAAGAAAGATTTACTGATGGAAGAGCAGGGTAAACGAAACCTCATGGTCAGGCGATACCTTATCTTTTCTTCATTACTAATCTTTCTTACCCTTATGGCTACACTGTATGGGTACAATCAAAAGAGGAAACACAGCTTTCTGCTACAAGAGCAGAACGAAGAGATAAAAACTCAGAATGAGGAGATTAAATCGCAAAACGAAGAAATTGAGACACAACGTGAGAATCTTTTTCTACTCAACGAAGAGCTATTACAGAAAAATGAGGTGATCTCAAGAAATCTTGAGGAAATTAAAAAGCATAGAAACTCACTTGCCAATCTGGCATGGGAACTCCAGGAACGAACGGAGATCATTGAAAAGCAAAGGGATGAATTATTCCACCAGAAAAAGGGGATAACCGACTCGATAATCTACGCCGAAAGAATACAAAGAGCATTACTCCCCCCGATTGAGGACATTAAACACATTTTTAGCGATGCATTTGTATTCCACAGGCCTAAAAACATAATCAGTGGCGATTTTTACTGGGTAAACGAAATCAGGGGATTCAAACTTTTTGCCGTTGCCGATTGTACAGGCCATGGGGTTCCCGGAGGGATTATGAGTATGCTGGGAATGGCATTCCTTAACGATATTCTGAATAAGGAGTACATCACAAAATCAAGCGCAGTCCTTGAAGAAATGAGGGATAGAATCATCCATTCACTGAGACAATACAAAAACGATATAATAGTGGAAGGGTGTTCTGAAAGTTACGACGGTATGGATATGGCCATGTGTGCGCTTAACACTAAAACAATGGAACTCCAGTATTCCGGGGCTTATCTGCCTATTTATATCTTTAAAAACAATGGCAACGGCTCGCCCAACCCCATTGTGGTTAGAGAAGACAGAATGCCTGTCTCTCAGCATATTAAAACCGATCCCTTCTTCAACCATTCCATTACCGTTGAACCGGGCGATATGATTTACCTGTTCTCCGATGGGTACTCCGATCAATTCAGCCACGATGGAAACAAGTTCAACATATCGCGTTTCAGGAACCTGTTGTCGTCAATATACCATTTGGAAGGCGAAAAACAGCACGAGATTCTTGCCAACACCTTTGAGGAGTGGAAAGGAGACCATTTTCAGGTTGACGACGTACTGGTAATGGGAATCCGCATTTAGACTTAATCTGATAAATATTTCTACGTTGCAAGCATTATAACTTTAGTCAGGTTTTATAATGCCAAAATTCATGGATTGGCATTTTTATCCTACTTTTACTTCTGCAAAAAACACAGATCATTGTTCCACGCTGAATGATAACCATAAGAAATAGAGATGCCTGTTCTACTACGTAATGCCACATATGTCGATTGGGAATCCCTGGAGTTTTTCCATACAAACATCGTTGTTGATGAGGGAATCAATAAGTCCATCCACCTGGTGGACGATTTGAAAACATTAAGCAGTATCGCTGATTACCAACAAATTGATTGCCATGGGAAATTGGTTACCAAAGCATTTGCCGTTGGACACCACCACGCTTATTCGGCCATGGCCAGAGGAATGCCTGCCCCCCGGAAACAGCCCGAAAATTTCTACGAAATTTTAAAGTATGTATGGTGGACGCTGGATAAGTGCCTCGATAGGGATACTGTGGAGTTGAGCGCCCTGGTCACTGCCATAAGTTGCGCCAAAGCTGGTTCTACTTTTATCATCGACCACCATGCATCGCCCTCATTCATTCATTGGTCGCTGGAGGTAATGGCAAAGGCTTTCGAAAGGGTTGGACTTAGCCACCTGCTGTGCTACGAGATAACCGATCGCGATGGCATGGACAAAGCCCGTCAGGGCTTAACGGCTACCGAGGAATATCTGAAAACCCATCAGGGATTGGTTGGCCTTCACGCCTCATTCACCGTTGGTGATGAAACGTTGAAACAGGCCACGGATTTAATGCAACGTTTCAATTCCGGTATCCATGTGCATGTAGCCGAGGATATGCACGATCAAAACCATTGCCAGTCAACGTATAAAAAGCGTGTTATACATAGATTTTCTGAAGCGGGTATTACCAATTCTGCTAAAACCATACTGGTACACTGCCTTCACCTTGATGATGAAGAACGTAGAATACTTCACAGCTCCCCCTGCAGGATTGTTCAGAATACCGAAAGCAATCTGAATAACAATGTGGGCTTTTTCAGCGGGAAAAGCCTAGGAAACAACATAATGTTAGGAACCGATGGTATGCACAGCGATATGCTGCAAAGTGCCAAAGCGGCTTACTTTGTTGGGCAGCGATTTGATCCAATCAGCCCGGCTACGGCCTACAGGCGTTTCAGAAATGTCCATCATTACCTTGCCGACAACGGCTTTCGAGGCGATGGTGCCAATAACCTGGTAGTGCTTAACTACAACCCACCCACTGAAATCAATCGGGATAACTTTTACGGACATTTCATCTTTGGCATAAATGCAAGCCATGTTCAACATGTTATTTCCAATGGCAAGGCTATTGTCTTAGACCAAAAAATGACTACCGTGGACGAAGATGAAATCATGTCACAATCGCGTGAACAGGCTAAACGCCTGTGGAATTTGATGAAAAGATTATAGGCCATTGTGTGTTTTATACTCCATTGTAAGTAAAGGAATTATAGATAATAAAAATTGCCATTTGTATGAATATATCTGTTCTTGAGTGGATTGGCTACACCGCATCGGTCATCATAGCCATTTCCATGGCCATGAGTTCAATTGTTAAATTCAGGATAATCAACCTGGTGGGAGCCAGCCTTTTTGCAACCTACGGTTTTATTATCGGGGCATTTCCCGTTGGTATCCTTAACTCCCTTATAGTATGTGTCGATGTTTACTACATCTACGACATCTTCTCAAAGAAAGAAGTTTTCGAGATACTGGAAGTTCGAAACGACAATCGGTATTTAATCCGTTTCATCTCGTTCCATCACAGGGATATCCAAAAATTTTTTCCCGGTTTTGACTATAAGCCCGAACTGAATACCGTTAGTTTCCTTATTCTGCGGAATATGGCTGTAGCCGGTGTTTTCCTTGCCCATCGAGTTGATGGCAATATCCTTAAAGTGGGATTGGATTATGTAATACCCGAATACCGTGATTTTAAGAATGGAAAATTTGTTTACAACTACCTGAGTCATAAATTTATAGAATGTGGTTTCACCATGGCGCTTGCCCATAAAAGCAGCGAGAAGCACGATAACTATCTGAGAAAACTTGGATTTACCGAGAATGAAAACGGGATGCTCCAAAAGAATTTAATCGTTTAACTCTTTTTCTACTTAATAACGACGCTTCCAATGGACTTGCTCATTAAAAATGCAACGGTGGTTACATCAACTCACGCACATAAAGCCGATATTCTCATCGGTAACGGGATAATTATTTCCATTGAGAAAAATATTGATGCCACCCCCCGCAGGATAATAGATGCAAGCAACAGGTTCATTTTTCCCGGAGGTATCGATCCCCATGTACATTTTCATTTACCCTCACCGGCCGGCTTTTCGGCCGACGATTTTTATACCGGTTCAAAAGCTGCAATTTTTGGTGGTACCACAACTTTCATTGATTTTGTTACGCCAGAACGGGGGCAATCGCTGGTTGAAGCTTTAAACCATAGAATTGACGAGTCTAAAAATTCGCTGATTGACCATACATTCCATGTAAGCCCTGTGGAGTGGAATGCAACCACGGAACAGGAGATAAATGATTGCGTTAATCTGGGATTCACCTCTTTCAAAGTTTACATGGCATACAAATCTTCCATCGGGCTTAACGATGACGCCCTGAAAAAGGTGCTGAACGCAGTGGCCAAAGCGGGTGGAATGGCTACAGTACATGCTGAAATGGGAGACGAAATTGAGTTTCTACGCAACCAATTGTACAACTATGGTTGTACAACTCCGTTGTATCATGCCCTTTCACGTCCGCCGAAAACGGAAAGCGATGCCGTTGAGCAAATAATTGCAATGTCCGAAACGGCTAAATGCCCAATTTACATAGTACACGTATCAACAGCTAAATCGTTGGAACATATTCAAAAGGCTCAGAAAAGGGGGCAAAGGGTATATGCCGAAACATGTCCACAGTATCTACTTTTGAACGATACCGCATACAATGGCACATTCGAAGCAACAGCTAAATACGTGCTTAGCCCACCTTTGCGCAAGCAAAACGATAATGATGCGCTTTGGAGAGCCATAGACCACGGAATTGTACAAACCGTCGGCACCGATCACTGCCCTTTTACCCAAAGGCAAAAAGAATATGGACAGGATGATTTCAGAAAAATTCCCGGCGGCGCAGGTGGAGTAGAACATCGGCTGGAATTACTGTACACCTACGGTGTTATAGCGCAACGAATTACCCCTTCCCAATTGGTTGATCTTACCTCAACCCAACCGGCCAAACTATTTGGACTATACCCTCAAAAAGGGGAGATTGCTGTAGGCTCCGATGCCGATTTGGTTATTTGGAATCCCGACATAAAGGGCAAAATACTTGCAGCACATCACCACTCCAATGCAGACATCAATATTTATGAGGGTTTTAAAACCGTTGGAATTCCTGAAACTGTGTTAGTCAACGGTGAGATAGCACTGGAAAATGGCAGGTTAATCACAAATAGACAAGGACAACTATTAAAACGGTATAGGTAACCTCTAATCGTCAAAGACCAGCTGTTGGAGGCCCTGCATAATAATGCTCATTTCCACAGCCTGTCGATTGGTAAATTCGGACACATTCTCTTTTTTAAAATTTACATTTTTGATTTTGAGAGAATCGCCATACAATTCAGCCTCCACATCTTCGTTGCTAAAAATATAATTCTCACCTATTCTGCTCAATTTGCTTAGCTGTCCGGATTTCTTACAGAGAATTTGAGGCTCGTTTTCGCCATTGATCATAAAATACCCGTCATTAACTGCATCGAATGAAGATTGAGTAAGAAAAACTCTTGGTTTATCCCTATAGGGATCACCACTACTTGGGCAGAAAGTGGTGCAATTGCCACATTCGTTGCAGAAATTGCCAATATTCAGAATCTGGTACGTTTGGGCTATTGCAAAGACCCCCTCTTTCTCAACAGTTACTTTGTTATTACCCCGTGCCACAGCATTCTGAATTGTGTAACTCGCAGGATTAACCAAATAGGTGTAGTTTGCCATATTGGGGCAAACCGTGGTGCATACACTGCAAAACTCATCGCACAGAAGGCAACGGTTGGCCTCCTCGATAACATCATCCTCTGATAAAGTGGATACTACAAGGTTAAAATTTTTCCGTGCCGATGGTGATAGCTCAGGTAATTTAACAGCCTGCACTTTCCTGACCCGTTTCCCGTAATGCCAGTTATAGTTCATGGGTTTCCGAACATTCTCAGGTACAGTGTTATAGTTTACCCCTTCTCTATCAATAATTATTTGAGCCACCTTGCGGCCATCACCAATGGCATTGATGGCGGTGGATGCGCCACGCAAGGCATCCCCACCAATGAAAACGTTGGGCATTTGAGTTTCATAATCCCCTGCACTGCTCTTTAATTCCTCATTATTGCCAATGTCAAATGCAAATTCCTGCCCAATGGCGGGAATAACGACATCCACCTCCAATTCGAACTCAGTATTCGGAATTTTTTCGGGCCTTTCCCTGCCGTCAACATCCTTTGCCCCCAGCCTCATGCGGGAGCACGTAATGGAAACCACCCTATTATTATGAGTATTAATTCTCTCTGGAGCGGTTAACTCCATAACCTCGATGCCCTCATCCTGCGCAGCACGTATTTCTTCAATATCGGCAGGCATTTGTTTTATAGTACGTCTATATACAATGTAAACCTTGCCCATGTTTCCCACCATACGGTAGGCAGTGCGGGCTGCATCCATGGCGGTATTGCCGCCACCAATAATGGCAATGCGGTTGCCATATTCTTCAACCCTACCCCTCTTCACTTCTTCCAAAAAAACTAACGGGTCAACTACTCCTCTGGCTCTGCTCCCGTCAATGTTAAGTTTGGCCGATCTTTGAGCACCTACAGCAATGTAAACATAGTCACTCTGCTTCTTAATAAGTTGAAAGTTTGACTCATTCACCTCATACTGATGATACACTTTAACGCCCAATTCTTCCAACCTTTTTACATCATTTTGTAATGCCCTGTCGGTCAGCCGGAAAACCGGGATAACGCTTGATGCCATCCCCCCGGAACGGAGCTTGGCCTCGTATATGCTCACCGAAAAGCCGGCAATGGCCAGGAAGTAAGCGCACGATAGTCCCGATGGTCCGGCACCAATAATGGCAACCTCCTTGCGATTTTCCATCTGCTGTGGTTTGGGGATTTTCGACACTTCGTTCAGTATGGCAGTTTCAGCAACATAACGTTTAATCTCCCTGATCATCACGGGCTGATCGTAGTTAATCCGGGTGCATTTTGTTTGGCATAAGTGGTCGCAAATCAAACCCATTGTGTAAGGAAACGGATTGGTTTGCAATATTATATCACCGGCCTTACTTAAATTGCCCTGCGAGGTGTAGTATATATATCCGGGAATATCCTGGCTGGTTGGGCAAGTATCCACACAGGGGGCATGAATACAGTCGAAGAAACCTAAGGGGCGAGAAGTCTTTATGCTGGGCTCATGGATATGGTTCTTTCGATACCGTTTGTTGTCCAGCACCTTATCGGCATACCTGTTCAGATTGATTAAAGCGCATTTTTGTACATCATCCGTTCTTTCCTTACTCCTTTTAATAATAAAATCATCAATATTTCGGGCAGCGCAATCATCAAATCTTTGCCTTAATTCCTCCACATACTGACCAAAAAGACCATATCCCCCGGGTTTCAAAATATCGGAGCAAACGGTAATAGGGCTAAATCCACACGAAACCAGATCTGAAATATTGCAAGCATCGGCACCGCCGCAAAAAGAGATATTCAGAGTGCCCTCGAAATCGTTCTGCAATTTTGCGGCAAGATTCACTGATATGGGATGCAACGCCCTGCCACTCATGTACATCATGGTTTCGTTGGGGGGGAATACCTGCTTGTGGTTTTCACATTCCAAGGTATTGGTCAACTTTATCCCAAACCTCAAATTACACTCATTGGCAGTTTGACTCAACCTTTTAATGATCTCTACAGCATCATCATATTTCAAATCATGGTCAAAGGCACTCTCAGGAACCCGCGTTGCGAAACCTGATCGGTTAAGTATTTCCCAAAGCCTATCTCTGCCTATCAACGTTGGATTTAACTTAATTACCGTATTAAGGCTTTTCTCTTTCATCAGGTAATGCCCAATCTTTTCAATCTCATCCGGTGGGCATCCGTGCATGGTGGAAAGAGTGACATTGTCCGATATTTGTGGGTTTATACTTAGATTAAAGGCCTGAGGGTAAATATCTTTGATGCTATCAAGCCTTTGAGCTATTTCGGCAGAGGCATCGTTCATCTTGTTAAAAAACCACTGCATATTATCCCTGAGTATTCCTTCCATGTTGTACCCAACGCTCATATTGAAAACCACTCCCAAATCAGGCGTATCGCCCATATGCATCAAATCTTTCAGAATATGAATCAAAATCCAAGCATCCAGATACTGATTGAACGACTCATGTATTTTCAACTCCTGCGACCACTCGCAGTTATACCCTTCGTCCTGCATATCAATACAGGGTTTCGATATATGCAGTTCATCTAAGGTTTGAACGGTTTTAAGTTCGATAAAACTGGATCCCATCAACCAAGCCGCAACTATATTCTGTGCCAATTGTGTATGGGGTCCGGCCGCTACGCCGATGGGCGTTTGTAGCCTTTGTCCAAACCTATTCATTTGCAATGGTGCCCCCAGCCGGGGAGAGAAGAAAAATTTCTTTGGAATTCCGAAGACATGATCAAACTCCTCGTACTGCTTGAGGATTAGTTTAAGCAAATGCCTTAGGGTTAACGGATAAAATTTGCCTGAATCCATATTAAATGAGTTTGCCGAGGTGCTAATATATGGAAATAAGCTCTAAGATGGATGATTTATAAAAAGGTTTTTATAGCAATGCCTCAAATACACTTATCGGCTGGAAAAATCTCTCACGCTAGGATGTCGGGCAATACTCCTGTTCGGTTTTATTACTGAAGTTCAGTTGCGAGTCCGGTGCGCACTTCAGCGATTCTGTTGATAACGTTGCGGCACCCTAACGTCTCCTTCTGTCTGCATCGGCCATGCGCACGATGCGAGGTTGAAAAATGGCCAAAACCTCAACCAGATCTTTTTGAAGGTCCATAACCATCTCTATATCCTTATATGCCATGGGTATCTCATCAATATCGCCGCCAAGGAGTTCAACTCTGTGCTTTTTCAGCACATCCTCCAAATCGTTCCAGGTAAAAAGCCTCAATGCTTGTGCCCGCGACATACTGCGCCCTGCTCCATGCGATGCTGAATTCAACGACTCTGGATTGCCCTTTCCCCTTACAATAAATCCCGGGTGTGTCATCGATCCAGGGATTATTCCTATATCGCCTTTCCCTGCGGGCGTAGCCCCTTTCCTATGAATTACGGCCATCTTGCCATTGGGCAATTTCTCTTTCCATGCAAAATTATGGTGGTTTTCAATGGTACTCATCGGTGATACACCCATCCCACGGGCTATCTTCGCATGTATCTCCCTGTGATTTGCCGCAGCGTATTCTCCTGCCAAATTCATGGCAATCCAATACTCCTGACCTTCCTCAGAATTCAATTCAAGCCATGCCAAATGCCTTGCCTCCTTCGGCAAAGCAATCCTGCTCATGGCTATCTTGGAATAATGGCTTGCCACCTCGTTCCCAAATCCCCTTGAACCGGAATGGGAAAGCAAGGCAAGGTAATCGCCAACGGGAAGATTTATGTCAGGAGCATCAACCAAAACCTTTAATTCTCCCCACTCCACAAAGTGGTTGCCCGCTCCCGAAGTTCCCAACTGGCTGAAAGCCAGATCACGATTTGCTTTGATAAACCGTGTTGAGCTCCACTCCTTCCTATCGAAAAGAGAGGGATCCACGTGCTCCTTATTCTTGGCTCCCACGCCGAAGATGGTGTGTCTGACAAGCAACTCGCTGAGGTTGTTCCTTTTGTTGTCAATTTGAGCCGAAGGCAAACTGTAAACTGACATGCACATCCTGCAGGCAATGTCAACGCCAACGGCGTATGGAATAACCACATTCTCTTGGGTTGCCAGTACTCCGCCAATGGGTAACCCGTAGCCCTCATGAGCATCGGGCATTAATGCTCCGGATATGGAAATGGGCAGACTCATAGCCCTGTCCATTTGCCCAATGGCCCCAGCCTCTATTTTATCTTTGCCGAATACCGTATAGGGCAATGGCTGTTGATTCAAAGAGACCTGTTTCGTATCCCCAATGCTCAACGGTTCGGGCAGTAAGGTTGTGGATACCGATTTTACCAATTCGCTTAATTCCAACAAAGGACTACCTTTCCACTGATTCGATTGAGGATTATCGAGCATTTCACGCAATGCTTGCAACAAATCTATTTTACTTAAAAGCCTTTTCTTAAGCAGCCTGTTGGCTTCGCGGCTAATTAGCAAAAGCGCTTCGGGATTCGAAAATCCTAACGTTCGTAACTCTTTATTGGATAATTTCGCCTTTTTCACTGCTTAATTAAATATTATATCGCAATGTATGACAATATAAAGGTTTTTAAAATAATTAACGTTTAGAAATCAGAAATAGTTAAGATAATGCTCTTCTGTTCGAATATTAAGATGAGCAATTGGAGGAAATAAAACAGGTTTTTATCAAATAGTTGCATAGTTTTGTTCATAATATGTATCTTAGTCTAATATTTTTAGTTTAACATGGGTAAGTTTATTTATTGAACTTTTACTACTATGAATAGCATTAATATTCCGGCCAGCGATGAATCTCCACTGGTTATTTTCAATCCGAAAAAGGGTATCCTCGAAATCTCCGGGAAAAGCCTTCCGGAAGATACCAAGGGTTTTTACGACCCGATTATTGATGCTGTTAAAGAATATACCCAAAAACCCAACCCGCATACTGTTATTAACCTGAAATTGAACTACATTAACTCCTCCTCAACTAAAAAAATACTTGAACTGGTAACCCATTTTGAAAAGATTGAAAAGGAAGGTTTCAATGTTGAGTTAAACTGGTTTTACGAAGAGAATGACGATGACATGCTGGAAGAAGGGCATGAGTTTAACCGACTAACCGAATTAAATGTAAATATTAAAAAATTGTCACAGGTTTATCTATGATTGGTGTTCCTTATTGCGGTATGAGAGTAAAATGGTTACCTCTTTTTTATTTGGGGCTTGCGTTGTTTTTATTTACCAGTACACAATCCGTTAAATCGCAAAGTGTAGTCGAAATTCCCACCGATATTAAGAAGGAGATACTAAAAGATGTTGCTATCGGTGAGGAGTTTGAGAAAAAGTCTGATTTTGGCCAAGCCGTTTTCCATTTCAACAAATCTGCAAATGTGTACTGGGTGTATGGCTATTTAGATAATGCCATAGAACTCTTTCAGAAGGCATTGACCCTGTCGGAACGCATTGGTAACGACAACGGAATATACGTGCTAAACACGAACATTGGACTAATTAGCGTTGATAAGGGGGAAAATGAAAAAGCCTTGAAACATTTTGCAAATGCCACCGCAACTGCCCGAAAGTTGGGTAGGAAGAATGATGTGGCCTCCTCGCTCTTAAATCAAACCAATATTTGCTACGAAACTAATCTTATTAACGAAGCCCTCGTTTTTCTCAACGAAGCGCATGCCATTGCACAGGAGTTAAACGATATCAGGTTGCTTCGCAATGCATACTCTCTATATACCAAAGTATATGATAAACTGGGCAATCGGGAGGAGTCTGCAAAATACTTTGAACTCTTTGCTGCAATAACCAAAAAAATTCAGCAGGAGGAAATGAAGAGAAAAGAGGAAGAGGCAAATAGGCTGGTTAGTCAGGTTACCTCGAAAATAATTGAGGTGGAGGCCGAAAAGCAAGCCACACAAAAAGAACTTGAAGAAAAACAACAATTTCTTGAGCAAGCCGAGCAGGAATCGCGTGAGAGGCTAATGCAAATTGAATTGTTGAGCAAGGAACGAGAACTTCAACAGGCCATCATTTCACGTCACAAGCTGATACAAAATATTTATATCGGTATCATCATTGTTATTCTGGGATTTGCAGCACTTATCTTCTTCTTCTACAGCGAAAAGAAGAAGGCCAACAGGTTGTTGGAGCAAAAGAATGCTGAAATTTCAAGACAAAATGTGGAAATTCAGGAGCAGGCAGAAAAACTCAAAGAGCTTAACCAACTGAAAGACAAACTATTCTCCATTATTTCTCACGATTTACGCAGCCCATTAGGATCACTTCTCACACTCTTGTCCGTAACAAAAGAGGGTTATTTTACCGAAGAGGGCTTCAAAAATGTAATCGAAGATCTATCGAAAAACGTAGGCTATACATACGAGTTGCTCGAAAATCTGTTGAAATGGGCCCAGAGCCAGCTGCAGGGAACCAAGTTGAATCCGAGTGTCTTCAATCTGATCGATGCTACCAAAAACAAGCTGAACATATACAGCGAACAGGCTGTATCTAAAGGAATTACGCTTCAAAATTTAATTAATGACGATATTTCTGTTTATGCAGATCGTGATATGATAGAATTGGTGCTGCGCAACCTGATTGCCAATGCCATTAAGTTTAGCAACGACGGGAGCACCGTATCGGTTTCGGCCAAACAAAAAGATGACTGGGTAGAGGTGTGCGTTGCCGATTCAGGGCAGGGTATTACACCGGAAAATTTAAAAAAACTTTTTGGGAAGGAGCTGTTTACCACCGTAGGCACCCGCAAAGAAAAGGGGAGTGGTTTGGGTTTAGTGCTTTGCAAAGATTTCATTACCCTTAATGGCGGGAAAATATGGGCCAGCAGCACGCTTGGAAAAGGCAGTAAATTTTTCTTTACCCTGCCTATAAAAGGGCCGGGCTTCTAATCATTCTATTTAATTTGCTATTGGGCTACTCCTTCTGGCATGGAAAATCTTGCCTTAAGTGAGGGCATCCTACTTGCTCAGCACCTCCACCTCTACCCGACGGTTACGTATTCTACCCTCCTCGGTGTCGTTGGTAGCCACAGGAGCCGTATTAGCAAGGCCTTTTACCTCTAAGTTGCTATAACCGTTTTCTATCAGATACTTTGCCACAGCGTTGGCGCGATCTAATGCAACGCCCGGCTTTCGCAAGGCCTCAAGATCGTCGCAATGACCCTGAACTTGCAACCTAACGGTTGGATTATTCTTCAATTGACGCAACAGGCGGTTCAACTCAGCCACCGATTCAGGCATCAAGAAGTCGCTGTTTACATCGAACCGGATGTTGAGTTCCAACTTCGATCCTACGGCAATGGGTTTGAGCATCACATCGCGTGTGATATTCATAAAGGTGGTTACCTGCTGTAGTATTAAGTTCTCCGACAGATACCAGTAGTCATCGGCTAACACTTCAAGCAGGTAGTTTTCACCGGCCATAAAGGTTAGGGTATAATCGCCGCTAGTTGCGCTGGAATTGGTAGAGGTGACCACCGAATTAGTACGCGTATTGATTAGGTTGATCCGTGCTCTTACTGGTGACTGTGTATTGGCATCCTTAATGGTACCCGATATATTGGTACGACGCACCTGCTGAATACCCATTTGAAGGTCAGTTGCGGTTGCGGCAAAGTTAATACGACGCACCTTTTCGTCGAATACAAAGTTTACCTCAAACTGTTTGTACCCATTGAACTGAACCAAAAAGTTATTCTGCCTTAAATCGAAGTTCTCGTAGAAAATGTTGTTTATATTCAGTATATACTCATCGGTTACCGGGGCAAAAAGCACAAACGATCCATCCTTGTCGGTGAGAGTAGTGTATGAGCGCCCGTGGCTGTCTGTAGCAGTTACACGTACGTTGGATATGTCAATTCTGCCCAAGCCCGACAACCGGCTACGGTTAAGGATAATCTTTCCGAAAACCTTATTCTTCTCAACGAAAGGAATGGGATGTGTGGCATTCTTATCAATTCTCATTTCCAAGTCGCCATATGCCTTCGAAAACGTTCCGGCATCGCTGCCCACAGGGTTGTATTGAATGGTATAAATTCCTGCGGGAACTTTCTCCAGCATAACCATACCCAGATCATCGGAAAGGAGTTCAATGGAACTCACATCACCGGGAATAAAACCAAGTTCAGGAGTCAGCTCTCTTGTAAAATTTACCATTACGTTCTTTATTCCGGGTTCATTGGGCTCCTGTACACCATTGCCATTGTAATCCTTGAAGAAAACAAAAGTAACATTATGGTAACTAATTCTTGGATGCGACCAGCTAAATTCTTTCTTCACTCCGGTTTCAAGATATATGGTTTGATAGGTTTGGCCAACCTCCTGTGCATCAGTACGGTTTTGCAGTGAATAGGCAACTAAGAAATTTAATCTCCAATGATGCCTTAAAAACCAGTATAGCTGACTGGTTATATTGGTATAGGTGGTTCTGGCTACCAAATCATTGGAAAATGACAGGTTGGCCATTAATTGGAGTTGGTCTTTATAAATAAAGACATCGGTATAGGGCATCACCCGCAACCTGCGGTTTGGCCGGGCATTAAAAAAATATGTGTACTGTTCAAACATGGACATTGGACCCGTTGTGTAAGCGGTCATGAGACCCCAATTTTTACTTCGCAAATTGGCTGTAAAATGCTGGTACGAAAAGCTGGTACGATTCTCTATTGTACGGTCAAGGGGCAATATCTCATCGGGGTAATCAAGCACAAACGATTTGGCAACGGTTACCTGTGGCGACAGGTAAGTTCCCTTATCTCCCAACCGGAATCGGGCTCCAACAAGTGCTTTAAATCCATGGGTGTTTATAAAACTTCTTTCAACCAATTGGCTAATTCCTTTCCATTCAAGCCCCTCATACCCAAATCCGCCGCTTAACATTACATTTTGATTTACAAACTCAAAGTACTGTCCTATTATCTCTCTATTCTTGGTTCCCCTATTAATTGATGAAATTCCGTTTCGGATCGTGGGAACTTCATTCCAATTCTCAAATCCGTTTAGCTGTATTCGGCGGGAAGGGTTAATGGTATAAATTGATTGTAACTTGGCAAGCAATCTCCCCCGGTAGTTGCCATAGTAAAAATTAGAGCCATACTTTACACTTGCCGTAGTATTAAAATTCTTAAACTTTGAGCTATACCTAAACTCACCTCCATAGTTGCTGTGCTGCGATTTCCCGTCTATATCCTGATTAAGAATATTGTATGCCCCCATTAGGTAAAATCGATGAGATCTACCCAACGTAAAGGAAGTTCCAAGAAGGGCCAATTTCGAGTCAAAATTACTGACATCACTCTTGTTATATGCTATACCGGAATTCAATTCAAAGGTCTGGCTGACCCTATAACGTTGGCTGGATCCAAGGTTCAGAATCTCGCTCCTCAAATTTTTTGATCCTATGAGATCTACCTTGAAATTTGGAGTGGCATACGCCACATAAAGGCCTCGCCCTGCCAGACTACTTTCGATGGTTCTAAATGCATCGCCCACTTCAAACTGCCAATAGCCAATGTGAGAACCAATATACATTTGATTGTATAGATAAAGTTCTTCAGGTTTGCGGCTATTGAAATTACGATAGTAGTAGTAAATATCTTTCCTATCCTTAAGCAAAAGTTTCCCCTCAGCGCGAAGGGCAATGCTGGGAACCTTATCGTCTTGCAACAAACCCTGAAAATTTATTTCAAATACAAGGGGTTTCTGGCTTTCGGAGATATAGTTAATATACCTGGCTTCCAACTTTCTAAACCAGATGGATGCCTTATAGGTGGTATCCATGGTGGTAGTAGCCATACTCAACCCATACATATTCTTACCATTGGCATGTATATCTTTTAACAAAACATCAACGGTAACAATGGTATCGCTATAGGGCGGCATCACCACTTCCTGAGCAAACTGAGAAAGACGGGTAGGCCCCACGCTTAATTCGGGGTCGGCCTTGAAGAGAAAATTAACCAACTCTTCCCTGTTTCCCTTGTTATCCAATTTAATGGAAACTGAAGCCATCCCTGTACGCTGGTCTAAAAAAGCCGAGCGATCGATCAGCCTTACCTCAAGGTTTGCCTCTCGCGGTATTTTTACAAAGCAATACTCGTTTTTCACCGTATTGCCTCTTGTATCGTTAATGGAAGCTATCACACTGTAGCCGATATCGCCTCGAACCAACCCACCTATGGCCACCATTACCGGAACCATTATGGAGTCATTAGGTCCCATGGTCAGCTCTCTTCTACTTTCGCCAATAACATTCCACCCATCGGGTACGGTAAAATTTAGGGTAAATGTTTCGCTTCGGTTTGACCTGTTGACAATTTTCAGTGAATTGAAAAAGGTATGTTTGGCTGCCGACTCAATGGAATGTTGAGTAAATTTTAAATCCAAATTTACGGGTTGCTCGCCTGAATAGATGAAGTACTGAGAGTACCCTGAAAAGGATACCATGCATAAAATTGCCGCAATGGCAATGGTATTTTTTATCCGGTACAACATCTGCCCATTAACAGAGATTACTTATGGTATAGAATACAAAATAAAAATTAGATTCACGGTATAGTATTCCGGAACAGATCCCAGCAAAGGAGTAGTTGTTCCACACTCGTATGAAAGGAGTAATTCAACCGATACCGGATCAGATGGCGTGTCAATTGACCCTTCAAGTATCACATCTCCATGACCTGATGGACCCGGAGACATTGCAAGTGGATACACAAAGGGCAAGACGGTCGAAATCGTTGTGTTAGACAGATTGGAAACGCTCTCAACAACAATGTTAATAACATCCAAATCAAGAGTTGCCGAACCATCCGATTGAATTACTGATTGGTCAGCCGAAACCCCCAGCTGCCATCCGGTATGAAGAAAAACATCCTCTCTAAGTTCAAGCCTAAGCCTGGTCCATCCGCTAAGCACCACGCCATCGTTGTACTTGCGCAACGAGTTGAAAATAAAGTTAGGTGCACCACCTGAAAGGATGGTAGTTTTGGCATAGGTTTGCGCACTGGAAAACTTTACATAACCATCAAACAAGAGCGCCAGGGCAACCAGAGAAACATACCGAAAACCATTAAGCACCCCTTTTGGCCTCATCCGGAATAGAATTAACAATTCAAACGAACTGAAGCCAAACGCTGTATAACGTCTGGCTCCAGTATTGGCAAAACAATTGTAGTAACCTTTTAATTGGGGTCAACAACTATAAACGTGTTCACCACGTAGTTGTCGGGGTTTAAACTTTGCTCCAAAAGTGTTGCACCAGTGGTGTTAACTCCAATGAGAGCAGTTGTGGCAAGTTCCCATTGAACTGTAAACTCATTATCTGTACTCCCTCCTGCTGGTCTTGCAGTGATTAAGGTAAATTGAGCAACATCCAGTGGAGTAACACTTGTTGCATTAAAAGTTCCACCGGTACCCGCCACAGGGCAAACAAACCCAATGTTATCTACAGGCAACACATTGGCTACATCATCTGTTCCAAGCAGGTTTGCAGTTTCTGCGTTCAGCAGAACATCGAAATCCCTGGATGATGCAACGCTGAAGGTAGTGGTGTACCTATCGGAATTGGCAATACCATTGGTGTAATCATCAATGGTGTTCACAACAAATTGGATATTTCCGCCCGAAATAATGGTAAGGCGAAGAATGGAGTTAAGCGTAACCGAAATGGGTATAACTGCCTGATCGGCTATAGCCTGTCCAAACCCAAACTGGGCAAAAAGCAGCATGGCTGCTCCAAGTACTAATTTTCTCATAGCTCTATTCTTTAAGTTAGTAATCTGCTTTTTTTCTGTTAGCGATTTAATTGTAAAAGTATATGAAAAAAACGAGTTTGCAAGGGTTTCGGGCTTTTTTTGCATAAAAAACGTCCATAATTTGAGCAATCGTTAAAATTTAATGATTAATTCACCTTTCTTAGTGATTAAATTCAACGTATTGCAACGATTGACTTCTCACAAATTAGCATACAAAAAAACTAAAATTCATTTCCAAGCCACTTATATACATTGACTGCATGTTGAATCATCAAATAAACCCCGGTGAAAGGAATATTGTTCATTTTTTTCTTACTATTTGCAACTATAGAAATGCAAATTTAAACTTTAAATCCCACAACCAGTACATCGTCCACCTGAGGGTAATTTTTACGCTTCCACTCGTTAAAGGTAATTTTAAGTATTTCTCGTTGTTCGCCCGGGGGTAAAGTGTGAATATGTTGTAATAGATTGGTAAAATTTTTTATCATAAACTTACGCCCATCGTTACCCCCAAACTGATCTATAAAGCCATCGGAGAACATATATATCCACGTATTTCCATCCACCTTAATGGTATGCGTTGTATATTCGGCATCGGGGCTTGTACCGCCTCCAATGGAATCCTTATCGCCCCTTACGCGCTCAACTTCACCATTTGCAATGTAAACCAGGGGGTTCTTTGCTCCGGCAAACTCAATGGTTTTTTCTTGCGGATCATACACGCATAAAGCCATATCCATTCCATCCCTATTATCCGTTTCATCCTGTCTGAGAGCTTTGCGTATTCCCTTGTTCAATTCGCTAAGAATATCTCCGGGCTTATAGATCTCCTTGTTAATTATCTCATCTAACAGGTTATAGCCTATCATGGACAGGAATGCTCCGGGAACTCCATGCCCTGTACAGTCGATGGCCGAAATGGCAAACCTGTCAACCCCCGGCTTAAACTCTCCATCCTCGTTGGGTATGGCTTTAAACCAGTAGTAATCGCCACTAACCACATCGCGGGGTTTGAAGAATATAAACGAATCCGGAATATAATCCCCAAGCAGTTGCTGCGAGGGAAGTAATGCCTTTTGTATCCCCTGTGCGTAATTAATACTTTTTCCAATATTCTCATTCTGCCGCTGAATCTGGTCGCGCTGAGCCTGAATTTCAATATTCTGCTGGTTCAATTTCTTGTTGGCATTTCGTTTATCGCGATATCCCTTGAGAATAACCAGCGTAAGGATTAACAGCAACCCCACACCAGCTGCCCCCCCGATGATGATGGTTTGTTGAACACGCAATTTGGCTTCCTGTTCGCTTTGAGCAAGTTCCTGAACCTTCTGATGCGCTTCAAGAAGTTCAATCTCCTGCTGCCGTTGCAATGCTATCTGTTCTGCTCTCTCCAATGAATCCTGCTTGGTTTGCACCACGAAAAATAGGGAGTCCTCCTTTGCCTGCGCCTGAATCCGCTGCAATTCCATCTCCAATGCCTGACGTGCTTTCTCCATTCTCTCTCTTTCTACCTGTGCCTGCGATTTACCCACAATCTCTTCATACACTTCAGCCACATCCTGCTTGGCCAGCTGTTGCTCGATCTGGGTTATCATGGCGTTAATACTTTGGGTTTTCGATACATTACCCGTTCGATCGTAGTTAAAACTAAGCAAATGCAAACAGTTGAGAGTCAATCTATTATTGCCAAGTCCCCTAGAAAGTTCCAATGCCTCCTCTAACAAGGGAATGGCCTTCTCGTGTTGGCGTAAAGCACCATGAATGAATGCCACATCGATAAGCCCTGCAGCAATTTCCGATTTATTATTAATTTTTCGTCTGTATTCCAAACTTTTGTAGAAATAGTCTAAAGCCAAATCAAAACGCTCCAAATCGGTGTAGATAAGACCTATGTTGCTGTATATAGCCTTTATATCAATTAAGTTTCCTACCTTCTCGTTGAGCGGAACCGACTCTAAAAAGTAGGTAACCGCTTCGCGTAATCCCCCGTTTTCCCAGTATGTAAAGGCCACGCGATTGATATAGTAAATAGCCTGCTGTAAGTTGCCGGCCTGCTTATACCTTTCAACCAACTCCAAATACCTATCCACATCCTCCTGCTTATCCTTGGGCAGCAAAGTAATTTGCTGTCCACTTGAATAGGAAAGGGCAAACGTAGCAATAAATAAAACTGCTAAAATTCTAACTACAACATGGCGAAAATACAGCATCATCTAAATTTTACTCTTTTTCTTTAGCCTTTGATATTTTAGAACGACATGTTTTTTTTTTTCAAAATTAGCAAAACATCACACATCCGGAAACTAAAATGCTAAAAACTTTGATGAAGTTTACTAAATCCTTGTCCGCAAACGTTTGCTATTAAAGTTTATGGGATGTAAAACAAATGCTAAGAACCGTATATTTTCCATTTTTCAAATTTCACTACTCTTAAAAAAAGCATAATAATTCATTATTACAGCTATTTAAAATTCGGTGAAAGCAAATCGATTATTTTTTGACTATACATATATATATGAGAAATTGTTATTATTACAAGGTTATAATCGCAATTTATATTTAATTAAATGAATGTATTGTTTATTAACGCTACAAAATAAGGTTCAGACAATGCGTTATGTTTCCAATTACAAACAATATATATTGTTAATGATTAAAATAATTAACCCTTAACAACTTCCGTCATGACAATTTTAAATTGTTAAAAGAACCATTTTACAATTTCAATCGTATAAAGCAATTAATTGCATTATGAAATGTAAGTGATACAACAAAAATGCACTATATTTGTTTGTTAAACAATTTAATTATCATTACCCTACTTGCTATGAATCAATTTAGTAAATTTTTGATACTCCTTTCTCTAATCCTCATTGGCAATATATCTTTTGCACAGGATTTTGAAGTTGCCCCAGTAAAATTGGATTTCCATGTTGAGCCCGGCGACAATCAAACCAAAACAATCAACGTAAAGAATCATGGTAATCAAAAGGTTACCTATATGGTGGTTTTGGCCGATTTCATTCCCTCCAGCGATGGGAAGCGGCAGATTATGCCTCCTAGCACCACTCGTCGTACAGCAGCCAACTGGTTAAATATCAACCCCAGCTTCTTTGAGCTCAATCCGGGCGACCAAATGCCAGTACAGGTAACCATGTTGGTGCCGGGAGACGAGTATGGAGCCGTTTGGTGTATGCTTTATATCCAGCCTACACGAGAGCAAAGTAGTTGGAGTGTGGATAAAGCACTTGGTGCAGGGGTAATGGTAACCGGAAGGATAGGGGTGGTAGTTCACCAATCTCCTAATTCTAATACCAATCATTCGGTCAAAGTTACAGGGCTTAAAGATGATGGAACAGATGAAAATGGAAAAAGGAACTTTACGGCTACCATCGACAATCTTGGCGACAAGATATCAATGTGTAAAGTTCATTTGGTAGTTTCCAACATCCAAACCAATGAAGAAAAGCAATACCCCCCCGTTGAAATTGAAACCTTTCCCAAGATGAGCAGAACGGTTGAGTTATCACTTCCCACAGAAGACTTAACAACAGGGCAGTATGCCATTGCTGTTATTGTTGACTATGGCCCACGCTTTGCTCTTGAGGGGGCACAAATAGTAATTTCTGTAGATTAATTGCAATTCTCCGTCAATTGCTTGTCTTCACCAAAGGAAAGATATTGGCATTGCTTATAGATATCTCAACAATGACTTTTTTCCCTTTTAAATCATTCTGTTTTACCATCCTCCTCTCAGCAGCAGGTGTTTACTCCCATGCCCAATCCGTTGTATTCATTTCCAAGGAGTACCCCGATGGAACATTAATGGAACAATACGCTGTGGTACTGGAAAATGGCGATAGCATAAGAAAGGGATCCTACAGTTTTTACTATCCCGAAGGCAGGATTATGCAGGAAGGTTTTTATATTGACAATCTTCCCGACAGCACATGGATTAATTACTACAGAAATGGCCTAAGGAAAAGTATGTACAAGTATTCCAAAGGAGAAAAAAATGGCAGTTTTCAAATTTGGAATGACGATGGGTCTCTATATCAAACGGGAACCTATACGAGGAATAAGCTGGAGGGGGCACTCATAACATACCATCCCAATGGGATGATTGATTCGAAAAGCGCATACCGAAACCAAATGCTCAATGGGCTCTCCGAAGTTTATTCGCCCGAAGGCAAAATGCTCCTTTCCGCCTACTATGTCAATGACACGTTGAACGGACCATGGAATTCGTATTACAATTCCGGAGAGCTAAACTACAAAGGGTTTAAGAAAAACGGCGTGTATCACGATTCGCTTTTCACTTACTATAAAAATGGTACACTACAGCGCAAGGCCTTTTATCAAAACGGTATTCTTACAGGTAAGGTAGTTGGCTACTACAGTAACGGGTCGCTAATGAATATTTCGAATTTCGTTAACAATTCGCTTGAGGGGGAATACGTTGAGTACTATCCCACCGGAATAGCAGCAGAAAAAGGTGCATATACAGGGGGAAAAAGAAGCGGTTTATGGGTAAGTTTTCACCCCAACGGGGTACTACATAGCCAAGGGTATTTCGAAAATGGCCTTTACCAAGGGCAATGGTTGGTTTACTATCCCAACGGAATGTTAAAACAACAGGGAAGCTATGAGGGTGGAAAAACCCATGGGTTTTGGCTTTATTTCTCCGAAGAAGGTTTCGTAAATCTCTGTGGGCATTACAACAGAGGAAAAGCAGAAGGTTTTTGGACAGTTTTATATCCAAGTGGGTCTGTGGCCGGAAGGATACTTTTTCAGGGCGGCGAGCAAAGGGGGCCTTCCTGGATTTATAACGAAGAAGGCGTGTTAACTAAAGAGTTCAAACTTACTGGCATCCCACAAATGATAAACCGATAGGATACTCCCATAAAAATTGCGTCGCCCTATCCCCATCAATTTATTCCCGGCAATTACCCGTTAGATATCAATATTGGCATACTTGGCATGCTTCTCGATAAACTCCCTACGTGGCGGCACCTCATCACCCATTAGCATTGAAAATATCCTATCGGCTTCCACTGCATTGGAAATGGTAACCTGATGCAACAGACGGGTTTGCGGGTTCATGGTGGTATCCCACAGCTGTTCGGCATTCATTTCTCCCAAACCCTTATAACGCTGTACATGAACCGATCCGTCGCGGCCCTTACCCAACTCCTCAATGGCTTTAGCCCTTTGCTCCTCGCTCCAACAGTAACGTTCCTCCTTCCCTTTCTTTACAAGGTAGAGCGGAGGTGTTGCTATATACAAATGCCCTTCGTTTATCAAATCATTCATGTATCGGAAGAAAAAGGTCATAATCAGCGTAGCAATATGGCTTCCATCCACATCGGCATCGGTCATGATGATAATCTTATGGTACCTAAGCTTTTCAAGATTTAACGCTTTGCTATCCTCATCGGTACCAATGGTTACCCCAAGGGCAGTAAAAATATTTTTAATCTCCTCGTTCTCAAAGATTTTGTGCTGCATGGCTTTCTCAACGTTGAGAATTTTTCCCCTCAACGGCAGTATAGCCTGAAAACTCCTGTCGCGTCCCTGTTTGGCGGTTCCGCCTGCCGAATCACCCTCTACCAGGAATATCTCGGTCAAGCTGGGATCCTTTTCTGAACAATCGGATAGCTTACCAGGGAGCCCTGATCCCGAGAGAACGTTTTTGCGCTGTACCAACTCCCTTGCTTTTCGGGCAGCATGACGAGCCTGTGCGGCAAGAATCACCTTTTGTACAATGGTACGTGCGTCCTTAGGGTTTTCTTCAAGGTAATTGGCAAGCGCCTCGCTAATGGCCTGGTCAACAGCCAAACTCACTTCTGAGTTACCAAGTTTGGTTTTAGTTTGCCCCTCAAACTGTGGCTCCAAAACCTTTACGGAGATAATGGCGGTAAGCCCTTCGCGGAAATCATCGCCCGAAATGTCGAATTTGAGCTTTGAAAGCATTCCCGAATCATCGGCGTACTTCTTCAGGGTCCGAGTTAATCCCCTACGGAATCCAGTTAAATGGGTTCCTCCCTCAATGGTATTAATATTATTCACATAGGAGTGAATGTTTTCCGAGAACGAGGTGTTGTACTGCATGGCAACCTCAACCGGAACCTCATTTTTATCTGACTCAATGTATATGGTTGATTCAATGAGAGATTCGCGGTTGGAGTCGAGGAATTTAACGAATTCCTTGAGCCCCTCCTCGGAGTAGAATTCCTCGTACCGGAATTTTCCTCCATTACCATTCTCTTCAATCTCCCTTTTATCGGTCAACGTTAATTTAATGCCCCTAACTAAGTATGACAATTCACGCAATCTGGTGGCAAGGACTTCAAAATTGTAATCGGTAGTCTGTGTAAAAATTACCGGATCGGGAGTGAAAGTAATTTTGGTTCCGGTAATATCGGTGTCTCCAACGCATTGGATATCAGCCTTTGGGTCGCCCTGAGCGTACTCCTGTTTCCAAATCTTACCCTCGCGATATACCTCAGCTATAAGGGTACTTGAAAGGGCGTTTACACACGAAACCCCTACTCCATGCAATCCGCCTGAAACTTTATACGAACCCTTATCAAACTTTCCACCGGCGTGGAGAACGGTCATGACAACCTCCAATGCCGAACGTTTCTCCTTTTCATGGTAGTCAATGGGAATTCCCCGTCCATTGTCAATCACAGTGACCGACCCATCCTCGTTGATAATCACGTCAATCTTTGTACAATAGCCTGCAAGGGCTTCGTCAATAGAGTTGTCAATAACCTCGTACACCAGGTGATGTAATCCTTTCGTTCCTGTATCACCTATGTACATGGCAGGGCGAAGTCGTACCGCCTCTAATCCTTCGAGTACCTGAATGTTCTCAGCCGAATATTGATTACCCCCTTGGGTGGCGTTATTCCCGTTATTCTTTCCGTTTTCGCTTTGCATAATAAGATAAAAAACAAAATGCTATTTAATTGATCTACAATGTTTTATAATTTACATTAAAACACTCCCAAAGGTACGAAGAAATATCGGTTTTTTAATGGTTTTTCATCACTTTTTTGATGATTTATATCAATTTTGGAGTAATGGACAAAATTGATGCTATTTTTTAGACGTTT
>MTKY01046839.1_pt1 | contig 32622 bp, 30 predicted proteins | sample 1042731 | NCBI WGS metagenome assembly MTKY01 (sample SAMN06212206, study PRJNA360538) | anaerobic digester metagenome | biome: Wastewater treatment plant; material: sludge; isolation source: anaerobic digester fed with sludge from wastewater treatment plant | place: Denmark: WWTP Soeholt ...
GGATGCCCCGAGGCAATTTACACAGGAGTTGACACTACCTCAGTACTTCGGCTGTGAGCGGGTAAACGATGGGAGTACGGACATGGACGTTGAGCCGTACGATCATGACTCAGCGTTTTGTGCGTCGATCGCTTACTCTGGAGGTCCGCCATGGGACAAAAGTTCTGATGCAGAGAAGCGCCTTGAGTTCTGGACGTGGTGGTTAACGTCCGCCGTACGAACAGCAATGATTGTCGCCTGAAAGGTTGAGACAAAGGGGCAGAAAAAGGTACCACCCATTAGCTTCCCACTCGTCAAGTCGAAGTAACTCCCGCAGGCGGTTCTTCCTTCTTCGGACGAACGCCGGATTGCGCCGACTTCCGCCGGCAGCGCGGTACGCGCCCCGGTCTTCGCGACGTTGGCTCTCCCCGGCGCCTGCGTGCAGAGAGTCGGGGTGTAGGTGCCATGGGCCGCATGGGGCATTCGGGGCCGAGAGGAAGGACAAGGCCGCGAGTCAAGGGGAACCGGCTGGTGCGGGTCTTCCAGGACGCCAACGGCAACGGCCTCTACGTCCGAGCGCGTACCGACGGAGCGACGGAACACGGGCGGTCTGGGCACACGGACACCCGGTTGGCGGGAGGCGCCGGCTTGCCGGAGGGCGTGTCTTGTGGGCGGATGGCCCGGGGGTATAGTGGCCGACATGGGTACGGAAACCCGCCCGAATGAAGCGCTCTGGTCGATCGGCCGGCTGTTGACCTGGACGACGGAGTATCTGGGCCGTGCCGGGCTGGAGGAGCCGCGGCTGTGCACGGAGCTTCTGCTGGCCCATGCCCTCGGCTGCCGCAAAATCGAGCTGTACACCCGTTTTGAGCAGATTCCCCCGGACAGTCAGCGGACCGCGTTCCGGGAGTTGGTGCGTCGAGCGGCCGCCCGTGCGCCGATTGCCTATCTGGTGGGCCACAAGGAGTTCTACTCGCTGGATTTTGAGGTGTCTCCCGCAGTGCTGATACCCCGGCCGGAGACGGAACTTCTGGTGGATAAGGTGGTTGAGCATTGTCGTGGGTTGGGCGACCGTCCCGTTCGGCTCTTCGATATGGGAACGGGCAGCGGCTGCATTGCGGTGGCGATTCTGTCCCGGCTGCCTCAGGCGACGGCGGTTGCCAGCGATGTGTGTCCGGAGGCCCTGGCGCTGGCCCGTCGCAACGCGGAGCGGCACGGGCTGGCCGGGCGCCTGGCGTTTATCGAGGCGGACGGATTACGGCTTCCAGCCGATATCAGGAATGGCGGCGGGTTCGACGTTCTGGTTTCCAATCCGCCCTACGTGGCGGAGGGGGAGTGGAGTTCGCTGCCGCCGGAGGTCCGCGAGCATGAACCGCGGGCGGCCCTGGACGGAGGCGAGGACGGACTGGCCTTCTATCGCCGGATTGCGGCGGAGGGGCATGAGGTTCTGGCGCCGGGCGGCTCGATCTGGCTGGAGCTGGGGGACGGGCTGCGTGACGCGGTGAATGCGTTGTTCTGCGGCACGGGGCGGTATGAGGCCGGTGGGTGTTGGCGCGAGGCCGGTCACCATCAGGACCGGGTTGTGCAGTTCGTTTTCAGGAAAGGGTAGTCATCCGTGGACTGTTTTGAGATTACCGGTGGCGCTCGTCTGCGTGGCACGATGGAGATCAGCGGCTCAAAGAATGCGGCACTGCCCATTCTGGCGGCAACTATCTTCTGCGAGGGGGAGACCACCTTGCGCCGCGTGCCGGACCTGGCGGACGTCCGCCAGATGATCCGGATCCTGGAGAAGCTGGGACTGTCGTTCGAGTGGCTCGGCCCGGGCACGGTGAAGGTGCGGGTCGAGGACGAGATGAACTGCCACGCGGAATACAAGGACGTGAGCAAGATGCGGGCGAGCGTCTGCGTGATGGGTCCGCTGCTGGCCAAGCGGAAACAGGCGCAGGTGGCCATGCCCGGCGGTTGTGCCATCGGAGACCGGCCGGTGGACCTGCACATTCAGGGGATGCTGGCCCTGGGGGCGGATTTCGACCTGGTGAACGGCGACATGCTGTTGCGGGCGAAGAAGCTCAAGGGGACGGAAATTTTCCTGGGCGGGGCGTTCGGCTCGACGGTGACCGGCACGGCCAACGTGATGATGGCGGCGGTGCTGGCGGAAGGGCGGACCATCATCGAGTCGGCCGCGTGCGAGCCGGAAGTCAGCGACCTGGCGGAGTTTCTGAACAAGTGCGGGGCGCAGATCAGCGGGCACGGCACGCCGCGGGTGACCATTGACGGCGTGCAGTCGCTGCACGGCTGCGAGCACACGATTCTGCCGGACCGTATCGAGGCCGGCACGTTTGCCATGGCGGCCGCGATTACCAACGGCGACCTGCTGCTGAAGAACGCGCGAATCGAGCATATGCTGGCGGTGGTGGATCGCCTGCGGAAGATCGGGGTGATCATGGAGCGGGCGGAGACCGGGATTTCCGTGTCGTCGTCACGACGGCTGGAGCCGGTGGATATTACGACGCAGCCGTACCCCGGCTTCCCGACGGACCTTCAGGCCCAGATCATGGCGTTGCTGTGCCTGGCCGACGGAAACAGCGTGGTCTGCGAAAAGGTGTTCCCGGATCGATTCCTCCACGTGGCCGAGCTGAACCGCATGGGCGCCCGGCTGCGCAAAGAGGGGCCCACGGTCATCGTGCAGGGGGTGAAGCGGCTGGTGGGGGCGCCCGTGATGGCTTCGGACCTGCGGGCTTCGGCCGGGCTGGTCCTGGCCGGGTTGATCGCCAAGGGCAAGACGATGGTCCGCCGCGCGTACCACATTGATCGCGGGTACGAGAAGATTGAGGAGAAGCTCAGAGCGGTGGGCGCGGATATCCGCCGGGTGGACGAGGAGCTGTGATGCCGCGCGGGCGGACGGTCCGCCGGCGAAAACGGAGCGGACGGATGCGGCCGTTGCGCTGGCATCGTCACGGGCCTGATGCCGCTTTCTAACGCCGGATACGAGTATCTGGAACACACGGCCGACGTGAGGCTGCGCGTCTGGGGGGCGACGATCCAGGAGTTGTTCGCCGTCGCGGCTGAGGGGTTCTATCACCTGCTGGGCGAGTTGGCGCCCGCGGGCGGCGATGAGCGACTGCGGATCGAACTCCAGGCGCCGGATCTGACCGACCTGTTTCATGACTGGCTTGCGGAGCTGCTGTTCCGGTTTGACACCCACGGCCAGCGCGTGCAAGACATATCTTTTCCGGAAATCACGGATTGCCGGCTGACGGCCGAGTGCCGGGCGTGGCGGGTGGACGCGGCCCGGTCTCGGTTCGACAGCGGAGTGAAGGCCGTGACGTATCACGAGCTTTGCGTCACGCGGCGTGCGGGGCGTTTCGAGGCGACCGTGATTCTCGACCTGTGATCGCGTAGAATCGCTCATCCGAAGAGACCGGCGTGCCGGAAGAGTCGCACTGCCGTGGGCTCGGAAGCGGGAGGTCAAGATGCCCTCATTGCCGTCCATCAGGCTGGAGCGCGTGGATGCGTGCCGCGTACGTATTCCGAAAGATGCCCTTCCGGGGATGCGCGTGGACGGCATTATCTACGCCGACGAGACGCTCATGAAAACCGTCGAACAGGATCCCTGCGTCGGCCAGGTGGCGAACGTGGCCACGCTCCCGGGGATTGTGAAGCACTCGCTGGCGATGCCGGACATTCACTTCGGGTACGGGTTCTGCATCGGCGGAGTGGCGGCCACGGATCCAGCGGACGGGGGGGTGATCAGCCCCGGAGGCGTGGGGTACGACATCAACTGCGGGGTGCGGCTGATCCGCAGCGATCTGTCTGCGAACGATCTGCGCGCGCGTGTGGCGGACCTTACGGATTCGCTGTTCCGGCACGTTCCCTGCGGCGTGGGCGAGGGCGGAGAGGTCCGGCTCAAAGGGCGTGATCTGGATGACGTGTTGAGCCGCGGGTCCGCCGCGGTCATCGAACGCGGGTACGGCGTGCCGGAGGATATGGAGGTGACCGAGGCGCACGGCGGCCTGGCCGAGGCCGATCCGGGATGCGTTTCCGAGCGGGCCCGGCAGCGCGGGCAGAGTCAATGCGGCACGCTCGGGTCGGGCAACCATTTCATCGAGATCCAGATGGTGGAAGAGGTTCTGGATGCGGACGGGGCCGAGGCGCTCGGGCTCAGGACGGGCCAGGTGACGATCATGATCCACTCCGGCTCGCGGGGGCTGGGTCACCAGGTGTGTGACGATGCCATTCGCGACCTGCGTGAAGTGCCGAAAGCGTACGGCATCCGCCTTCCCGACCGGCAACTGGTCTGCGCACCCGTGCATTCGAAGGAGGGCCAGCATTACCTCAAGGCCATGCGGTCGGCGGCCAATTACGCCTGGGCGAACCGGCAGATCATGACTCATCTGGTGCGGCAGGCTTTCAGCGATGTGCTGGAGCAGACCTGGGAGTCTCTGGGCATGCACCAGGTGTACGACGTGGCCCACAACATCGCCAAGATGGAAACGTTTGAAGTGGGCGGGGTCCGCAAAACGTTGTGCGTGCATCGCAAGGGCGCGACGCGGGCGTATCCGGCGGGACACCCGGAGGTGCCGCCGCGCTATCGGAAGGTCGGTCAGCCGGTGCTGATTCCCGGGGATATGGGGCGATGCAGCTACGTGCTGGTCGGGCTGCCCGGCGCGATGGAGAACACGTTTGGCAGCACGTGCCACGGGGCGGGGCGTCTGATGTCGCGTCATGCGGCCATCCGCGCCGCCAAGGGACGGTCCATCCAGAAGGAACTGGCCGAGCGCGGCGTGTACGCCCGTGCCCGCAGCCGGGAGGGGTTGGCCGAGGAGCAGCCGGATGCCTATAAGGACGTGCACGAAGTGGTTTCCGTGGTGGAACGGGCCGGAATCAGCAAGATCGTCTGCCGGCTGCGGCCGCTGGGCGTGATCAAAGGGTGACTTCCCAGACCTCTGCGAAACGTTCCCTCGGAATTCTGGAGGTTGCTCGGCCTATCGGCGCAGGCTGACCTGGATTTCGAAGGGGCCGATGGAGAGCCGGTCTCGGTGCCGCAGCGGGTAGTCGGAAGCGGCGTCATCGTCGTTGACGCGCGTGCCGTTGGTGCTATGCAGGTCGCTGACCGTCCAGATTCCGCGGGCGGGCTCGATGCGGCAGTGATGCCGGGACACCATCGGATGCGGCAACTGCCACAGGGCGGTGTCGTCGCTCCCCACGAGGATGGTCTCGCCGGGTAGAGCGTGGAAGTGGGGGTCGGGGATGCTGGGGCCGGCCTGGAGGGTCAGGGACAACGGCGGAAGCGCGTCCTGCGCCGGCGGCGGTTCAGCGGCGATGCGGCGGAATCGCAATCGATACCCGCCCAGGTCCAAGGCGTCTCCGTCCACCGGATGGTGCTGAAACAGCCGCTGATCGTTCACGAGGCAGATGCGCCTTCGGTCCACCTGTTCAAAGTGCCAGCGACCGCCGGTCCAGCGGAGGCGGGCGTGGAGGGGGCTCATTCTCGCGGACTCCAGCGTCAGTGTGCTGTGGGGATCGCTTCCGATGGAGGTGGTGACGTCGGTGAGCAGGGGGAGTCGGTGCCCCACGAGGCGCGGGCCGGCTGTCACGATCAGTTCGTATTCGGGTCGGGGCGTGGCCAGGCGGGAGCGGATGATGGACTCGCGGTCCAGGCCGAGGCGGTCGGCCAGATCGCGATCGTAGGCGTCCTTGGCCCGGGCGTCCAGCAGAATCACGCGGGCGGTGGCGATGTGGTTCATGACATCCTGTATGGCCTCGCGGGTCTTGCGGTCGGGGTTGTCCTCGTAAGGCTTGATGCGGCGAAAGAGCTTCTGCACGGCGTTCTCGATCCGCTCCGGCTGGCTGCAGAAGATTTCCAGCTCCAGCAGGGCATAGTGATGGGGCGGGCGCGGCCCCGGCGGCAGATCCAGGAACCGGGCATAGGCGTCATCATCCGCGAATGAAGGCATGCGTTTACCTCCGGGGTCGTCACGGGCCGAGCCGGACTATTCGAGCTCGATTTCCCGAACGGCATCGGTCAATTGGGACAGATCGGCCGATCCGAAGCCCGATGTGCGGTGGATTTCCGCGGACGCGGTTGTGTTGTACATCAGCTCGACCGCCCGCACGTGGACGCGCCCGCTCGCGTCATAGCGGAACGTGATTTCCACGGGCGATCCCTTGGGCAGTCCCGGCGGCAGCTCGTGGATCACGCATTCGCCGATCTGTGTGCATCCGAGCGGATCGCGCGTCTCCCCCTCCACGATGGGGACGCGCACCAGCCGCTGATTCTGCGCTTCAGTGCCGAATACCTTCGTGCGGGTGACGGGCAGAGGCGTATTCCGCGGGATGATCATCGAGTTCACCGTGCGCGCCTCGCGCGACGAACGGACGATGACGCCCAGGCTGTGGGAATTCACGTCGGTCAACTGCACCTGCCGGGCGGCCTGGACCACGGGCGGGTCGAACGCGAAGAGCTGGATCGGCTCGTCATCGGCTTGCGGATCGGCCCAGGCGCTGTCGAGGCGGCGTCCGCCGTCTGGGAGCGTCTGGACCGGGCTGTCCGTCAGGTGGCGGATCGCGGCATGGATGGCGGCGCCGTGGCTTACGATCTCCCGCGGCGCGATGGCGGTGTTGGGCGTCTTGCCGGAGACCTGCGCCAGCATCTCTCGAATGGCCGGCATCTGGACGGCGCCGCCCACCAGAAGCACATCGTCGATCCGATCCCACGTGAGCAGCGCGTCCTGCACGAGCATCTCGGTGGAGATGCGGGCCCGGGTGACCAGGTCTGCCGTCAATTGGTCGAATTGCCGGCGGCTGACCGGCAGAGCGAGTTCCCGGCCGAGGTGATCCGCGATGATGACGGTGGCCGGTCGGGTGCTCAGCGCGATCTTGGCCTGTTCGCACGTGTGTTGGACGCGAGCGAGCGATTCCGGCTGGTCACGCGGATCCACGCCGTGACGCCGCGAAAACTCCTGGCAGTACCAGTCGACCAGCCGTGCGTCAAAATCCACGCCGCCCAGTCGAACCTCGCCGCCCGTGGCGACCACCTCGAACTGCGGCCCGTTGATGCGGATGATGGTCACGTCGAACGTTCCGCCGCCCAGATCAAAGACCAGCGTGGTGGACGGCGCGGTGGTCGCGATGCCGGCCAGATCAAACCGGGCGGTGGATCCGCCGCGCTCGACGTAGCAGCGAAACGCGTTGGACAGAGCGGCGGCCGTGGGCTCGTTGATGATGTCAATCACGTGCAGCGAGGCGATGCGGCCGGCGTCTTCGGTCGCTTTGCGACGGCGGTCGCCGAAGTACGCGGGCACGGTGATCACGGCCCCGGCGATCGGGCCGATCTGCTCCTGGGCATCCTTCACCAGCTTCTTAAGCACCAGCGCGGAAAGGGCCTCCGGCGAGAACTGCCGCCCGCACACCAGTCGGTGGTAGAACTTCTCGCCCATATCCCGTTTGAAATGGGTCGCCACGTTTCCCGGCTCGGTCTCCGCGGACAGCAGGGCCCGAGTGCCCACATGGATCGTTCGATCCGGCTGAATCAGAACCGCCGACGGGGTGACCCCTTCCCCGCTGTCACCCGGTACGGTCACGGGACGACCCTGGGCGTCCACGTACGCCAGAGAGGAGAACGTGGTGCCCAGGTCGATACCCACGATGCGATGCTGAGGGTCTCTCATGCTGCGCCGCCCCTCGCCGAATTGTGCGTAACGTCCGCGTCCCAGGCAGTCTACGCCCATGCCACGTGGCCTTCAATCGCGGAGCGACGTTTGCGGATAAGGGGAAGCTCGCACAGATGTGCCCCGGCAGGTGCAGGCGGCCCTGGCCAGGGCGCGGCATGTCTACGGCCGATGCCATTCCGAACAGCGGGCGCACAGCGCGTCGGCCTGGAACTGTCCGCTGTCGTGCGCCGCGCGAAGGGCCTGCATCGCCGGTCCCGCCCACAGCGCGGCGAGGGTCGCATCGTGAAGCGAGCCGATGGGACGGGCGGCCAGGAAGTCCTGATCGCACGCCAGGATCTGCCCGTCTGCCAGCACGGTGCAGCGTCCGCGAAGCTGGCGGCAGGCGGTTCGGACCGGCGGAGACATGTCCATGACGCGGACATCCGGCATGGCCCCCGCGTAAGTGCTGTAGCCCGTGACGGTGACACACCCCTGCCGGCGGATCCAGCCGTCCACAAACGGTTCGAGCTCGTCCAGCGTGTGGGTACACTTGATCAGTTCGGCGTTGACGAAGGGAACGGGCTGCGCCGCCTTTTGCCGTTCGTGCGCCAGCCGTTCGATGCCGTCCAGGACGGTTTGCAGGTCTTCTCCGTGCAACGCGCGATAACGCTCCGGTGTCCAGGCGTCCACCTGCACACTGACCACGTCCACTTTGTGCCGCACCAGGGCCTCGATGGCGGCGGCGCTCCAGGCCCGTCCGCTGGTTCGGACGGCCAATCCATAGATGCCCGCTTCTCGCAGCGTCGCCAGAATCTGCGGAAACTCCGGGTGCAGCAGCGGTTCGCCGAAGCCCCCCAGGACCACCAGGGCATCGTCCTGCGCGCTCAATTCGCCGGCCAGGCGGAGGACCGTTTCCAGGTGGATCGGCCCCCGAGCCCGGTCCGCGGGGATTTCCGGCCTCAGGAGCACGTCCGAGGCGCCGGACAGGGGGCTCTGCGTGGTCAGCTCGATTTCCACCTCGTGAGGCAAGGGCGGGGTCAGGGTCGCCTCCCGCTGGATGAGCCATTGTCCGACGTGCTCCGCGCCGCCGTAGTCCTGCGTGGTCAGATAGTCGTGGATGGTCTGCATGGCGCGGTGGGTGTCTGCGATGAGCCTTCCTGACGCATGGCGAAGCGTTTGAGGCGACGCACAGAGGCATTTTCGCTGGGTCACGTCCAGCTCGGGGTCGTCGGGTTTGTAGCTGAGAGTCCAGCCGGGTGGAATGCCGCGTTCGGCCATCTGCATCAGAAGCTCGGTGTGGTAGACGATGCCGCTGAGTCCCGGGGGCGATTGCAGGAAGACGAGCCGCGTTTCCCCGGCCACGCTCTCATAGTATTCAATCAGTCGGTCGATCCAGACCGGATCGATCAAAGGGCAGGGACCGGGAACAACCAGTACGGCGTCGGCCCGTTCCTGCCTGGCAAGGCCGGCGACGACGGCCGTATGGATGTATTCGTCCAGGATGCAGGCCCCGCCGATCCCGCCGCGCCAACTGTCCAGGGCCCACAGGCGCGCGGACCGGACGAGCGGTCGGTAGCCGGGGTCGCCGACGGAGTGGGTGCGGAGCATCGCCGGCAGGCCGGCCATCTGCGAAGTGAGCTCTTTTTCCTGGTCGTGGGGGCCGACGACGAACACACCGCCAAGCCGTTGGGCCTGGGCTACCTGGCGGACGGTGCGGGCGAGAATGCTCTGGCCGGCGACGGTGTCCGCCAGGCGGGATCGCGTGCCGATGGCCGAGCGATGCAGATCAGCTTCGATGGTGGCGATGATTCTCACGCGATTTTCCCTTCCGCCAGCACGCGGTCGAATCGGTCCAGGGCGCCCTGGAGCATGTCCCGGACGATGTCCACGCCTTCCCGCACGCTGCGGACCACATCCATGTCGCGGTCGAGCTGCTTGAGCGTTCTGCGGACCTCCGAGTCTCCGGCCGCCGCCCGAATCTGCCGGTCGGCCTTGAAGCGTCGCAGTTCGCCGAGTTGCGTGGCGGAGGTGATGATGCGGTAGGCGCGGTCCGCGGACCGCAGCAGCACGCGCAGCTCGTCCACGCGGACCAGGCGGCGGTTGAAGCGATCCGGATGGTCGGTCAGCGTTTTGAGTTCCTCCAGCAGGCCGGTCATTTCGTCGCAGATGCTCCGCACGATTTCGATTTCCTCCATGCGCTGTGCGACTTCCTCCCGGCCGGCCCGGAGCCGCGAAGGATCAAACCATCTCGTCGTGCGGCGGTAGGCGAATCGCTCCGGCGGGATGGGCGCGTGGCAGAACCGCGCCAGCGCCTCCTGCAGGGGCATGGCCTGGGTGCCGCGTATGCGCACACCGCCTTCCGTGGCGTCGATCAGCGGCACGGGGCATCCCTCAAAATCCTTCTCGAACTGTTCGAGATACGTGAAGAGCAGATCGTCGGTGTAGAGATCGCGTCCGTTCGTGTCCTGCACCTTGCGGAGCATCTCGCGGTTGCGGGCCAGCCGGTCCCATTCCTTCATTTCGATCGTGTTGAAGCGATTCAGCTCGCTTCGCCAGGTCTGGTGCATTTCAACGCCGGGGATGTAGTACACATGGCCGGTGTATGCCAGATCCTGCCCGACGAACAGAATGGGGCTGCATCCCATGTAGCGGGCAAGGTAGAACGCCAGGTGGGCCACGGTTGCGCCTGCCGGCAGCCCGTCGCGGGCGGCCAGGGCGTCCCCCAGCAGCAGCCGCGCGAAAACGTTGTCCAGCAGCGATGTCGGGCCGGCGAACGTGTCGATCACGTGCCACGTCGCCTTCGGCTCCGCCACCAGATGCACGTCGCCGGACGGTTCGATTCCCTCGAAATACTGCTTGGAAATCTCATGGTAATCCAGGCTCACCACGAAGTCCGGGACGACGTCGCGCCGGCGGAGCATGGGATAGATCGTCTGCACGGCGATGAGGACCGCCCGACCCCGGGCGGCGGCCAGTTGGTCTATGTTCTTGCGCAACGACGGACCCGCCGCAACCACGATGGCCGGAAAACCGGCGAACCGGTCTCGTACGACATCCAGAGCCGGTGTGGCCACGTACGCCGGCAGGTTATTGGCGACGTTGCGGCAGGTGATCTGGGCGTTTGTGACGAGCGTGATGATGGAGACGCGAGAGTAGGCCACGTACTCCATGAACAAGGTTCGGGCGGCGGCGTGAAACGGTTCGGCGATCTGCTGGGACGGCGGGTGCAGGATGATGTGCACCCCCAGCATGATGAGAGGCGCATGGGGCTGGAGACGCTCGTGCAGTCCGGCCTTGTCGGCGTCCGTCAGAATGATCAGCCGCTGCGACGCGATTACTTCGCACAGGTCCACGCAGGAGAGGGCGGTGGCCAGCACCGCGATGGACGGCTCCAGGACCACCAGAATGGCATCGCCCTTGATCCGTTCGTGGATCGCCCGCACGTGGTACCCCAGGCCGAACCCGTGGATCAGGTAGCAGGAGTGGGCGTCAAAATCGACGTCGGTCAGCAGTTTTTCGGCGTCCGCGACGGGATCGTAGCGGGAGTGCAGGTAGCACGATCGGCCCTCTCCCAGCGCGACCCGGGCCGTCCAGTGACCGGATCGGGTGGGCTCCAGGCGCAGCCGCTGGTCATCCATGACGGCGTCGATCCGGGCGGCAAGCGGCGGATCCTGCCGCCACAGGGCGGCCATGTTCCGAAGGTAGATCTCCGGGGCAGGGGCGGCGGTCATCGGCGGCGGTGCCGTACTCACTCGGCGTTCTCCGGGATGGCTTCCGGCGGGTCGGTGAAGGAGCACGGCAGGCGCAGGGCAGCCTCCAGCCGCTCGAGATAGAGCCGGCGGGGGATCTCGACGGCACCCAGACTCCGCAGATGGTCCGTCATGAACTGCACGTCCAGAAGTCGCATGCCTTTGGCTTTCATCCGTTCCACCAGATGCACCAGGGCGATTTTGGAGGCGTCTGTCCGGCGGTGAAACATGGATTCTCCGAAAAACGCACCGCGAATGGCCACGCCGTACAATCCGCCCACCAGGGCGCCTCGGGGCCCGCCCTCCCAAGCCTCCACGCTATGGGCAAAGCCCAGCTCGTGCAACCGACAGTAGGCCTCGACGATTCCGTCGGATATCCAGGTTCCCTCCGGGCGTTGTGCGCAGGCGCGGATGACCGCGTGGAAATCCCGGTCGATCGCTACGGAGTAGATTTGCCGTCGGCAGGCCTTGCGCAACGATCGGGAGGGCCGGAACGTCTCAAGCGGGATGACGGCTCGGGGATCGGGCGAATACCAGTAGATATCGCCGTTTTCGTCGGCCATCGGGAAGATGCCGTTCGCGTAGGCGATCAGCAGCAACTCCGGTTCGAGGTCCGCGTGCATGCGCTGCGGATTCTGCCCTGCGGTCCCCTGGCTGTAAACCCTCAGCCGCCGCGGGTGGACTCGCCCAGATGATCCATCAACCGGCGCAGCTCGTTGAGGGCTCGTCGGGTGGCGGCCAGAACGGCGGCCGGAGTGGTGTTCAGACGGGCAGCGGCGTCCGCGACGGAGAGGCCCTCCAGGAATCGCAACTGGATCACCCGGCGATGTCTCTCGGACAGTTTCGTAACGCATATCGCCAGCGCGTCGATCGCTTCGTCTTTGCGGATGATGCGGCTGGGCGAATGAGACTCCGCACAGACCTGATCCAGCAGATTGCAATAGGAATCGGCGTTTCCGCCGTGCATCGCGCGATAGTCCCGGGCCACGTCGCGCATCTGCCGATGACACGCCCTCCACGCGTCAATCAGCGCGTGGTCGAGAATGGTGAGTGCCCAGTTCAGAAAGGAGTCGGGATCGGTGCCCTGGAACCGATCCATCTGACGGAAAACCTGGGAGTATACGTGCTGGAGAATGTCCTCCGCCTCGAACCTCGCGCGGATCGCGGCGTCCATGCGGGCCTCCGCCCGCGCCTGGAGATGCGGGTGATAAAAGGCCAGAAGCTTGGTGACGGCCGTCGGGTCACCGTGGCGCGCCGCGTCAATCCACGCTTGTAGTTGAGAGGCCTGCGTCATATAGATGTCGGCGACCCTGTGTAAAGTGCAACTGAATCACCCGGGCCGCTGATGATTCTATCGCCTGGTGTTATTCTGAGCCAATGGTTCTGGCTCGCTCGCAGGTGTAAACTGGTTAAGCGGGCTCTTTGAACGGACGCCGATGGAGGCTGGTCCGTGCGGAAGGACGATGGTGGAGTTTTCCTCGGACAGTCAGGCGGACGGCCTGAATACGGTCGTCACGGCTCTTGTAGAGGAGTATGTCGAGCGACGGCGATCCGGTGAAATTCTGACGCCGGAAGCGTTTGCCGCTGAACACGCCGACATGGCCGGTGTGTTGCGTCCTTACCTGGAAGGTCTGGCTCTCCTGGATCGGATTCAAGCGATCGGAAACACCGCCGAGCCGCAGCCTGCGATCCCCCCAACCGGCCTTTCACTGCCCGTAATCCCTGGCTACACCATTGTGCGCGAGATCGACCGTGGGGGAATGGGGATCGTGTACGAAGCCGTGCAGCTCTCCACGAAGCGGACGGTTGCTCTCAAAACGCTTCCCGGCGGTCCATTTGCGGCCTCCGAAGCGCTGAAACGATTCCAGCGGGAAATCGAGCTGGCGGCGCGCCTGCAGCATCCGGCGATCGTCCGCGTGCTGGAAAGCGGCGATGCTGGCGGACAGGCCTATTACGCGATGGACCTCGTGCAGGGGGTGACGCTGCAACGGTACCTCGCGGAGACCCGCCCAGCGCAGCGCGAGATCGTGCGAATCTTCGTGCGGATCTGCGAGGCGGTGCAGTACGCGCATGAACGCTGTGTGATCCATCGCGATCTCAAGCCCGCCAACGTGCTGATCGATACGGAGGGCCGTCCGCACATCCTGGACTTCGGACTGGCCAAGGCGGTGGATGAGGCCGGGGCCGCTGCGATGCAGACAACGGTGTTGTCCATGCCCGGACGGCCGATGGGCACGCTGCCGTACCTGGCTCCGGAACAGGCGAAGGGTGTTCCGGAGGCTGTCGGCGTTGCCGCGGACGTGTACGCGCTGGGGATAATGCTTTTCGAAGCGGTTACGGGCGGGTTGCCGTTCGACATGGTCGGGAACGCGTCGGAAGTGATCCGGCGGATTTCGGAAGAAGCACCGCGAAATCCGTCAACTGTCTGTCCGGGCGTGAATCGCGAACTGGAGACCATCATCCTCAAGGCGATGGAGAAGGATCCAGCGTGCCGATATGCCACCGCCCAGGATCTGGGCGACGAGCTGTGTCGCTATCTGGAAGGGGAACCCATTCTGGCCAGGCGCACCAGCCGCGCGTACATGGTTCGCAAAAAAGTGCTCAAGCACCGCCGGCGAATCGCCGCCGTTTGTGTCGCGGTGCTGGCGATCGTCATGGGAATATGGGGGGGGCTCTGGTGGAGCCACCGATCCGCGCGTGAGGTTCGCCGGCGTCTGGAGCCCGAAGCACGGGTGAAGCTTCTGGGCATGCTGCAAAGCGCGGAATCGGACAAACCGGAAGCCGCCCTGACCGGTCTGGAACGGCTGGCCGCCGAGCATCCGGAACTTCCTGAGATTCCGTTGGTGTGGACGCAGGCGCTGTTCTCCCGGCGGGACACGCGTTACACGGCAATGCAGCACCTGGAATCCGTCCTGAGTCGCGATCCGCAGCGGTGGGACTGCCGCGCGCTGTTGGCCGAGTTCTACGATTTCAGCGGGTATGTCCAGCGGGCCGCTGAACTCCGGGCAGAGTCGCAGTCGGAGGGCGGAGACTCCGCCGAGGACTGGTACATGCGGTCTTTGGCGACGCTGGATCGTGGTCGGGCACTGGAGGCGGCCGCCGAGGCCGTACAGCGCGATCCGAACCATGTTCTGGCCTGGCAAAGGCTGGCCCTGCTGGCCATGCACGTCGGCCGGCTGGATGATGCGTTCCGCGCAGCCGACCATCTGCTGGAGCTCACCGGAAACGACCTGCTCTGGGGACGGTTCAAAGGGGACATGCTGACGCGGATGGGGAAAACGCAGGCGGCGCTGGAACAGTATGATCGGTTGATAGTCCTGTATCCGAACGATTGCTCACTGTATCGCAGTCGAGGTCTCGTCTACCGGCGCATCGGCCGGTACTCCGAGGCGATTGACGACTACACCCAGGCGCTTCAATTCGACGATCCCGTGCATGGCGGGATGTGGGAGCACTACCAGCGGGCCACTCTGTTGTGGATCGTCGGCCGCAAGGACGAGGCGATTCGCGACATGCGGCGAGTCCGTATTCTCTTCGGTTCCCCTTCCTACTCCGACGCGCGGCTGTTCGTGCTTCTGTCCGAAGAAGGCCGGCGGCAGGAGGCCCGGGAAGTCCTGGACGTGGCCCGCCGGGAGGTGGCGGACCGATGGCTGGATCGCGTGTTCGCCTGCCTGGACGGGGAGATTGCGCCGCAGCGGCTCGTGGCCATTGCCGGAGATAACCGGGTGCATCGTTGCGAGGCGTTCTATTACGCGGGTGAAGCCTGCCTGATGAAGGGGGATCGCGATACCGCCGTTGCGTGGTACGACAAATGCGTCCGGGACGGCCTCCAATGGAATTCCGGCACCGGCCCTCTGACTCCCATGAGTGAGTATGACCTGGCCCGTTGGCGCCTGGCGACGCTGACGGGGCTCGGCGAGGCCAGCGCGGCGGCGGAAGGGGCGGCGGAACAGACCCTGCCATAGGCGGTTCGAGTGGCCCCGCGCCGGCGGCGCGCAGGGCGTCAGTTGCGGGTGGCCGGACCTCGGTTGCGATACAGGTTGGCGTCGATGACGCCGCGCAGGGCCTGCGTGTCGAGCGTGTTGCCGAAGAACTCGTTCAGGCGGGCAATGTCCGGATCGGGATCGGTCAGAAGCCGGTTGTAGTTGACGTACAGCACGTCAAAGTTCTTCTGCTGACGAAGCCAGTCTGTCACGTGCTCGAGGTGTTTGAGGAAGAGCGCCCGCATCTCGGCGTCGGTGACGCCTTCCTTGAAAGTCCCGCGGCGGATGAGCATCTTTTTCTGTGACGCGAGCACCTCGTCGAGGTCTCGTCGCATGAAGACCACCTTGTAATGAAAGTCCGGCGGCAGGTCGAGCAGGAGCTGAGAGATGCCCTTGACGACCTTGCCCCGGGCCTCCGGCAGCCAGGCTTTGTCCGTCTTGATCTGCTTGATCCGCTCGAATTCATAGTATCCTTTGGGGTTGTCCTCATCGGCGACGCGGATCCCGTCTGCCAGAATCGGAAAGCCCGCCGCCTCCAGCATGGCCATCATCATGGACGTGCCGGAGCGGGGCAGGCCCGATACGATCGTGATGTAGTCCCGTTCTGATTGGGTCATGAAGCTCATCCGTTGCAGCAGGCGTTGAGGTAATCGGTGGCCTGGGCCAACACCAGCCGAAGCGCATCGTTCAGCGGCAGATCGAGGATCGTTCCGGCGGCCTGGGCGTGGCCGCCGCCACCCATGGCCCTGGCCAGGTCCAATACATTGAGGCCGGATTCCCCGCGGAAGTTGATCCGGGTCTTTCCGCGCTCGCCCTCCGTCAGGAGAAGAGCCATATGAATGCCCCGCACCGATCGGGGCACGTTCACCTGATCGTCAATGTCCGCGGCGGTGCAACCGGCGCGGGCGATCTCGTCGTAACTGGCCGTGCTGTAGGCGAGTCGGCCGTCGGCAACGACCCGCGTATTCGCGTACACCGTCTGGAGAAGCCGGAACTCCTCGGGCGTCAGGCTGCGACAGAGGCGCTCGCCGAGAGCGGCAACGTCGGCACCCCGCGCGATGAGTTCCGCGGCGGTTCTCATCGCCCGGGGCGTCGTGTTGACCAGGGAAAAGCCCACGGAGTCGGTCAGGATTCCGGCGTACAGCAGAGATGCCATCAGCGGCGTCACGGGTCGTCCCGCGGCGTCCAGAAGCAGAAAAACCATTTCGGACGTGCTGCTGGCGGTCGGGTCCACCCAGTTCAATCGGCCGAAGTGGGTGTTGGAGGCATGGTGGTCGATGTTCAGCAGGGGCTTGCCGTCGGCCCAGGTGTTGCGGACCTGCGGCCCCACGTTGCAGCGGGTGACGGTGGCCGTATCGAGGGCCACGAACCCGTCAGCGTCGTCGAAGTCGGCCGGTTCGGCCAGCACGGGTCGGGCCTGTTCGATCATGAATGCCAACCGTTTGGACAGGGAGCCGGGCGGCAGCGCAAGGCGCAGATCGCGTGGTTCCGGGCCGGCGAAGCCCTGAGCCAGGGCGATCATGGCGCCGAGGCAGTCCGCATCCGGCGTCACGTGACCGACCAGCACGATCTTGCGCCAGGCGAGCAGTTGCTCGATCAGTTCCTTGAGTACGTTCATAGTCAGGTCGCCGGCGGTCATGCCATTCCCGCGCGTCCGCGAAGGGCCGCTATCCCTGACGCATGGAGCGGATGAGAATGTCTGCCACTTCGGGGCGGGTGAACTCCTGCGGGGGAGCCTCGCCCCGTGACAACATCTCCCGAACCTTCGTGCCGGACAGGAATATCTGGTCTCCCTCGATTTTCGGGAACGTCTTGCCGCTGACCATGCCGCCGGCTTTCCGGGACCAGGCGGCGTGCTCGAACTTCAGCGGGGTGATTGCCAGGTCGGCCGGATCGAGGGTGTCGAAGATTTCCTGTGCCGCGTAGGTGCCGTAGTAGTTGCCCACGCCGGCATGATCCCGGCCCACGATGAAGTGGCTGCACCCGTAGTTCAGCCGCATGATCGCATGCAGAATCGCCTCGCGCGGGCCGGCATACCGCATGGCGGCCGGCAGCACGCTGAGCATCGTATGGTCCGGGTGGTAATACTTGTCAATCAGAACCTTGTAGCACTCCATGCGAACGTCCGCCGGGATGTCGCCCGGCTGGGTCTGCCCGACCAGCGGATGGATCAGCAGCCCGTCGCAGATCTCCTGGGCGCATTTGGTCAGGTATTCGTGGGCCCGGTGAATCGGATTGCGGGTCTGGAACGCCACCACCGTGCTCCAGCCGCGACGCTCGAACTCCGCCCGGGTCTGGGCCGGGTGCAGGTTGTATTCCGGAAACTCCACATCATGACGGGGAGTCACCACGTCCACAGGGCCGGCCAGGCACACGTCGCCCTCGGCCATCAGAACCTTGACACCCGGGTGCGCGGGGTCTTCCGTCTGAAACACGAGCCTCGCCTGTGTCGCCTTATCGTGGGCGTACTTCTCCGTCACGGTCAGGCAACCCAGCGTGCGATCCTTGTCGTCCAGCAGCGCCACCTTCTCACCCACGCCGACGCGGTCGCCCGTGGCCTTGTCGACGGCGCAGGTGATCGGCACGGGCCAGACCAGCCCGTTGGTCAGCCGCATCTTTTCGCAGATGGAGTGGTAGTCCGCCTCCCCGACGAAGCCTTCCAGCGGGCTCAGGGCACCGATAGCGATAAGTTCCAGGTCACACTGCTGGCGTTCGGTCAGACGGATACGAACAGCCGGTGTTCCACCGCAATCTTTTGTGGCAATTCGATTTATGAGCTTCTTTCCGTGTGGGGCCGGCAGACGACGTAATGGCATGATGTTCTTCCTCTACTTCCGGTTCAAGCCCGCTGCACGACGGGCGGGACAGACCGCCCAAGATAGGCGAAGGGCGAGCCGGACGCAACCGGCAGCCGCGCGTCGGGAGCCGTGCCGGCTGACGGGAGCGGCGTGCCGGTCGCACGGCGATCTGAAAAAGGCGCCGGGGCGCTCGCATCGCCGGCGAACGCGTTGGTGATGATGACCCAGTCGTTCTTCTGGGTGAAGGCGTCACTGTCCACAATGCCCACCAGCCTGAACCGAACGGCGGCCGCGGACCGCAATTGTTCGAAGTGTTCGTGTTTGAGAATCAGGTATACGGGCTCCGTTCCGCTCAAGAGCCCGGTGACTCGTTCCAGGACCATCTGGCGCAGAAGGTCTTTTCCCTTCGTCCGGTCCACCATACGAGCGACGATCTCATACGGATCGATCATCTGCTCGCTGCGCCGGTGAAAGTAAAAGGCCAGACGGGCGTCCGGCCGCTGATCCGCCCAGATGATGCGAGCGTCCGGCGGCACGCCATTGGCGTCCAGCGTGTGGTTCAACGCCGCCACGTCCTCCACGTTGTCAACGCGCGGCACGCAAGTGTACCAGACGATAAGAAACAGTACGACGCTTGCGCAGGCCAGAGACGCGAACGCCGGACCGGTTCGTCCGCGCACGAATGCCGCGCCCGCTCCCAGGCAGACCAGAACCCCGGCCAGGGCGATCAGCATGAGGGTTCCCCACGCCTGCGGCGCTTCGTGCCGGAGCCAGGCGGAGCCGGCCGCAACGGCCACTGCCGACAAGGCGGCACCGATACCCCACAGCGCCCACGCTCGTTGTGGTCGTCGCACGCGGTATCGCAGAACCCGGACGGCCACGACGGACACAAGCAGAATGAGAGGTGGAATAGCCGGCGCGATGTAGTACGGTTTTTTGAAAGTCATCGCGGACATGGCCAGCACGCCCACGCCCGCCCAGAGCCCCAGATACAGCAGCGGGCGGCGCCACCGGATGTAGCGGCGCATCCACGGCGCGGCAACGGCCTCAAAAACGAGGAATACCCAGGGCGCCAGGTAGCCTCCGGCGACGGGAATGTAGTAGAAAACGCCGCGGACGCGGGTGTCTTCGTAATTTCCCTGAGCCCGTTGCAGGTACTGCCAGTTCCACAGCTCGTCCGCGTAGGGATTGCGGCGAGCCACCTCCAGCATCCAGGGTACGAACATCGCCGCGAACACGAGGATGCCCGGTACAAACCACAACCGTGTGAACACGCGCAGAGTCCGCGGCGCCAGGCCGCGTGCGAAGCATCGCAGCGCCAGAGGGGTTGCCCGGATCCCGCGCCGGGCGAGCAGCCGGAACGGGCGCTCGGTGTACCACCAGAACGCCAGGGGAGCGGCCACCAGCGCGATGGGGGCGGGCCCTTTGGCCAGCATGGCCAGGCCCAGCGCCAGGTAAAACAGCATCATGTGAGCGAATCGTCCACGCCCGGACGCGTGGGTAACACCGAGCCAGAACTCGACGCCGGCCCACGTGCAGAAGAAAACCAGCAGCATCTCGCAGGTTGCGTTGGCGGCATACAGAAGCAACACGAGCGCGGAGGCCAACAAGACGGCGGCCAGGCGGCCGGCCTGACGCCCCAGCATGAGGGAGCCCGCCCGCCAGACCATCATCACCGTTGCGAAGCCGGCCAGGCCGGAAGGGAAGCGTGCCGTCGCGCCGGTGACGGGCAGTCCGCTGATCGGGTCCGGGGGGAATACGTACGAAGCGGCCGCGACAAGCCAGTACGACAACGGAGGCTTGCGCACGAACTCGTCATTCAGAAACTGGGGTACCACCCAGTTGCCGGTCAGCCGCATCTGGCGAGCGCACTGTGCGACGATGGCCTCATGGTCGCCCAGGGCCGGGCCGCCGAGCAGCCCGCCGAAACAACTCAGGAATGCCAGCGCGATGATCGCCGGACAGATCCAGCGGGAATGGGTGGCGGACGTGGCGTTCAAGCGCATGATCCTGTAGAGACACTGCGGAACCGGTCCGCCGGAGCCCGGGAGAGGGACTCCGGAAGCCTCATGATCCCGCCCGGCGTTGTCCTTGCGCCGGGGAGAGTGCGCCAGGCGGTGAACCGGATCGGTTCGTCGGGAACGTCGCGCGGCCGCTGACCGCCCGGCCGCGCCGTCTGTGGTTGCGTCGCCGGTTCGGCCGGTGTCCGCAGGGCGGTCGGGTTTAGTGCTTCGCCGGCCCGACGACCATGGTCATCCGACGGTTCTCCATTTTGGGCGGACGTTCCACCTTCACTTCCTCGCCGAACTGGTCGAGGATGGCCCGGAACATGACCATTCCGATATCCAGGTGTGCCCGCTCGCGTCCGCGGAAGAGCATGGTGAACTGTACCTTGCTCCCCTCCTCGAGGAATTTCCGGGCCTGCTTGATCTTGATTTCGCGGTCGTGATCATCCGTCTTGGGCCGCAGCCGAACCTCTTTGAGCACCTGTTCGCGCGGGGTCCGGTCCTTCTGTTTCTTCTTGAGCTGGTACTTGTACCGGCCATAGTCCATGATGCGACAGACCGGCGGCCGTTCCATGGGAGACACTTCCACCAGATCCAGACCGGCTTCGCGGGCTCGCTGCTGAGCCTCAGAGGTCGGGACGACCCCGACCTGCGCGTTGTTCTCGTCAATCAAGCGGACCGGCGAAATCCGAATCTGCTCGTTGACTCGCAGCAACTTGGCGATACGCGATCACCTCCCTTCGGTTGATTTCTGCGGCAGACCGGGCGGACCCGTTGTCCCCCCGCGTCAAACGTCCGGTTTCTTTCCCCGGGTGGCAATCTCCAGCAAGCAGCCGTCAATGAACCTCTCCAGCGGAAAGTTGCCCAAAGAGCGTCCCTCCCGGTCGTTGACGTTGACCGTTCGTTCCGCGGCTTCCTGCTCTCCGATCACCAGGATATACGGAATCTTCAGGGCGCGGCAGCGGTGTTTCTTGGGGCCGATCTTGTCGCTGGACACGTCCAGCTCCACCCGCAGCGCGGCTCGGGCCAGGGCGTCGTAGACCTCGCGCGCATAAGCTTCGCTCTTGTCGCTGATCGTGACCACCGCGGCCTGAATCGGGGCCAGCCAGAGCGGAAACGCGCCGGCGAAATGCTCAATCAGGATGCCGACGAACCGCTCCAGACTGCCGAAAGGCGCCCGGTGAATCATGATCGGGCGGTGCGGACGGTTGTCCCGGCCGGTGTACGTCAGGTCAAACCGCTCCGGCAGATTGTAGTCGATCTGGATGGTGCCGAGCTGCCACTCCCGCTTGATACAGTCCCGGACGACGAAATCGATTTTGGGTCCGTAGAACGCCGCTTCGCCGCGTTCCTCGGTGGCTTTGAGGCCGCTTTCGCGGACGGCGGCGCGGATGTTCTCTTCGGCCTGCTCCCATGACTGGGGCGAACCCGTGTACTTGCTCGAGTCCGGGTCGCGCAGCCCGATGCGCACGCGGTAGTCCGTCAGGTCGACGGCTTCCAGCACGGTCAGCGTGAGCTGAATGGTGGAGCGCATTTCATCGAGCAACTGCTCCGGCGTGCAGAACAGGTGGGCGTCGTCCTGCGTGAAGCCGCGGACGCGCACCATGCCGCTGAGTTCCCCGCTCTGCTCGTACCGGTACACGTTGCCGAACTCGAAGTACCGCACCGGCAGGTCGCGATAGCTGCGCGGCTGCGATTTGTAGACATGCACGTGGTGCGGGCAATTCATCGGCTTGAGCAGGTAGCCGTCTTCGTGCCTCAGTTCGCGGTCGACCACGGCAATCATCGTTTCCGGCGTGTCCGCTTCGAGGAGGCCGGGGATGGCCCCCCAGACCGCCACGACCGCGTCGGCCAGCTTCCGGGCGCGGCCGAATGCCTCCTCCCGCGCCGGACCGGCGTGGGCCGGAATGCGTTCGAGCGTCTGCTGAAGGCTCAGCAGCGTGCGTCCGCGGTCGGTCTCGTGCAGCGGAGGAAACTGGGAATCGCGATAGTAGGGATAGTGCCCGCTGCGGCGATACAGATTCAGTTGTCCGATGTTCGGGCTGTATACCGGCTTGTAACCCCGCAGGAGCATCTCGAATTTCAGGAAGTTCTCCAGCAGCATCCGCACGATGGCGCCTTTGGGGTGCCAGAGCACCAGGCCGCTGCCCACCTCAGGGTCGATGCTGAACAGGTCCAGCTCGCGCCCGATCACGCGGTGATCGCGGGCTTTGGCCTGCTCCAGTTGCCGGAGATGCTCTTTCAGAGCTTTGGGTTTGAAAAAAGCCGTTCCGTACAGCCGCTGCAACGCCTTTTCGTTTACGTCGCCCCGGTAATGCGATCCGCTGACACTGTGAAGCGTGAACGCGCCGATGCGGCCCGTCCGCGGTAGGTGGGGGCCGCGGCAGAGGTCTTCAAAGCACTTGCCCGGGTTCTCCCCCGTCACGTAGAAGCTCAGCATCTCGCCGTCGGCACGCTCGGCGTTGTCCAGTTTGTACCGGTTGCCTTCCTTCTCCAGTTTAGGAAGGGCCTCGCGTCGGGGCAGCTCATAGCGCACGAACGGCCGGTCCTCCTGGATGATCCGCCGCATCACCGCTTCGATCTTCTCGAAGTCGTCCGGCGTCAGGTTGCGATCGAGATCCAGGTCGTAATAGAACCCGTCCTCCACGGCGGGGCCGTAAACGAGCTTCGTCTGGGGGAACAGCTCGCACACCGCCTCCGCCATGACGTGCGCCGCGCTGTGACGCAGTACACGCAAGCTCTCCGGGTTTGTGTCGTCCGCGGTCAGAATGGTGAGCTTGCAATCTCCGGGCAGCGGGGCGTGCAGGTCCAGGATCGTCTCCGGGCCGCCGTTCTGCACTTTGCCGGCAATCGCGGCTTCGGCCAGCTTCGGCCCGATCCTGCCGGCCACATCATACGTGGACGCGCCCTCGTCCATCGTCAGCATCGATCCGTCTGGCAGGGTGATGTTCACGCTACGTCTCCTGCGGGCGGTTGACGCCCCTGTCTTCGCTGCGCTGCACCCCCGGCGGCCGGGCCAAAAGAAAACGACGCTGGATCACCACGCGCGGGAGCCCGGCGGCACGGTCCAACCGACCTGTGCGCGGAGCAACGGTTACCATGTCAGGCGTGTGGTTGACCCAGAGTCGTTCGGATTGATCATACGGGCGATCAACTATCCTCCCGGACGGCAGTCGGCCATGCGGAACCATCGCATTAAAGTGCCACTGACGGCCGGGTTTCCCTTGAGTATAGCAGATCGTCCATTGGCTTCAAGAACCTTGAGTCACCGGCGGACGAAAGGCGATTTCGGGGATCTGGCCGGGCGCGGTCGGCGGCGGGGGCATCAGGGTCTCAGCAGGGCAAGGACTTCCGACCGGGTCCGGGCGTCGCTCTTGCAGCGCCCGCGCATGGCAGACGTAACCATTATGCTGCCAACCTTGCGGACGCCGCGGCAGGTCATGCAACTATGGGTAGCCTGGATGACGACCGCCACCCCCTTGGGGGTGAGGGTATCCATCAGAACGTCGGCGATTTGCGACGTAAGCCGCTCCTGGAGCTGGGGTCGAAGGGCAAACGCCTCGACAACCCGTGCCAGTTTGGAGACGCCCACCACCTTTCCGTTGGGCAGGTAGGCCACCCCGGCACGCCCCTCGAACGGGAGCAGATGGTGCTCACATATGGAGTGAAAGGGGATGTCCCGGAGTACAACCATTTCGTCGTAGGTTTCGGTGAATTGGGTACCAAGACACTGGGCTGGATCGGTGTGCAGCCCGGTGAAGAACTCCGCGTACATGCGGGCGACGCGGGACGGAGTCTGTTGGAGTCCTTCGCGGTCCGGATCCTCACCCACGGCAATGAGGATTTCCCGGACGGCTCGTTCAATTCGTGGCAGGTCCATGTGTGCTTCCGGTCTGGCGGCGGCCCGCCGCGGTCCTCAATCCGCTTCTGATCTTCTCGTGCCGGGCTCATCCGGACTGGGATTCCAATCCAGGCGCGGGGCGTCACCCCACAACAACTCAAGATCGTAGTATTGCCGGTATTCCGGCGCGAATATGTGGATCACAACGTCGACGAAATCGAGCAGCATCCAGGTGGCGGACTCGTAGCCGGCGGATCCGAACAACTTCAGGCCGCATCGTCGGCCCGCTTCCTCGGCGGCGTCAAACGCCGCCCGCATCTGGCGATCGGAAGTGCCCGAGCAGATGACGAAAAAATCCGTGACGGAGCTCAGACCGCGCAGATCGAGAACCACGACGTCCTGGGCTCGGTGATCGTGGACGGCCTGCGCGGCCTGGATGGCCAGTTCCCGGGCATCCGGACCGTGTTGTTGGGGTGGTTTCACTTCACTGCTCATAATACACGCGGCGGTCCAAGGTATCGCACGGGTCTGCTGGCCGCAACCGGCACAGGCCGACCCGGGCGCGATCGTCAGGCGGAGAACAGGGATTGCTGGTGGGGGGAATCGACGGCCGCCCGTTCCTTGACGTCTCGGATTTCCTCGATGAAGGCTTCCACGTTGTCAAACTGGCGGAAGACGGCCATGAAGCGGACGTACGCCACGTGGTTCAGGCGCCGCAGGTGGGTTACGACGTATTGGCCGATCTGCTGGCTGGGCACCTCGCGCTCGTGCTCGCGGAAGATGTCGGACTCCACGGTGTCCACGAGACGTTCCATGGCTTCCGGATCGATGGGGAGCTTGTAGCAGGCATGACGGACGCCCGAGAGGATTTTGTCGCGTCGATAGGGCTCCCTGGCTCCGTCACGTTTGACCACCGCCAGGCGGAGTTCTTCCTCCACTCGTTCTTTCGTTGTGAATCGCCTTCCACAATGGGTGCAGACGCGGCGGCGGCGGATGACGCTGCCGCCCTCAGTCGACCGCGAGTCGATCACCTTGTCGGAGTTATACTGGTTGCAGGCAGGGCAACGCATGGAACGCTCGCCGAAACGTGTATGCTTCCCAGTAGGACGGACGTGCCGTCAGCGACATTTTGACCGCCATAAACGGTACCGGCACCACATATGGTGTGTCAACAGGCCACTGTCGGGCCCCCTGGGCCACTGGACAGCCGCCGCCGGACCTCTACAGTACCCGCGTAATGAATCGAATGATAGACAAACGCGTGGGCCGCGTCCGCCTGCTTGGTCGCTCGCTGGCCGGTGAAGAGACGGTCCTGGCCGCCCCCGAACTGAACGTCTGCTTCGACATCGGTCGGGCTCCTCAGGAGGTCATCCCGATCGACAACATCTGTCTGTCGCACGGGCACATTGATCACTCGGCCAACATCGCCTACTACTTCTCGCACCGGGAGTTCATCGGGGCGTCTCCGGGCCGGCTGATCGTCCACCGCCAGCTTGCGGCCCCTCTTCAGGCTCTGATGGGCGTCTGGGCGGACATCGAGGGCCGCCCGGGCCCCTGGCTGATCGAGCCGGTGCTCCCCGGCGACGAGATACGCATCCGCCGGGGCCTGCTGGTGCGGGCCGTGGAGGTGAACCACGATTCCCGGTCGCTGGGCTTCTCGGTGGTGGAGGAGCGGTTCAAGCTCAAGCCCGAGCTGGCGGACCATACCGGGCCGCAACTGGTCAAGCTGAAGGAACAGGGGGTGGAAATCCAGAATCGCCTGGAAATCCCCCTGTTGGCCTACTGCGGGGATACGGCCGACGGGCCGCATTTTGACCTGGATTGCATTCGAAACGCGGAAGTCCTGCTGCTGGAATGCACGTTTTTCGAGCCGGAGCACGTGGTCCGGGCGCGCAAGGGCAAGCACATTCACGTGCGCGACCTGCCGGGGATCCTCGACCGGCTCCGGTGCCCGAGCATCGTGCTGACCCACGTGACGCACCGAACGGCCCTGCGGGACGCTCGCCGGATCCTCAAGGAGACCGTCAGTCCGGCCGATCTGGAGCGATTGTGTTTCTTCATGGATCGTCCCAGGCGCGCCGCCCCGGCGGGCACGGACTGACTTCAACCGGTGTGCGGTCGACGGAGGACGGCGGTGCCGACGGCGAAAATCTCCACGCAGGCGGCGGGGTTCCTCGAACTGGCCCGGTGGATGTTCGAGGTTTCGTAGCGGACGTTGTAGACCTCCCGGGCCCCGCCCCGCCGGGCCTGCTCCAGCATCCGCAACAGAGCCTCCCGCCGGGCCCGCACCATCAGCGTCTGGTAGGTTCGAACCTCCCCGCCCACGAGCCCTCGCAGCCGGGCGGCGAAGGATTTGAAATAGTCCGTGGCGATGACGACCTGACCCACGACCATCCACGATTCCTGGACGGTCTGGGGCGACGGGACCGCTCGCAGGTTGGTCACGACAAAACCGCGGAACTCCCGCTCTCGGGCGTCCAGAGAGCGGAAGTGACGGTGTTCCACCCAGCTTCCGACGCCATATCCCAAGGCCAGCAGGCCCAGAATGGGCAGTATTTGCAGCCAAAGGGCTTCCATCACGACCCTCCAGGTTCGACGACCACGGCCGTGCCGTAGGCGTACAATTCGGCGGCCCCCTGGGTGATTGAGCTGGTCGAGAAACGCACGTTCACGATGGCGTTGGCGCCCAGCTCCAGGGCCTGGGCCATCATCCGTTCGACGGCCTGGCGACGGGCTTCCGTGAGCAGTTCCGTGTAGCCCTTCAACTCGCCGCCGACGAGATTCTTGAATCCGGCGGCGATGTCGCGGCCGATGTGTTTGGCCCGGATCGTGTTCCCCTGCACCAGTCCTTTGACTTCTCGGATGTTGTATCCCGCAATGGTTTCGGTGTTGACGAGAATCATTGGTAAGGCCTCGAGTGAAGGATCAGGTCCAGACCCGATGGACAAAGCCGGCCCGGTTCAGGGCATTTCGCCCAGCTCGCGGAGGGCCTCGACCACACCAGGTTCCGTCGGATTCAGCGTGTAGGCCGTGCGGAGCATGCGGCCGGCTTCCGTTCGCCTGTTGATCCGGGCGTAGAAGCGGCCCAGCTCGGCATTGGCGTATGGGTTGTTGGGCTCCATGGCGACGGCCTGGCGATAGCGAAGCAGGGCGGCGTCCATGTCGTTCCGCTCCTCCAGCTCGTGCGCCAGGAAGATCTGGCCGCGTGCGGAAGGGCCGACGAACTCCGCCGTCCACTGGGCGACCGCCAGGGCCGCTTCAAACTGCTGTTTGAGTTCCAGGGCCATGTTGGAGCCCCACAGCGCCGGCAACATCCCCGGATGCGCGTTGACGGCCCGGGCGTAGCTGCGGGCCGCGTCGTCTACGTAGCGCATCGCGGCGGGCGCGTTGCGCAGTCGGAATTGTTCCTTGGCCAGGTAGATGTTGCAGTCGCCGAGGTCGTAGAGGTTCCACGGGTCTTCCGGGGTTCTCTCGCGGGCCTCCAGCAGAAGGTTGCGGGCGGCGCCGTATTCCCGCTGGATCATCTTTTCCTGGCCGAGCTGTCTCAACTCGCCGTAGGACAGGTCGTGTCCGCAGCCGCCGAGCCCCACCAGCGCCAGCGACAGCAGGGCCGGACCGCTGATGCACCCACGTCGTTTTGACCATTGCGAGCTCATCGCCATTCCTCGCTGAATGCGGTAACCTCTCAGACCAGCCGGCGCTCCCGGACCGCGTCGGGAACACCACGATGGATGCGCTGCGATACGCCATTCTACACCATCAGGATCGGGCGGGCGAGCACTGGGATTTTCTGCTCGAGCAGGCCGCGATGCTGGCCACCTGGAAGTTCCCCCGAGACCCCACCGCCCCGGACGTTCTGCCAATCGAAGGCGCGCGAATTGCCGACCATCGCAAAGCGTACCTGGATTACGAGGGCCCGGTCAGTGCAGATCGGGGGCACGTTCGGCGGGTGGACGGCGGAGCCTGTGAAATCCTGGAGTCGGGCGAGGTGGCGTGGCGGTTCGAACTCCGGGGCACTCGTCTGAATGGCCGATTTACGCTCCGGATCTGCGGGACGGAGCCGCGCCGCTGGCGGCTGGCCGCGGATGTGGGGGGGAGTCCCCAGGGGAGGCAGGGCGACTGACACGGTTCCGTTGCCCCTGTCGGGAGCCGAGCGGTTCGATTTCGGCACGCAGAATACCGGGCTCGATCGAGAGCGACCGAATTCGGAACCAGCGTTCGCTGGGTTTCCAGAAAAGGCGATTTTCGACGGTTACCCCCTCGGTCTGCAGGCCGGCGTTGCCCTTCTGACGGAAAAAGCGAACGGCGTCGGCCATCGGGTCGGGCATGATGTCGACGTCGCCGTCTGCCGCCGTGAGCACGGGCCGCAGCCGTCGGGCTACGACCGAAATCGGCAGCGGACACGAACCGCAGGCCAACCGGTCCAACTGAATCGTGATGGTGTCGTCCCCGACATCGCACGTCAGCCGGGCACTGAGGATCGCCTCCCAGCCGTTTGAGGTGAATCGCGCGCCGAAAACCGCTCCGCCCGGCTCGAACACCACGACCGGTTCCCGCACGTAGTCGGGTATCCATTCATCCGCGCCGGGCCAGACGTCGGTCCGGACGGCGATCCAGCGATTGATCTGCGCGTCGGTCAACGTAATCTGGAACGGCTGGCCGGCAGGCAGGGCATCGGTGAAGCCGACAACGGTGTCCATGAGCGCCTTCTTGACGTCGTTGTATTCCGCATCGGTGACCTGCGGAGGACGATACCAGTCCGGAACATGGGCCAGCGCCGCCCACAACAAAACACAGGCCATGACCAGCACGCCGGCCAGGGCGGCCAGGATGGGCCAGTATCTGTCCCAGAATCGTCTTCTCTTCTTCCGCTTATGTGACATTGCGTCCGTTCCGCTGGCGGCAGAGTATAGCGGAAGTCACGCTCGAATTGACCCGGCGATTCGCGGTCCCCTAAAATCAGGTGTCACGCTTCGGGAGGGTCTCCGGCGTGCGTGGGGTCACGATCATGGTGAATCGGTTGTGGGGTCCCGTCATCATCCTCTTCTGGCTGGGGGCCATGTCCTGGCTGTTCTGGCACGACGTGCGGCCTCTGTGGCAGGCTCAGGATCCGCCGCAGTCCCTGTCGTCGCAATGGTTGACCGCGGAGCGGATGCGGTAAAAAGCCGCTATCGAGGACAGGGCGGGCAGGCCCATCGGCAGCATCTGGACGGTTTACCGGAATCTTCCGGGGGCGATCGGCCGGGAGGATCTGATTGTGATCGATCATTTTCCACCGATCTCACCCGCCCGGGTGGAGCTGGATACACAATTTGACGACCAGGACCGGCTGGATGAGATGACGGCGGCGGTGGAGGTCGCGGGCCTGTCCCTGAAGCTTGAGGCCGAGCGTTTCGGGACGCAGTTGGCGTTTGTGCTGAGAGTCGGAACGACGACTCAGTCGTTCAAGATCAGCGATGCGGACGCCGGCATGGTTGGTGACCTGTTCAAGCCGTTCTCCGACATGCCAAAACTGGAGGTGGGGCAGACCTGGAGAATGCAGGTGTTCAATCCTCTTTCGATCGTGCTCGGGCACGGAAAACGGTTCTTGCCGATGGTTGTCCGGGTCACCGGGAAGCAGCGATGGGGGACCCATGACGGGATCGTAGACTGCTTTGTGGTGGAATCTTCGCACGCGACGGCTCTGGTCGGCCCGGATGGGACGGTGTATCGACAGGAGACCCAGTTGCCGGTGGGCGGCACCATCGTGATTCGCCGGGAGCGTTTTGACGAGAGGGCGTACAAGAGAGCGAAAGAGGCGGCTCGGCCGACACGGCCTCCGCCGGACGGAGATCCCTCGGTCACGCCCTGGACTGCGGGCCGGCGGCGCGGAAAAACGGATTGAGCCAGATGGAACCCGCGATCGAAATCACCGCTGCGACCAAGGCGTTCGGCCGCAAAGTGGCCGTGGACAACCTCAGCCTGACCATCCCGCGGGGCGAACTGTTCGCCTTCCTCGGCCCCAACGGCGCCGGCAAGACCACCACGATCAAGATGATCTGCGGCCTGCTGCGCCCCCAGCAGGGTCAGGTTCGCGTCTGCGGACATCCGATGGGCGCGGACGGACTGGCCGCCAAGGCCCTGCTGGCCTACGTGCCCGACCAGCCGTTTCTCTACGAGAAGCTTACGGGGCGGGAGTTCCTCAGTTTCGTGGCCGAGATGTACGGGCTGTCGCCGGCGGCGCGGGATGAACGCATGGCGGAGCTCAGCGCGCAGCTCGTGCTCGGTTCGTTCATCGACCAGATGACCGAGAGCTACAGCCACGGCATGAAGCAGCGGCTGGCGCTGGCCGCGGCGCTGTTGCACGATCCGGAAATCCTGGTGGTGGACGAGCCGATGGTGGGCCTGGATCCGCGCACCGTCCGGACGGTGAAGGATCTGTTCGTGCGACGGGTTCGGGAGGGACGGACCGTGTTCATGAGCACGCATACGCTGGAGGTCGCGGAGGCGGTTGCCGATCGTATCGGCATCATCGATCACGGACGGCTGCTGGCGGTGGGAACGATCGGGCAGTTGAAGCAGCGGGCGGCGGGCAGCGCCACCTTGGAAGACGTGTTTCTGCGATTGACGGAGGAGGCGGATGAGTAGCGCGTATGAACAGGCCGGCTGGCTGCCCCCCGGCGTGGGCCTGCTGCTGGGGGCCAAGCGGGTCTCCCTGCGCAACCGCCTGATCGCGGCCCTGCGGGCTTCGCCGATCCGGATCGCATCCACGGTCCTGTTTCTCGTGCTCATCTGGGCCGGGCTGTATTTTCTGTTCTGGGCCATCTTCGAGCAGTTCGATCGCACCCTGGAGGGGGCGGTGGCGGTGCCGCTGGTGTTCAATTTCTTTTTCGTGGCGATGCTGCTGCTGCTGACCTTTTCCAACGCCATCATCGCCTACACGGCCCTGTTCGCGCGAAACGAGACCTCGTATCTACTGGCGGCGCCGGTGCCCGCGAAGGCCGTGGTGCTCGTCAAGTATCTGGAAACGCTGCTGTTTTCGAGCTGGTCCTTTTTCCTGCTCGGCCTGCCGCTGATGGTGGCCATTACGAACCTGCACTCCATGCAGAGCCCGGGTGTCTTCTGTGGGCTCTTTCTGGGGCTGTTCCTGGCTTTTGTTCCCATCCCGGGCGCCTTGGGGTTGATCGGGGCCTGGCTGATAGCCCGTTGCGTTCCCCGTACGATCCGACGCGGGCTGCTGACGGTCGGAATCGCGATCATCGTGGTGGCGGCGATTCTGGGGCTGCGGGCCGTGCAACTGAACGAAACCGACACCACGGTGTGGCTCAAGGGTTTTTTCAAGAAGATGGAGTTCGTGCAGTCCGTGCTGCTGCCGAACTCCTGGGTGAGTATGGGGATCGAAGAGGCCGTCCAGGGGCGGTTGGGCGCGGCGATGAGCTACCTGCTGGTCGTTCTGGCCAACGCCCTGTTTCTGAGTCTGCTGGCCGTTCGCATTGTGGCTCGGGGCCTGATGGGGGCTTATGATCGGGCGACCAGTTCTCGCGGACGGACGGGGCGGGCGGCGGCCAAGGTCGCCGGGGGCGTGGCCGGTGCGCTGTTCTTCTACCTTCCCAAACCCCTGCGGCTGATTGCCGTGAAGGATTTCCGGACGTTCGTGCGGGATCCCATGCAGTGGAGCCAGCTCGGCATTCTGTTCGGCCTGATGGGTCTGTACCTGTTGAACATGCCGCGGTTTCAGATCGAAATGGTGACCGAGCGACTGTCCCTGCTCGTGCCGTTTCTGAATCTCTGTGCCGTCTGCTTCATTCTGGCCACGTTCACCACGCGGTTCGTGTTTCCGCTGGTGTCGCTGGAAGGCCATCAGCTTTGGCTGATCGGCCTGCTGCCGATCCCGCGCGGGCAGATTCTGCTGGCGAAGTTCGCATTTGCCCTGACGGTCAGCACGGCGGTGGCCGTCGGCACGATGGGCCTGGCGGCTTTCATTCTTCGGATGCCCGCCGTCTGGACGGCAGTGTACCTGACGGTGACGTTCGCGGTGTGTGTGGGTGTGTGCGGGTTGGCTGTCGGCTTGGGGGCGCGAATGCCGATGTTGGGCGAGAAGAATCCCACGCTGATCGCCAACGGTTTCGGGGGCACGGTGAATCTCATTGCGACGGTCGGTCTGATCGTCTGCGTCCTGGCGGGAATGGGCGTCGCGGCGTTCAAGGCGGGGATGTTGTCGGTGGCTCCGAGCGTGCAGGATACGACGCTTCACCTGACGGCGGCGGTGGTGGGGTTCGCCGTGGTCGTCGGCGCGATCGCCATGGCCGTCGGCGCTCGGCATTTGCGGCGGCTGGAAGTATGAACCCGGTTCCCGGGGACCGTCCGCCCGCAAAGCATCGGTGCCGCAGGCTGTCCGCCGAAACCGCCGGGCGAAACAGCGCGCCGGCCGGCGTCCGCTACATTTCCACGGTGTCGTCCGCGTGGATCGGCCCCAGGTCGGGCTTCTTCTTCGATCGTTCCCGAGGCGGGAATTTTACCTCGGTGCGAGCCTCGATCCTCTTCGGATCGAGCCAGTCACGCTGAAACTCCATCGCCCGCACTCTCTGAATGCTTTGTGCCATGCTGGGCCGCAGCGTGCGGTATAGACTCTCGG
>MTKY01046856.1_pt1 | contig 32607 bp, 21 predicted proteins | sample 1042731 | NCBI WGS metagenome assembly MTKY01 (sample SAMN06212206, study PRJNA360538) | anaerobic digester metagenome | biome: Wastewater treatment plant; material: sludge; isolation source: anaerobic digester fed with sludge from wastewater treatment plant | place: Denmark: WWTP Soeholt ...
AGGCCGTGGTGCCCGGGAAGAGGTTCACGGAGGAAGAGGGGACCAGCCTCCGGCCCTCGACAAGGCTTTACGCGGTGGAAGACGAGGCATCCCAGGCCTGAGGCATTGGGGTCAAGCCTCGCCCCGTGCCAGGCATTGGGGTCAAGCCTCGCCCCGTGCCTGGGGCACTTGGATCAAACCCGGCTTTGGGGCTGGCCCCCGGGCCTCCATAAGCTGGATGGACAAGGACACCGCAGACCTTACAGGATTCCTGGAGAGGGCGAACGCGCTGGAGGCACCGGAGGAGTGCCAGGCTTTCAAGCAGGAATACTGCGCCATGCCGCAGGAGGAACTGCGTGTCGAAGGCCCAGGGCTTTATCTGTCGGGGATGCGGGTGACCGCGCCGGTCGCCTTGTCCACCGCGTACCAGCCGTAAGGCGTCGCGTCGCCGGAATAGGGTTGCTCGAACAGGTAGATTACGTACGCGTCGCCCTCGTCCGTGACGTTGTAAGCGGAATAGAAGCTCTCCCAGAACCAGGACGCCAGCTCCGGCACCTCGAGGAGCGCGCTGAAGGCCTCCTCCTGTGAGTCGATGGGCAGGATGATGTCGACCTTGTAGGAATCCTCGACGGTCTCCCAGTCCTCCATGGAGACGAGAAGGTCCCTGAGGGACGCCAGCTCGTCCAGGTCGAAGCCCACCTCCTCCAGGAAGTCGGCGGCAAGGTACCATTCTCCGTCCACCTTCTGCAGGCGCACGTACGACATGTCGGTATCGGCCGCCTCCTCGCTGACCTTCTCTCCGTCCTCGCCGGTGTAGGTCACGGTGCCGTCCGTGAACTCGACCTCGGCTCCGTCGCCGTCTATGCGGGTGTCCATCTTCCTTATGTCTATCTCCAGGTCGTCCGGGACCGATTCGAAGAAGTACTCGAAGAAGATGCCGTAGTAGTCGTCCAGGGCGGCCTCCAGCTCGGCGCGAAAGGAGGGGTCGAGCGTGGACGCGAACAGGTCGGCGTCCTTGTCCTCCCAGGACGAGAGGAAGTTCCGCGCCACCTCTTCGGCCGCGGTGACGTCGGCGCTGGAGGGTCCCCCGAAGACCACGAAGACCAGCACCAGGACGATGGCGACCACCGCCGCGAGCCCGAGGCCGCCGAGCACCCAGGGCAGGGGCGACTTACCCTTGGGCGGGGAGTAGGGGCCGGTCTGCGCGGGGATTTGCCCCGCGGGAGGTTGAGCCGCCGGAGGCCCGGGTGGAGCCGGAGGCCCGGGTGGAGCGGGGGCCTGCATCATGGGAGGCCCGGGTGGAGCGGGGGCCTGCATCATGGGAGGCCCGGGTGGTACTGGGGCTTGAGCAGCCGGGCCCAGTTGTTCAGACCGGCCCGCTTGCGCAGCCGCTTCGACCTGTTCAGCTCCGGAGTCCGCCTGCGCTCCGCAATAGGGACAGAACCCGGCACCGTCACCAAGTTCCTTGCCGCATTTCGAGCAAAACATGACGTCCCCCTTGTTCGTTTCCCGCTACATCCCCCTACAGTCTACCAGCCTCGGGCGCCGGGGTCAGGCCCAAATCCGGGCCTGACCCAGGGTCTGACCGGCCACAGGCCACAGGCCACAAACCCGGGCCTTACCCCCATGCTCGGCTCTTCAATGCCTGCACCTTCCACACTGTCCAGCATCGTTCTATAATCAAGCCATACGGGGATGCAGACTGCGGCAGCCTGTAAGGAGGGCATTTGGGCTTCAATAATCGTGAGGTGGCCGGTAGGCCGCTTTTTTTATTCTTGCTATCCCTGCTCGCGTTGTTCGTAATCCCGATGCTTTCATTTGGAGGACAGGCGGAGGCGGCTCCTTCACCTCCGACGGTGCAGACGGACGCCACCACCCGGGACCTCGGCTTCGCCCCCAAAGAATATATCCTTAACGGGCAGATAACCGGCACCGGCGGCGAGGAATGCGACGAGCGTGGGTTCGACTACCGCAAGCAGGGGGATGAGGCCTGGACGTCCTGGACCGAGACGGGATCCTTCGGCACGGGAGCTTTCTCTTCGGATAACCTGGCGGGCCTCGAAGCGGGGGCCGTATATGCTGTTGTGGCCAAGGCTCACAACTCCGCCGGCTGGGGCTACGGCGAGACGCTCACCTTCAGGATCATAGGCGTGCCCGAAATGACCACCGATAGCTCGAGCGATATCACCTCCAGCTCCGCGACCCTGCACGGGACCCTGGTGGACGACGGCGGCGAGGCCTGCTGGCGCCGGGGGTTCTATTACCGCAAGGTGGCTCCGGTGCCCGAGACCTCCGTTTATCAGGACGGGTCCTTTACCCCGAACGTCGCCCTATCCGACGGCTTCGAGGACGGGGACCTGGACCCCTTCACCACGGAAGGCGACATCTACTGGTCCGTGACGGACCAGGATTTCTACACCGCTCCCTACGCCGCCGTCAGCGGGGGCATCGGCGATGGGCAGATAAGCATCCTCAGGCTGGAGGTCGACATGTCCGGCGAGGGCACCGTGCGCTTCGCCCGCAAGGTCTCCAGCGAGGAAGGGCGTGATTTCCTCGCCTTTTTCATAGACGACGTAGAGCAGGATGAATGGTCCGGAGAGGTGGCCTGGGCGCAGGTGAGCTATCCCCTGGAGAAAGGTCCCCATGCCCTGGAATGGAGATATGAAAAGGACGGAGGCAACGCGGCGGGCGACGACAGCGCCTGGGTGGACGCCGTCTACGCCTCCAGCCCCGCTTCCTACAGCATCACCGCCACCGGCCTAGAGCCGGGCACCACGTACGAGTTCTGGGCTTACGCCGTCAACATGAGCAATCTTGGGCACGGCGGTTCCCTGTCCTTCACCACCGATTACGTAGTCCCCACCGTGCGCACCGACCCCGCCACCGCTGTGACCGGCGACGCGGCGACCCTCAACGGATACGTGCTCAACCCCGGGGGCCAGTACTACGACGGGCGCGGCTTCGACTACCGCGAGAAGGGCGAGACGGAATGGCAGGAATATACGGATAGCGCCTACTTTACGGGATCGGGCGCCTTTTCCGGCTCCGTCTCCGGCCTGGACCCCAACGCCGACTACGAGTTCCGCGCCAAGGCCCACAACGCGGCGGGGTGGGGTTACGGTTCCACCGTCACCCTGCATACCCTGGTGGAGCCTCCATTGGTGCAGACGGACCCGGCAACGGACGTCACCCACAACTCCGCCACCCTGAACGCCACCATCACCTACACGGGAGGAGAGGACTGCGACTTCCGCGCCATAGTCTACCGCAAGCAGGGGACGACGATGTGGACGCCTTGGCAGGAGGAGGGCGCCTTCGGCACCGGTGTTTTCTCCGTCGCCATAAACGGCCTGGATGCCGGCACCCCCTACGAGTTCTACTGTTATGCCCATAACAGCGTCGGCACCGCATACGGGTCGACGCTCACCTTCACCACCCTCGACGTGCCGGGTGTGAGCACCCTCGAAGAGAGCGATGTCGTGCCGGAATCCGCTACCCTTAACGGCGAGATAACCTCGACGGGCGGCGCGGACTGTGATGAGCGCGGCTTCGACTACCGCGCGAAGGGGGAGACGACGTGGCAGTCCTGGACCGAGGCCGGCACCTTCGGGACCGGCACGTTCTCCTGGGGCCTCACCGGGCTCTCTCCCGGCAGTTTCTGGGAATTCCGCGCCAAGGCCCACAACCAGGTGGGGTGGGGCTACGGCGATATCGAGAGCCTCGAAACGCCGCCGGTGCCGCCGTCGGTTGCGACCTGTTCAGCGACCGGTATCTCTGGCACCTGGGCCCAACTGAACGGCGAGATCACCGACACCGGGGGCAGGAACTGCGATTACCGGGGCTTCGATTACCGCATGCAGGGGGAGGAAGAGTGGCAGGAATGGACAGAGTACCGCGAGGTAGTATTCAATCAGATTGACGGGTGGGGGGGCGGATACGGGACCGGCACCTACAGCCATGTTCTGACCGACATCGAATCCGGTGCCACTTACGAGTTCCGCGCCAAGGCACACAACCATGCCGGATGGACATACGGAGACGTCCTGAGCTTCACTACCCTCTACGCACCCGTCATGCACACCGACCCCGCCACCGGCGTGGACACCGACTCCGCCATACTGCACGGCGAGATACTCGATACCGGGGGCGATGACTGCGGCTTCCGAGGGTTCCAGTTGCGCCAGCAGGGGGAGACGGATTGGACAGACGGGTGGTCGGAGTACGAAAGCACATATCCCGCGGGCCCTTACTCGCACGAGATCGACGGCCTGTCCCCCGGGACGGACTACGAGTACCGGGCTTACGCCAGCAACTGGTGCGGGTACGGCTACGGGGAGATCGCCGGATTTCGCACCGCGGTGCTGCCGCAGGCGCGCAGCGATCCTGCCACCGGCATCGGAACCACGACCGCCACGCTCAACGGCTGCATCGTGGATGCGGGGGGAGAGAACTGCGACCAGCGCGGCTTCGAATACCGCGTGCAGGGGGAGACAACCTGGCAGGAATGGACCGAGGCCGGGTCCTTCCCGACGGGGTTGTGCCTGGAGGACGGATTCGAGGACGGGGAGCTGCTGCCCTTCCGCACGGGATGGCTGGCAGAGCCCTGGGTACACGACGACGCCACGGCCTACACGGGGTCCTGGAGCATGCGCAGCGGCGCCATAGGCGATGATGGAAAATCCAACCTCTATACTTACATGTACGATTGCAGCCGCATCAGCTTCGCCCGCAAGGTATCCAGCGAGGAGGGTTGCGACTTTCTCGTCCTGTACGAAGGCGAGATAGAGATAGGCCACTGGTCCGGAGCGCTGGATTGGGAGGTTATCAGCCTCGACCTGCCGCAAGGCTCCCACGAATTCCGCTTCCAGTACGAGAAGGACGGCAGCCTGAGCGCCGGTTCCGACTGCGCCTGGGTTGATGACGTTGTCATAGACAGCCCCTTCAGCCATGGGCTGGACGGCCTGCTCCCCGCCACGACCTATGAGTTCCGCGCCAAGGCGCAGAACACGGCGGGATGGGGATACGGGGGCACCCTTACCTTCACCACCCAGGGCATACCCGAGGTGGGCACGTCGCAGGCTACGGGCATCGTCACGGATTCGGCCACCCTGAACGGCGAGATAGAAGACCAGGGAGCCTCCCCCTGCGACTGGCGCGGCTTCGAATATCGCCCCCAGGGGCAGGACCACTGGGACGAATGGACGGAAGGCGGCGCCTTAGGGGAGGGGACGTATTCGCATACCCTCACCGGGCTTGTTCCCGGCACCGGCTACTCCTTCCGCGCCAAAGCCCATAACACCGACGGCTGGGGCTACGGAGAGACCCTCTCCTTCACTACCGCAAAGGCGCCGGTGATGGAGACGGATGACGCCACCTCCATCACCAGCTCGTCGGCGGTGCTGGGTGGGGCAATCGCCGATACCGGCGGGGAGGCTTGCAGCACGCGGGGCTTCCAGTACCGCGTGAAGGGAGAGTCGACCTGGCAGGTATGGGAAGAGGCGGGCAGCTTCGCCCCCGACCGTATCGGCTGCTGGGGGTTCGAGGACGGCGCTGTTTCCAGCCCCTTCCAGACAGGCCAGCCGCTCCAGGAATGGTACGCGGAGGAGAGCGGATGCGGCGCTTTCAACGGCGCCTTCTGCGCCAGGTCCCCCTACCTGGGTGACAAGGACTGGGGGAGCGCGCATATCACCCTGGTCGCAGATGTCCCGGATGACGGCTACCACATAAGGTTCGCGCGCAGGGTATCCAGCGAGGAGTCAAAAGACTTCCTCTTCTTCCACATAAACATGGGCCCCGGAAACATGGAGCCCGTCGAATGGTGGTCCGGCGAGGTGCCCTGGGGGACGGAGGCCTACGAGGTGCCGGCGGGGCACAACGAGTTCTACTGGTGGTACAAGAAGGACCCGGGGCACGCCGGGGAGGACGCGGCCTGGATCGACGACGTGGTGCTGGAGAACACCGTCCCGTACAGCCACGAGTTGACCGGCCTGCAGATGAACACCACCTACGAGTTCAGGTCCATGGCCCTGGATACCCATGGCTGGGGCTACGGAGACCCGGTCGAGTTCACCACCGCCGATTACCCCACGGTATGGACCAATCCCGCCACCTGGATCAGCCCGGCCTCGGCCCGCCTCAATGGCAGGATCTACAGCACCGGGGGTCAGAACTGCGACTGCCGCGGGTTCGAGTACCGCGCCCAGGGTGACAGCACCTGGCAGGAGTGGGTGGAGACGGGCGACTTCGTCGCCGAGGAATACGGTGGCGTGATATCGGGGTTAGAGCCCAACCGGGCCTACGAATTCCGCGCCAAGGCCCATAACTCCGCGGGATGGGTCTATGGGGATATCCTGGCTTTTACCACGCCCGCGGCCGTGCCGGTTGTGGAGACGCGGCCGGCAACGGGCCTTGGCGAGGAAGCCGCAACGCTCGGGGGCGATATAAAGGATATTGGCGGAGACGACTGCGACCGGAGGGGATTCGACTACCGCAAGCAGGGGGACTCGGCTTGGACGTCCCGGACGGAGGCGGGCTCCTTCGGGACGGGCGCGTTCTCCCTTACGGTTGACGGGCTGGAGACGGGCAGCACCTACGAATACCGCGCCAAGGCCGACAATTCCGGGGGATGGGGCTACGGTGAGGTCAAGAGTTTCACCACCGAAGCCTCTGCCGCCTCCACCTGGTACCTGGCCGAGGGCTCCACGGACTGGGGCTTCGACTGCTACGTATCCATCATGAACCCCAACCCGGAGGCGGTGAGCGTGAAGGTCACCTACATGACCTCAACAGGGCCGGTGCCCGGCCCCACCGTGGCCATGACCGCCCAGAGCCAGGCTACGGTGTTCCCGCGCGAGACCCTGGGGGCCGCGGACTTCTCCACCCGGGTGGAATGTGTGGAGGGGAAGAGCATAGCCGTGGACCGCACCATGTACTGGACAGGCCCCAGCGCCCAGTGTGCCGAGGCCCACTGCGCCAGCGGGGTCACCTCCCCCGACACCACCTGGTATATGCCCGAGGGCTCCACCGCCTGGGGCTTCGAGTGCTACCTGCTTATCCAGAACCCGGGGGATGCCCCCGCGAGCTGCGACATCACCTGGATGATCCAGGGCAAGGATCCGGTCGTGAGCCCGGTCACCGTGCCCGGCTCCTCCCGCGCCACCTACAACATGGCCGATTTCATCGGGGCCGAGGACGCCTCCATCCGCGTCACCTCGGGTGAGCCCGTCATCTGCGAGCGCGCCATGTACAGGAACAACCGCCGGGAGGGACACGACTCCGGGGGCACCACCAACGCGCAAGGGGATTACTACCTGGCCGAGGGTTGCAGCGGCTTCGGGTTTACCACCTACGTGCTCATCCAGAACCCGCAGGACACACCGACGGAGGTGACCGTGACCTACCAGGCGGTCGCGGGACCGGTCCCGGGTCCCTCCTTCGTGATGCCCCCCAATTCCCGCCACACCATATGCGTGAACGACTCCACGCAGATACCCGGGCCCGATCCCTCCTTCTCCACCCACGTGCACGGCTCGGCCCCCATCATCTGCGAGCGGGCCATGTACTGGCGCGGGGGGCCGGACGCGGGAGAGGCGTGCCACGACTCCATCGGCCTTTCCGCCCCCCACACCGCCTGGTTCCTGGCCGACGGCCAGTCATCGGAGGGGCGGGAGACCTTCATCCTGGTGCAGAATCCGGGGGGCGAGGACGTCCAGGTGGAGATCACCTATATGACCCCCACGGGCACGGGCAACGTGGTGCGGGGCGAGATCATCCCGGCGGGCTCCCGCCGCACCTTCAACCTGGCCGAGCACGCGGGCATCACCGGCAGGGCCGCCATCCGCATCACCTGCGGCTTCGGCAAGAAGGTCATGTGCGAGCGCGCCATGTACTGGAACTCCCGCGGGGCCGGCACCGACACCATCGGCGCCTACTCCGACTGAGCCGCCCCCCAGGTCGGGTCTCCTTCGAGGCATTGGGGTCAAGCCTCGCCTCGTGCCTCAGGCATTGGGGTCAAGCCTCGCCTCGCAGGCATTGGGGTCAAGCCTCGCCTCGTGCCTGAGATGAACCGCCCCGACTTTCCTGCAGGCTCCAAGTTCTGAGAGGATGGAGCCATGAAACGAAAAAGATATCCCCCAGAGTTTAAGGAACGGGCGGTGCGCATGGTCTTGGATCACGGGGGCGAGTATCCGACGCAATGGGCGGCGATATGTCTGTCTCCGGCAAGCTGGGAATGGCCGCCGAGACGCTGCGCACCTGGGTGAGGCAGGCCGAGACGGACGTAGGCCACAGGCCCGGCCTCACCACAGATGAGCGCGAGCGCCTGAGGGAGCTGGAGCGCTAGAACCGCGAACTCCGGCGGGCCAACGAGATCCTCAAAAGCGCCGCGGCTTTTTTCGGGGCGGAGCTCGACCGCCAACAGCCGAAATGATCGCCTATATCGACCAGAACCGGGACCGCTTCGGGGTCGAGCCGATCTGCAGGTACTTGCCGATCGCCCCGTCTATCCGCTATACCGAGCGCCTGGCCGATGCGGGGGCCGCCTCATCCGCCGGATCCCGGGGCGACAGCTACGACAACGCCTTGGCCGAGACGATCATCGGCCTTTACAAGACCGAGCTCATTCGCAACCGCGGACCATGGAAGTAACTTGACGAGGTAGAATACGCCACCTTGGAGTGGGTAGACTGGTTCGATCACCGCCGAATCCTCGAACCCATTGGCAATATTCCGCCAGCGGAATTCGAGGCTTATTATTGGGGAAAGGAGGGAGAGGAAAAGACGGAAGGACTCAAGCAACCGAGTCTCCGGTAAACCCGGGGCGGTTCAGGTTCAGGCACGGGGCGAGGCTTGACCCCATGTGCCCCAGGCACGGGGCGAGGCTTGACCCCAATGCCTGAGGCATGTTCCAAGGGTCGAACCCTCAGGATTTGTCCTCCATGATCATCACCCTCAGCTCGCGCTTGAGGATCTTACCCACGGCGCTGACGGGGAGGGTGTCGTAGAAGTTGAGGAGCTTGGGCACCTTGTAGGGAGCCACGGTGTCCCGCAGGTACTGCATGAGCTTCTCCTTCTCCTCCTCGCTCTTCTCGATCCCAGGCTTGAGTATCACCGCGGCCATCACGCGCTCGGAGCCCGGACGGTCGGGGTCGGGGAAGCCTATGGTCGCGGCCATCTCCACGTCCGGGTGCTTGGCGAGCTCGTCGTCGAGTTCGCGGGTGAAGACCTTGTAGCCGGACACGATGACCATGTCCTTGAGGCGGTCGACCACGTAGAAGTAGCCGTCCTCGTCCATGCGCCCCAGGTCGCCGGTGTGCATCCAGCCGTCCCTGATGGCGTTGGCCGTCTCCTCCTGCTTGTTGTAGTAGCCCTTCATCACCTGCGGGCCGCGCACGCATATCTCGCCCGTCTCGCCCAGGGGCACGGGCTCGTCCGTCTCGGGATCGGTGAGCTTGACCTCCGTGTCAGGGTAGGGGATGCCCACCGAGCCGATCTTCTTCATGCCGTAGCGCGGGTTGCAGATGGTGATGGGCGAGGTCTCGGTCATGCCGTACAATTCGATGAACTTGTTCTCGCCGACCACCCGGTTGATATCGGGGATGCTCTCCGGCGGGAAGGGCGCGGCGCCGCTGATGCAGTACTCGATGCCGCTGAAGTCGAGCGCCCTGAACTCCGGCTTCTTCAGCAGCTCGAAGAAGATTGTGGGGACGTTGATGATGGAGTTCGGCTTATGCTTCTCAATGGCGCCGATGATGAAGTCCAGGTCGCGCGGGTTGGGCACGCAGATCTGGCCCATGCCGCCCTGCAGGAGGCCGGCGGCCATGGCCAGCCCGGCCATGTGGAACATGGGGAAGGCCGATATCCCGACCTCTCCGTTATACCCCGGCACGTCCGCCCAGGTGAGGGTCATGAGGCACATGGCCATGAAGTTGCGCTGGGTGAGCACCGCCCCCTTGGAGGGCCCGGTGGTGCCGCCGGTGTACATGATGAAGATAGTGTCGTCCATGGTGCGCGGGACCAGGACGAGGTCCTCGGGCATGCCCTCGATGGCGTCTGCGAAGGAGACGACCGTCTTGCCTGGGATATCCTGCACCTGTACCGGGGGGAACTCCCCGGGCATGAAATCGGTGGTCCCCGCCACGATGACCGTGGAGAAGCCGCACTTGTCCGCCACCCCGGCGATGAGGGGGAAGAGCATGTCCATGGTGAGCACCACCTTGGCGCCGGAGTCGTTGAGCTGGTGCTCCAGCTCGTGGGGGGTGAGCAGGGGGCTGATACCGGTGGTGACGCACCCCGCCTTCTGTGCCGCGACCATGCAGATATAGTTCGCAGGGATGTTGAGGGCGTGCAGCCCGATAACGTCGTCCGGTTTGAGGCCGAGCTTGAGGAAGTAGGCAGCCATCTGGTTGGAGAGGTTGTCCACGTCCCTGAAGGTGAGGACGTTGTCCATGTAGATGAGGGCCCGGTTGTCCGGCACCCTCGCCGCCGCCTCCACGAACTTCTCGTTGTAGGGCTTGTCCTCGTAGTCGAGGAACTCCGTGACGTGGTCGTCGTAGTACTTGAGCCATGGTTTTTGAGCGTAGATGTCCGTCATTCCAAACCTCCCTGCTTGTCCCCGGCGATCCGGCTTGGGATAGAGGTTGTTCGGCTGGGAGTGCGTAGCTGTCTATGGATCGCCCCTTACCGACCTTCGATCAATAGCAGCATTTTACCACAGGCACTGGGGTCAAGCCTCGCCTCGTGCCTCAGGCACTGGGGTCAAGCCTCGCCTCGTGCCTCAGGTATCGCAGAGGCATGGGGGTCAATATCGGGTAAAAAGAAGCGGGGCCGGGATTTCTCCCGACCCCCAGAAAGATCGGCGGTGCGACCCTGCTTACTTGTTCCTCCTGCGCCTTCTCCAGCGTCTGGCCGAGCCGGCGAGGGAGAGCAGCCCCAGGGAGAGGCCGAGCATGAGTATGCCGGTGGCGCTCCCCTGGCCGCAGCTAACCCCGATCCAGAAGGCGAAGAGCAGGCGGGCCTCCTTCCCGCTGGGGTTGGTGACCACCACGTCGTAAGCACCCGGGCTCTGGGCCAGGACCAGAAGCGAGCAGGTGATCTCATTCTCGGACACCACCTTCACGTTGGAGGCGTCGATGACGGCGTCGCCCATCGTGAGCTTCACCGTTGCGCCGGGCTGGAATCCCGTCCCCGTGATCGTGAGGTCGACGAACCAGGAGAACTGGGAGACGGTGTCTGGCGTGACCCCGGTCACCGTGAGGTTAACCGGCGCCCCCGTGGTCGCCTGCACGACGTTGGAGAGGCCGGACCAGTTGGGCACCTCGTCCCCGGCCTTCAGGGCGAAGTAGTACGCGGTGTTCGGGGACAGGCCGGACACGAGGAAGGCCTCCGGCTGGCCGGGCGCCTTCGGGGCAGGCTCGCCCGCGCACTGCGCGGCGGCGTTCCAGTTGGCCTCGGTGATCGGGCTGGTGGAATAGCGTATGTCGTAGGCGGCGGCTCCGGCGTAGGTGCCGTTGTCGCCCGGAGCGGTCCAGCTCAGGGCGGCCGAGACGTCGTAGGCCGCGGTCACCGCCAGGTTGTTCACAGTCGCCGGGGGCGTTACGTCGTTGCTCTCGCACAGGATGACGAGCAGCGACTTGTCCCCACTCACGTCAACGTTCACCGCCTGTCCCGGCCCGTAGCCGGTGGCATCCGGCGGTATCGTCTCCAGGATCAGGGAGGAGGATGGGAAGACGACGGCGCTGAAGGCGCCCTGGCCGTCGGTCGAGCGGCGGCTGTCGAAGCTCCCGGAGAGGTCGCCCCAGGTGCCGCCGGCGGCCATGCCCACCTGGACGCCCGACACGGCGCCCGCCGGGCCGACCACCTTGCCCGTGACGTAGGCCTCGCTGAGGTTGATGTCCATGGTGGTGCTGCCGTTTATTGCGACCGTGCCGGCCCAGGCGACCTGGAAGGAGGAGGGGATGTTGTCCGGGGCCCCGAGGAACCCGCTTATCACCTTTACCGTGTAGTCTCCGGTCGGGACGCCGATGGCGAAAGCGCCCGCCGCGTCCGTGCTGCCGAGCTTGCTGTAACCCGCCTTCTCGAGGCTCACATACTGGTAGGGGACGGGGTCTCCGTCCCTGTCCAGCAGGCTGCCGCTGAAGGTGACCGGGTCCGCCAGGGTGATGTTCCTCGTGCCGTCGGCGGTGACGCTCATGCTGGTCCTGGTGTAGGCACAGGCGCTGGTATCGGGCGGCGTGGCCTCCACGGTCATGGAGGAGGAGGGCAGGATGACTGCCGAGTAGTTGCCCGCGCTGTCGCTGGTGGCATAGCTGTCGTAGCTGCCGCTGAAGGAGCCGAAGGTGCCGCTGGCGCTGAAGTGGAGCTGGACGTCGGGCACCGGGGCGCCGGAGGAGTTCAGTACGGTGCCGCCGAGATAGACCTCGCTCAGGGCGAGGTTGGCGGTGGCGCCGAGCACGGGCCAGAGGTACACGGTCGATGTCCTGGTGAGCTTGAAGGTTGTGGGGGCGTTGGCCGGGTTGGCGAGGAACCCGTTCGACACCTCGATGGAATAGGTGCCCGATTTGGCCTTGATGTCGTAGGAGCCCTCCTCGTTTGTGGTGGCACCCTTCGAGAACCCGTCCCGCGTGAGGGTGACGTTCTGGCCGGGGATGGGGTTTCCGCTCCTGTCCCGCAGCTTGCCGCTGCAGGTGACCGCGCCATCCAATACGACGTTCTTCGTGGTGTCTGACAGGGCGCTCACGCCCTCTACCTTAGTGATGTCGAAGATGCCGATGTCGAGCACGTCCAGGGGAGTCGCCTCGATGGTGAGGGACGCGCAGGGGAAGATGACGGCGGAATATTTGCCGAGCGCGTCGGTGGTGGCGTAGCTGTCGAACCTGCCCGAGAACGCGCCGAAGGTGGTGTTGCCGCTAACGTGGACTATCGTGCCGGGAACGGGGATGACCCCCAGGAGGTCCGTCACCTTGCCGCTGAGATAGACCTGGTTCAAGGTGATGTCCATGGTGGTGTTGCCGCTGAGGGTCACGGTCCCGCTCCTCGTCACCTGGTAGTTGGCGGGCACGTTGGGGGGCACGACGAAGAGCCCGCTTATCACCTCGATGGTGTAGTCTCCCGGGGGGACCTTCATGGAGAAGAGTCCCTGGTCGTCGGTGCTCGCCGTCTTCCCGAAGGGGGTGCGCTTGAGGTGCACCGTCTGGTTGGGGACGGGGGCGCCGTTCCTGTCCAGCACGCGGCCGCTGAAGGTGACCATGTTGGCGGGGATGAAGAGGATGTCCAGGTCGACGTCGGTCGAGACCGACAGGCCCGCGTAGGTCCCTCCCTGGAGGCCGCTCGCGGCGGGAGGGGAGGCCTTCACGTCGAAGGTGCCCGCGGGCACCTGCAGGCTGTAGGCGCCGGCGGGGTTCGTGGTGGCCGTGGCCACGACGGCGTGGCTCGAGGGGTTCTCGGCGTTGACCACGACCCCGGGTACCGCGCTCCCGGCCTCGTTCCTGGCGACGCCGGATATCACGGGCCCGCTGGCCTGGTTGTAGGCGGCGCCGGGCGCGAGGGAGAACAGCGGCCCGCCGTCCCTCGCTGGAGCGGCCCCCGCGCCGCCGACGGCCGGTGGCGCGGGAAAGGCCATGGTCATCGCGATGAGCGTAAGGATCACCGGCAGGAAAAAGGCTCTCTTCATCGTCGTCTTCATCGTCGTCACCCCCGATTACTCGCGCGCTGGCTCGTTTGTGTGAACCACCCTATCTCATTAGATGCCCGTTGCAACGGCGCATGTCGGGGCACGGCCGCGCCCGTCATGCTGGAAACGCCGTATATGACGCGGCACCCCGCGGTGCCGCCGGTAAAGCGGAAATGCGGAGGGAACGGGAAAAGCAGGGCAATACGCCACGGAACATGTTGCCGTCTTCGCGATTGCGGGCAGCGTCTTTCGCATGGGCTTTCGCATCCCTTGCGAGGGTTAACGGTCTCACCCTCTAGTTTTGCGGGAGGTTTACCGGCTGCTTCCCCCAAAATGTAACTGTGCAGTATATATAACATTTATCGTGTCGGCTGGCAATATACGTTCCATCTTGTTCCAGCGTTTCCGCTGGCAATATACGTTCAACCGTTCCCCGGGCAGGATACGTTCCCGCGTATTCCCGCGGCCCCCATGACCGGGCGGGCCGGAAGGTGTATTATATGGGTGTAGGAGGTTTAAATGAAGCACAGGTCGAATAGGTGAATTCTGCCACGAAAACCCAGGAAGAAGACCCCGTACGCTTGTATCTCAAGGAAATAGGGAAGGTACCACTGCTCACCCAGAGTGAGGAAGTTGACCTGGCCAGGAAGAACGAAGCGGGAAGGGAAGCTTCCTTGCGCCTGCGCGAGGGGGCGGATTCGCTCACCCGTGAGGAGCTGAGGCGTCTGCGGCGCCAGGAGCGCACCGGCCTCGAGGCCAGGCGCAAGCTGGTGGAGGCCAACCTCAGGCTGGTCGTGTCCATCGCCAAGCGTTACGTAGGCCGCGGCATGCTCTTCCTCGACCTAATCCAGGAAGGCAACCTCGGGCTTATACGCGCCGTGGAGAAGTTCGATTTTCGCAGGGGTTACAAGTTCTCAACTTATGCCACCTGGTGGATCAGGCAGGCCATCACCCGCGCCATCGCGGACCAGGCCCGCACCATCCGCGTGCCCGTGCACATGGTGGAAAGCATCAACAAGCTCAACCGGGTGCAGAAGAGCCTGGTGCAGGAGATGGGCCGGGAGCCCACCCCGGAGGAGATCGCAGAGCTGATGGAGCTGACCCCCGAAAAGGTAAGGGAGATCATCAAGGTCTCGCAGGAGACGGTGTCCCTCGAGACTCCCATAGGGGACGAGGGGGACTCTCACCTGGGTGACTTCATCGAGGACGCCGACGCCGTGGTGCCCGTGGAAGCCGCTGCTTTCGCCCTCATGCAGGAGCAGATAGACGACGTGCTCAATTCCCTGAACGATAGGGAGAAGGAGGTCATCCGCCTGCGCTTCGGCCTCAGCGACGGCCACCCGCGCACCCTGGAGGAGGTGGGCCGGGAATTCGGCGTCACCCGCGAGCGCATCCGCCAGATCGAGTACAAGACCCTGGCCAAGCTGCGCCACCCCACCCGCGCCGCCCTGCTCCGCGACTACCTCGAATAAACCCCAGGCATTGGGGTCAAGCCTCGCCTCGTGCCTGGGGCTTCGTTCAACTGAGCACCCAACCAGGCATTGGGGTCAAGCCTCGCCTCGTGCCTGGGCTTCGTTCAACTGAGCACCCAATCCGGATCATTGAAACCTCCCGGCTTGGCCGTATATGGTAAAAGTGGAGGTGAAGCAGATGAAGGAAGATAGCAAATCCATCATGGACAAGCTCGGCGAGGAGCTGCCGGGTGTCATGCAGGCCTTTTCGGGGCTGCACGAGGAGGTCCTGAAGGACGGGGCTCTCAGTGCGAGGATGAAGCGCCTGATCATGGTCGGCGCCTCCGTGGCGATCAGGTGCGAGCCGTGCATCCGCGTCCATGTCAACGGGGCCCTGGAGGAGGGCGCATCGCGCGAGGAGATCCTCGAGGCGGCGAGTGCCGGCATCCTCATGGCGGGAGGTCCGGCGGTCGCATATACGGCACTGTACCTGTTGGATGCGCTCGACGGCGGCGCTTGAGCGGAAACATAGGTTGCGAGGAGGGGAGGAGAGACAATGGAATGTGAGATATGCCATGGGAATATAGAGCCGGGGGAGGAGAGGGTGCATCAGGGCCGTACCGTGTGCGAGGACTGCTTCATCGAGGCCTCCATGACGATGAAGGCCTGCGACCCCTGGGCGGTACGCAGCGCGAAGGCCACCGAGAAGATGCTCGGGGGCAAGGCGGAGCTCAATCCGCTGCAGTCGCGTATCCTCGATATCCTCGAGGAGACGGGTGGGCTGGAGAAGGAGGAGCTGCTCGCCAGGCTCGGGGACGGGGTGACGCCCAGGGAACTTGAGACGCAGTTCGCCCTCCTCAGACACATGGAGAAGGCACGGGCCGAGAAGCGCGGGGACCGCGTCGTCCTTCGCACCTGGTAATCCGTCCCCCCCCAACGTCGAAGCCAGGCATTGGGGTCAAGCCCCGCCCCGTGCCTGAGGCATTGGGGTCAAGCCCCGCCACGTGCCTGAGGAAAGCCGCCATCCCCACTCGATCTCCCGGCAAAGCCGCAAGAGGTCAATAATAACTCGCCAACAAGCCCCCTTATTGACAACTTATATAACTTATATTAAATAATAGTTATGTCTAGAAAATTGAGAATACAATTCAAGGGAGCAGGTTACCACATTACCTCACGAGGTACCCTCAAACAGAACATCTTCCCAAAGGACAACGACAAGGCATATTTCCTCAGACTTCTGCGGAACGGGGCAAAGAGATACCGCATAGACGTCTTTTCTTACTGCATTATGAATAACCACTACCACCTGGCGATAAGAATCTCTACCACGAACTTACGGGAGTTCATGCATTACCTCGGATCATCGTATGCGAACTACCTGGTCCGGGCCGGATGGGTGGGCCATGTGTTCGCAGGAAGATACAAGTCGATTTGCATCAATGAGGAGGAATACTTCCTCATCGTGAACAGATATATCCACCTGAACCCCGTCGAGGCTGGTATCGTCAGCAGACCAGAGGATTACGCCTGGTCGAATTACCGTAATTGCATAAGCCGCGGCGGCGAGGATTGGCTTGAGGAAAACTGGCTGGAGGAGTATTTCGGGCCGGGGTTAGCCGCCGCCAGGAGAAGGTACAGGCAGTTCGTCGAGGAAGCGATGGGCCTGGGAGTCTTCTATCCCGAAAACGAGGTCGTTGCGCAGGCGCTGCTGGGTAGCGAGGAGTTCATCAAGCGCATCAAGACCAGCATTCATGGGAAGACCTGGAAAAATGGCGTAGTCGGCCGCAAAGAGTTGGCAAGGGTTTTATCACTTCGCGAGATCCATGATGCGGTGTGTGGGTGTCTCGGGCTTACAGGGCTGGAGCAGGGAGACTATCGAGGCGATGAAGACTATCGCCGTGCATGCTTCCTCTTTATCGATATGGCAAAGGAGTACGCAGTCGCCTCGAATGGAGACATTGCGAGGCTGCTTGGAGGGATAAGTGAAAACGCTGTTTCCCATCGCTTTGTAAGGATGAGGGAGCGTGTCTGCAGTGATAATGCGATGCAGGCCAGGCTTGACGCTGACAGGAAAAGGATTCTGGAGGTTATTTTGAGTACTAGTGAAAGCGGTGGAGGGGGACGGGTCTGAGGCACGAGGCGAGGCTTGACCCCAATGCCTGAGGCACGAGGCGAGGCTTGACCCCAATGCCTGGGGCCGTGCTCTACGGGATGAAGCCCACCACGTCGTGGCCGCCGGTCAAGCCGCGGAAGTCGAAGTACATGGGGCGCTCCACGATCACCGGTTTGCTGGACATGACCTCGGCCGAGATGGGCAGGTTCTCCCCCGCGTCCCAGTTCACATAAACGGTGTAGCGGGAATTGGCAGCGACGGTGGGCTGGTCCTTTACGATGGGGGTCCCTCCTCCCTCGGGGTAATACACTATGGTCACCTGGGCATCGGTGGCGCCGGGATTCTGTATGCACAGCCACTCCTCGAACCCGGGCCCGGTGTAGCCCTCGGCGAAGAACCACGACTCGGCCGTACGGGTAGCCCCGATGACGCAGTGGCCTCCGGTCCAGCCCGAGGCCGCGATGCCCGAGTAGTCGAAGTACATGGGTCTCTCGGCCAGGAAGGGGGAGTCGCAGGCGAGGCGCACCGAGACGTCCTGGCCCGCCCCCACCTCGTCAGGCACGTAGATGGTCGAGCGCTTGGACGCGGGCACGGGGTAGTCCACGTTCTTCACCTCACCGGTCTTCATCATGTAGGTGGCCTTGACGGTGATCCCGGAGCCGCCCGGGTTCTGCAGGGTGAGCCACTCCTCGAAGCCCGTCCGCGTGGTGCCCTCCGCGAAGTAATACAGTGTGGCCAGGGACGGGGCGCCCACGACGCAGTGGCCCCCGGTCCAGCCCGATGCCGCGATGCCGCTGTAGGAGAAGTACATGGGCCTCTCCGCCACCACCGGCAGGGATGACTCCAGCTTGAGCGAGGTGGAGTAGGTGCCTCCGCCCAGCATGTCGTTGACCAGGAAGGAGGCGCGCGAACGGGCGGGCACGGAGTGCCCCTTCACCACCTTCTCTCCCTCCTCCTGGGTCTGGAAGACGGGTGAGGTCGGCGGTTTCGCCCCCGGGGTTGAGCACGCATATCCACTCGTCGAAGCCGGGGCCGGTATAGCCCTCGGCGAAATACCAGCTGAGGGAGGTTGAGGACGCCCCCACCACGTCGTGCCCGCCGGTCCAGTGCCCGCCAGCGCTGGCGTAATCGAAGTACATGGGCCTCTCCGTGATGAAGGGGTACTCGGCCTGGCACTTCACCGAGACCTCCCTGCCCGCGCCTACCACCGCGTTCACGTCCACGGTGAGGCGGGAGAGGGCGGGCACCGCGTATGACTCCTCCTGGGTGGTGCCGTCGCGGAACATGAAAGTGACAACGACGTCCAGGGGAGCGTTCACCGGCTGCCCCAGGCACAGGTACTCCTGGAAGCCCGCCCCGGTATAGCCCTCGGCGAAATAGAAGGTGGTGGGGGCGAGCAGTTCCTTGCGGAACACCTGCTGGTCGCCGGTGGCCGGAGAGACGAGGTTGGTGGCGTACGACTGGAATGACACGAATCTGCCGTCGGGGGTCATGGCGGGGCTGCTGCTCGTAGCGTTGCCCTCGTCCCCCAGGGCGTCGGAGGAGACCAGCGCTATCTCCTTGGTCTTGAGGTCCTTGCGGAAGACCTCCCAGTCGAAGGTGCCGCCGGGGACGAGGTTGGTCGCGGAGCTGTAGAAGGCGACGAACCTGCCGTCGGCGGATATCGAGGGCGCGGGAGCGTTGCTCTCGGCCGGTTCGCCGGAGGCATTGGCCGAGCACAGCACGACGCCGCCGGTCTCGAGGTCTTTACGGAAGACCTGATTGCCGCTGGTGGCGGTGGCGCTGAGGTTGGTGGAGTCGCCCCAGAAGGCGACGAACCTGCCGTCAGGGGTGATATCGGGCATGTAGCTGTCACCGTCACCCGGCGTACCGGACTTGTTGCAGGAGGCGAGCGTCACCCCGCCGGTCTCGAGGTCCTTGCGGAAGATCTGATCGCTGCCGCTGAGGCCGGGTACGAGGTTGGTGGCATTGGACTGGAAGGCCACGTACCTGCCGTCCGCGGAGATGGACGGCGAGCCGCTCCAGGCGTCTGCCTCGACGCCCTCGGCATCGCAGGATACCAGCGCGACTTCGCCGGTCTGCAGGTCCTTGCGGAAGACGTGGTTGGTACCGGAGGTCACGCCGGGGACGAGGTTGGTCGCCCGGGAATGGAAGGCCACGAACCTGCCGTCCGCGGATATATCGGAGTTGTGGCTGTCGTCGTTTCCCTGCTCCCCGGAGGCGTTGCGGGAGGCGAGGAGCACATCCTCCGCGTCCGCCAGCGCCCGCTGCGGCGCTGGCGCCAGGACGAGGGCGGCCACCAGGGCCGGGAGTGCGAGACAGAGCACGAGCCTTTTTGATGCGGGATTTGCGAGGTATTCCGGTTAATTCCATGGCGTTCATAGTGATTATCCCCCTTGATTCGCGGACCCACGGGATCCAGCGAGACCTCGTCTTCTGTAATGATTCTGCCCGCTATCACCCGCCGAAGCAAGCGTACCGGCGCAAAGAGACCTCAATGCCCTGGCGCGAGGTGAGGCGCGACCCCAATGCCTGATTGACCCCGATGCCTGAAGGGAGGAAAATATTAACCAGGGAAGGCCGGATGCCTATAATCAAATTGGTTGAATGTCTGGCCAAGCTGGCAGGATACGCGTAACGGGAAACGATTTGGCAGGCAGGAAAGCATAAATGATGCCTAAATACGTAATAGGGGCGGCACCCCATCAGCCGTTCCATTCTCCCATTTCCTCCCAGACGATCGCCCCTGAAGCCAGGCATTGGGGTCAAGCCTCATCCTGTGCCGGGCCTGTCATCGCGAGGGAACCCCAATGCCCGCTCCCGATCACGTCATCGCGAGGTGGCATCCTCGCCGCCGAAGCGATCCAGAGGCGCAAAGCCCTCTCCATAAGTGCTGTTGGCGAAGCCGCCTCAGGCACGAGACGAGGCTTGACCCCAATGCCTGTTGACGAAGCCGCCCCAGGCACGAGGCGAGGCTTGACCCCAATGCCTGGGTTGAATGAAGGTGGTAGAAGGTGGGTGTGGAAACAATAGTGAACGCCCGCGGTTCTGATATATCAGTGCAGGCTTGCAGCCATTTCCGGACAAAGGAGAAAACGGATGAGGGAAAGTAAGCGCTCCAATGGGGCAAAAGGAAAAACGACGGCGAGGACAGGGGTTTCCCTGGCGACGGTGATACTGCTGGCGGCGTTTCTGCTGTTCACCACCTTGCCGGCCGCCCTGGCGTCGCCGGACTGGTCCGACCCCGACTGGATCTCTACGCTGTCGGAGTCGAACGAGTACGCCTTCATCGCGGTGGACTCGGCCGGCACCGCCCACGTGGTGTGGTTCGAGTGGGATGTGGGAGAGATCTGGTACAACGCCGGCACCCCGGGCGACTGGCCCGACCCGGAACTGCTCTCCACCCATTCCGACTACTGGCAGGAAGACCCCCGGCTGGCCCTGGACCCGGACGACAACGTGCACGTGGTCTGGGAGGGGTACGACGACGCGGAAGATGAATACTCCATCTGGTACTCAACCAACGCCGGCGGCACCTGGTCCGACCCCGTCGCCATCTCCACGCAATCTACATATAGCCAGTACAACGCACGCATAGCGGTAGGCCCGGACGGCAAAGTCAACGTTGTCTGGGAGGGGTATGACGCGGCTGGCAGCGAGTACTGGATCTGGTACGCCAGCAACGCCGGCGGCACCTGGTCCGACCCGGTGAACATCAGCCCCGACGACAACTACCCCTATTACCCCGAGATAGCGGTGGACTCGACGGGCGCCGCCCACACGGTCTGGCACGGGCACAACTATGAGATCGGGATCGATTGCGATATCCTCTACGCCACCAACACCGGCGGCACCTGGTCCTACCCGGAGTTCGTGAGCGGTATCCACGAGCACAGCGGCTCATACTGGCCCTCCATAGCCATAGACCCGTCGGACAATCCCCACGTGGTCTGGGAGGGGTACGACGACGAGGACGGCTACTATTACTGGATATGGTATGCGACCAGGGCCGGCGGGGCATGGTCCGACCCATACCGCCTGTCCACGCAGTCGGGATACGACCAGTATGACCCGAAGATAGCGGTGGGCCCGGACGGCAGCGCCCACGTGGTGTGGTACGGGTACGACGCGGGAGGGGACTACTACCAGGTCTACTACGCCGGCAACTCCGGCGGCGCCTGGTCCGCCCCGGTGCGCCTGTCCACGAATTTGCAGTACGACCAGTACGACCCCCAGATAAGGGTGGGCCCGGAGGGCAAGGCCCACGTGGTGTGGTACGGCTACGACGCTGACTACTACTACTACCGGGTCTACTACGCCAGCAATCCCGGCGGGGCCTGGACCGACCCGGTGCTCGTCTCCCACCAGCCCGAATGGGACAGCTACTATGCCCAGATAGCGCTGGACTTGTGCGGCAACCCCCACGTGGTGTGGGACGATTACGACTCTACGACTTATGAAGACGACATCTGGTACTCCGCCGACATCACCCAGTGCATCGTGAGGGCCGCGGTGGAGGGCGGCCACGGCATGGTCGACCCCGAGATGCAGGCGGTGCCCGTAGGCGGCACGGCCACCATCGCCCTCATCCCGGACGAGGGCTACCGCGTGGGCTCGGTGACCGACAACGGCGCGGCGGTGGAGCCCACCCCCACCGATGTCTACACCATCGAGAACGTCACGGAATACCACGAGGTGGTGGTGACCTTCGTGCCCGCCATCGCCGACTGGTACCTGGCCGAGGGCGCGACGGCGGGGGACTTCGACACCTGGGTGCTGGTGCAGAACCCCGGCCCCGACCCGGTCACGGTGGACCTCACCATGATGACGGAGAAGGGTCCCGTGAACCCGGCCGACCTGCAGGGGGTGACCGTCCCCGGGCTCTCCCGCCTCTCCTTCAGCCTGGACGCCTACGTCACCAGCTATGACGTCTCCACCCTGGTCACCGCCTCCGGCGACGTGGTGTGCGAGCGCGCCATGTACGGGGGCGGCGGCACCTGGGGCACCGACTCCCTCGGGGTGACCGCGCCCTGCCCGGTGTGGTACCTGGCCGAGGGCTCGACCGCGGGCGGCATGGAGACCTACGTGCTGGTGCAGAACCCCGGCCCCGACCCGGTGCTCGTCAGCCTCGACTTCATGACCAGCGGCGGGGGCAAGGCGGGCCCGCAGAAGTTCGCCGTCCCGGGCGACACCCGCGTGACCTTCTACCTCAACGACTACGTGAGCGAGTACGACGTCTCCACCCTGGTCACCGCGACCGGGGACGTGGTGTGCGAGCGCTCCATGTACGGGGGAGGCCGCACCTGGGCCCACTGCTCGGCGGGGGTGAACATGCCCTCAGACACCTGGTACCTGGCCGAGGGCTCCACCGACGGCGGCATGGAGACCTTCGTGCTGGTGCAGAACCCCAACCCCACGGCGGTCGAGGTCAGCCTGGACTTCATGACCCCGGCGGGGGCCGCGGCGGGACCGCGGGACTTCCTCATCGCGGGGAACGCCCGCCATACCTTCAAGGTCAACGACTACGTCACCGACTGGAGCGTCTCCACCATGGTCACCTCCAACAAGGGCCCGGTCATCTGCGAGCGCGCCATGTACGGCGGGGACAGGACCTGGGGCACCGACTCCGCGGGGGTGACCGCGCCCGCGGGCACCTGGTACCTGGCCGAGGGCTCGACGGCGGGAGGCATGGAGACCTTCGTTCTGGTGCAGAACCCCGGCCCCGACCCGGTCCTGGTTGACCTGGACTTCATGACCCCGGCGGGCGAGCAGGCGGGGCCCCACGGCTTCGCCATCCCGGGCAACGCCCGCTACACCTTCGCCATCAACGACTACCTGACCGAATGGAGCGTGTCCACCCGGGTGACCTCCACGGGCCCGGTCATCTGCGAGCGCGCCATGTACGGGAACGTTCGCACCTGGGCCCATAACTCCATAGGCTACGCGCCGTAGAGCCGGCCCGGACGGAAGAACAACGGCGGGGGAGCTGCGGCTCCCCCGCCTCTTTTATGGGGCCAGCCCCTCATTCTCCACACCGGTGGTCAACCCTCCACACCGGTGGTCAACCCTCCACACCGGTGGTCAACCTTGAACCTGTCGTGAGAAGCGAAGCGACGTGGCGATCTGCTCCACCGGCAGTCATTCCTCCACGATGGAGGCCGCCGATCCCGTTATGCGATCGAGGCTCTATCGGGTCAGGCGACGTGTAGGCCTGGCCCTATATGGAAAATGGAGGGCTGACCTCAGGCATAACTCTTCAGGCGGGGGAGAGGGCAACGTCCAGGGCTCCCTCGTCCTCGTCGACGCCCGCCAAGGCAAAGTCGCGCTCCGTGAAGGCCTCCGTGAGCCCCCAGAGCCTGCCCGCGACGACCGGGGCGCAGTAGGGGTTGACGACCCTTACTCGGTACCCTCCATCTCGATGATGCAGGCGGGCCACTCGTCCCCAGCTCCGCAGGGGGAACTTCATCAGCTCAGCGTCCATGGAGGAACCTTCCAGGAGGTGGGAATAGTAGTCGCTGGCGTAAATGCGCGATATCTCGGTTATCATGCGGTCTATCTCGGCGCCCAGCTCCTCGCGCAGGACGCGCAACACCGCCACGATGCCGTTGGTGTTGTGAAGCATGAAGCGCTTTCCGCTGATGACCTCCACGACCAGGGACCGGTCCGCGTCCCACTTGAACTGGTGAGAAATCTCGAGGGGGACTCCGCATTCCGAGCAGTAGCGGTACTGCAGATCGCCTTCCTCCTTGAAGGGTATCCCCAGCTCCACCTCCTGCTCGATGCGCGTCTCCAGTTCCGGTTCCCCCGCGACGGCGACGATATCCATGACGTCGCGAACGTCCTCGTCACGCCAGGAGGCCTCGCCCCGCTTCTTCTCCACCGCCTCGAAGACGCCCGACCAATCTCCCCGGCACATGGGATCGCTGTAGGGGTTCGTCACGCTCAGGGTCAGGCGTTCCCCCTCCTCGTACTCGGTTATCTCGGACAATCCAAGGCCCCAGTAGGCGCTGAAATGCGAGATCAGGCTATATATGTCCAGGGGGGCGGCGCCCTTGCCCTGCTCGGTGCGGTTTCTTATGAGGGAGTCGGCGTAGCGTCTCCCGTCATTACGTTTGCCCTCGATCACCAGGCGGGTGATGTCGAACCCGATGCGCTTGGAGATGGCGGGGAAGAGAGTGTTGAGCTCGTCCACGTCGTAGAGTGTTCCCCTGATATGGGGAGGGTAGGTAGCCGTTATCACCCCGTTTGGATGCCAGGCGTTGCCTCTGCCTATGCCCCTCGGCAGACCGCAAACGGTACAGATAACTCTCTTCTCGGCCATCGCGCTTCCCCCCCGTGATCGTCCAATATACTTAATTATTAATTTAACATTTGTTGCGGAAAACCTTTATCGTTTGGGACTGATCCCCTGGACAGCCTTTCAAGCCGGGATCGTGGTATCGAGTCCGGGGATGCCAAACGGCGCCCCCTTAAACTATTTAGCAATGGCAAATAAATGATGAACGGTAAGGGCTTGACCCCCATGCCCGTAAGGATTGCCAGGCACGAGGCGAGGCTTGACCCCAATGCCAGGCACGAGGCGAGGCTTGACCCCAATGCCTGGGGCACGTTAGGTTGCGAGGGTGGGGAGGGGCTGCAGGCTGCCGTCGAGGTCGTACTCGGGCTTGATGGTGAAGAGCACCCAGCCGTAGCCGTAACGGTGGGCCACGTAGCGCGGGTCGCGGTAGAGCCTGGCGATTTCCCATACCAGGGTGCGGTTGGTGAGGGGGTAGGTGTCCAGGAACTTGTTGAGCACCACGTACTCGGCCCCGTAGGTGTTGCCGTCGAACTGGAAGATGAGGTCGCGCTGGGACATGTGGGGCACGACGGGGTCCTGCGCGCACACCGAGGCGTCTGGCGGGATCATCCCGATGATGTCGTAACCCATCTGCTCCATCCTGGGGTCCAGGTGGTAGAACCACGGGTTGAAGAGGGTCTTGGCCGAGCGAGAGAAGGTGAAAGGCACGTTCACCACCAGGATGAGCACGCATATCGCGAAGACCATCTTGCGGTAGTCTATCTGGCGCCCGCGCCTGGTCAGCCAGCGGTGCAGGCGTGGCACGGCGTCCATGAGCGTGAAGATGAAGATGGGCGCGAAGACGGCGTTGTAGTGCCGCAGGATCTCCCAGTGCGGGTAGTAATTGGAGAACAGCCGCTCCAGCAGCGCCGGGACGGCCACGATGGCGAAACCTCCGATGAGCGGAAGGAAGAGGAAGGGCGCCAGTATAAACAGCAGCAGCTTGGTCTTGTGATAGGGCACGAACAGCTCCTTCACCGCGACCCAGGGGTGGGTCGCAAGGTATTTCATGGCGTCGATCCAGTCGTCCCCCAGGTGGGAGTAATACTTGAAGTAGAAGTAATCCCCTCCCGCCGCGAGGGGCGGCATGATCTGCTGGGTGACGATGTAGAACCACGCCACCGAGATGGCGCAGGTGGAGGCGCCGATGAAATATTTCCTGCGGAAGATGATCATGTACAGGCCCAGGAAGAAGACGAGGAAGGCCGTGGTCTCCTTCACCCAGAGCAGCAGGGGTATGGTGAGCATGTATCCCGCCATGTTCTCGCGGTCGATAAAGAAATACGACAGGGCGAGCACGGGCCCCAGGAACGCCTCGGTATGGAAGTCGAAGAAGATGAGCTCCATGGTCCCCCAGAAGATGAGGTAGGTGAGGGCCAGGCACAGCGCGCAGAAGCGGCTCTCGAAGTTGCGCTTCACCACGTAGAAGACGGGGAGCGCGCCCAGGGCGACGATTATCGCCTGGTAGATGAGGAGCATGCGCGCGTCCGACCAGAGCCAGTAGGCGGGGATCACCAGGAAGAAGATGGGGTGGAAGTGGTCTCCCCACAGGGAGGGCACCATGCGCACGGTGTTGAACCCGAACTCGAAGTTGGAGAGCTGCCAGACGTGCTGGTCGAAGATGCCCAGGTCCCAGCCGTGCGACTGGAAGTTCATGTGCTTGAGCAGCGAGATCATGCTGTAGAGGAGGATAAAGAAGAGCACGAGGAGATAGATACCGTAACGTCCGATCCAGGCGGAGAAGCGAGGATGCCTTTCCCGGAAGGCTATGAATCTTCCCCAAGAATAGTTCAAGAGCTTCATCAATATGCTATTCCCTCTCGCCGCGGTTATGACCTTCCGGGGGCCAAGGTTGTTCCCACAGGATTATTCCCGAGCGGCGCTCGCGGCGTCAATCCTGCCCCAGGCATCGGGGCAGGCATCGGGGTCAAGCCTCGCCCCGTGCCCCAGGCTACCTCGATGCCCCCGAGGCATTAGGGTCGCCTCGTGCCGTTCCCGGTGTCCCTTGCGAGGATCGATCCCGGGAGGGAGACCGACCCCGTGGATCAGCGGAGTCTCCTCATCGCCTCGGAACGGCTGTGGACTCCGAGCTTGCCGTAGATGTTCTTGAGGTGGAACTTGAGGGTGTTAACGGACATAAAGAGGCGCTCGCTTATCTCCCGGTTGCCCAGACCTTGCAGGAGCAGCTCCAACACCTCCGATTCCCTCGACGTAAGGCCGTATCGCGACCGCATGGCGGGCGTGGCGCTGCGCTCCGCCAGTTCCTGGAACGTCTTTCCAACGCGGGGGTCGAGTACCATCTCGCCCCTGAAAACCGCCTCGACGGCGCTGACCAGCGCCTCGGCATCTATCTCCTTGAGCAGGTAGCCTTGTACTCCCGCCCGCAAGGCCTCGAGCATGTACTCCTCCTCGTCGTAGGCGGTGAGGGCTATTAGTCGGGTAGAGCTTCCGGAGGCAAGGATGCTGCCAACCGCCTCGATGCCTCCCTTGCCCGGCATGCGCAGGTCGACCAGCGCCACGTCCGGGCTCTTCCTCTCCACCTCGCGGACCAGCTCTTCTCCGTCCCCCGCCTCGCCGACCACCTCTATGCGCGGATCCAGTTCCAGGATGCTCTTGAGGCCATGCCGCACCACGGGGTGATCGTCCGCGACCAGAACTCGTATCCTGCCCTTCTTCACGTCATCCACGCCCCTCGTGGCAGCGAAGTCTCCCCCCGGGCAGCGGCAGCACCACCGTGATCCTCGTGCCCGCTCCGGGCTTGCTCTCCACGTAAAAATCCCCACCGATGCCGCGCACCCGCTCCTGCATCCCGTAGAGTCCCAGCCCAACGCTACCCCTGGGAACGGACTGGCCCGCACCCGCTTCCTTCTCCAAGCCCTCCCCATCGTCCTCGATGCACAAGCGCACGCCCTCTTCGTCCACGCACAGGCTCACGTCCACCCTGGAGGCGTCCGCGTGTTTGACGATGTTCGCCAGGGCTTCCTGCGCGACGCGGTAGAGGCAGCTCTCCGCCTCGGGCGACAGGCGCGCGTCCTCCTCTTCCGCCAGCAGCATTACCTCCAGGCCCGCCGTTTCCTGGAGCTGCCGGGCGAGGAGCTTGAGGGCGGGCATAAGCCCCAGGTCGTCCAGGACCGCGGGCCTTAGATTGCGCAGGATGTGCCGCAACTCGGTAAGCCCACGATCGATACGCCCCTTGATCTCGGCTATCTCGACCTCGGCTTTCGCCCTCTCCCCAAGTTTGCTCTGGAGGATGTCCAACTGGTAGCGGAGGCCGAAGAGGAGCTGGATGAACTCGTCGTGGATGTCCTGTCTGATGCGGCGCCTCTCCTCCTCCTGCGCCATGAGCACCTGGTGGGCCAGCCTCTCCAACTGGGCCTCCTTCTGGAGGAGCTCTTCCTCGCGAGCCAGGATGTAGTGGCGGGCGGTCAGGGTCAAGGTGGCGTCCACGAACTTCTCCAGTATGTTAGAGCTCATGGTATAGGAGAGCATCTGGTCGGGGGTGGAGGCTGTCTTCATGAGGGTCTCCATCACGGCCTCCCTGATGCAGTTCCCCAGCGACTCCACCTCACCCAGGGATACGCCCTCCCGGGCGAAACGCTCCACCTGTTGGGCCTGGTAAGCGAGGAAGGGCTCCACGTCGCCGGACCTGAGGGCGCGTGACAAGGCCTCGATGAACGCCTGGAGCTGGCCGCCGCCCCTCAAGCGGGGCAGCATCTCGGGCGACAGGCTCCCTTCTACGCGCGCCAGGATATTGGCGAAGAGCGCGGCGGAGTTGCGGTCGATGAAGTCGGCCAGCTCGGGGACGGGGCAGGGGATGAGGTAACGGCGCATGGATTCCGTGTCCAACCGGGTACCGGCCCTTCCGGCATCACGGACGGAGGAAACGTACCCCTGGCGATGCAGGTTGTCATCGCGGGAAACGCCGGCCGGCCCGCGCGCCGCCCGCTCCCGCTCAACCCCGGAGTTCACACCCGCCTCAAGGCCTCGATCGGGATCACTCAATCCGCCTCACCCCCGCCGGTATCCGCGCCTCCGGCGCGGTCCGGAGCCTGGTTAAACGCATAAGTACGCAACTTGCCGAGATAGGTCGATTATACTACCACTCCCGCGGCGCCCCATGGCCCCACCCCGATTCCCACCCCGAAACCCGTCCCCGGGGGTGTGTCCCGGGCGGGAGGGCGGCGTATAGCATAAACCCTGGATGGTGGTAATCTCGGGAGCTCGTGGCCTTTGGTCGTGCTCAAGGACCACCCCAACGTCAGGTTGTCCAGCGAGGAGGTTGCCAGGCGGGTGGTGAACGCGGTGGAGAACAAGGGCAAGGAGGCTGTCATGATTGAGGAGGAGTTCACAACGGAACTCGTCGATCCCGGCGAGGTAAGCATGGACGAGGGCCGCCTGCAGCGGCTGAAGAAGGCGGTGGAGGAGGACACGGAGAAGGGCACCTACGACGGCGCGGTCTTCGCCGTTGCGCGCCACGGCAAGGTGGTCATGCACGAGGCTGTGGGGAAGACCGACCTGGAGAAGGGGAGGCAGGCCGCGCTCGACGACGTCTTCTTCGTCATGTCCCTCACCAAGAAACTCACCGCGGTGAGGGTGCTCATGGACGTGGAGAGGGGCAAGTTCGACCTGGACACGCCGGTGTGCGAGGTGATCCCCGAGTTCGGGTGCAAGGGCAAGCAGAACGTCACGGTGAGGCACGTCCTCACCCACACCAGCGGGCTCAACACGGAGCTGCCCTACGGCGTTCCCGTGGACCAGCTTGGCAACATAGAGACGGTGGTCTCCTTCATGAGCAACGAGAGGGTGCTGGCGCGTCCGGGCACCGTGGTCTCCTACAATCCCATCTGTGCCCATTCCATCGTGGCCACCATGGTCACGCGGCTGGACGAGGCCGGCCGCCCCTTCCGGCAGATCATGCGCGAGGACCTCTTCGAGCCGTTGGGAATGGCCGACACCGCCGTCGGCCTCCCCGACCGCCTGAGGGACAGGGTGGTGCCCGTGGTGGTGAGAGACCGCACCCCCGGCCTCTTCGAGCCGCTGCTGCTCGAGGCCTTGAACTTCCTCGCCAACGAGGAGACCGAGCTTCCCGCGGGCGGGGGCCTGTCAACGGCGATGGACATCATGCGCTTCGCCGAGATGATGCGGCGGGGCGGCGAGCTGAACGGCGCGCGCATACTCTCCGAGGAGATGGTGCGCGAGGCTACCTCCAACCAGACCGGCGACATGATCAACCGCCTGTGGGATTATGCGCGCGAGATGTACGGCTGGCCCGATTTCCCGGCGTATCTGGGGCTGACCTTCTTCCTGCGGGGCGAGGGCGAGTTCCCCACCCCCCTCGGGCTGAAGGCATCGCCGGGGAGCTTCGCCGGGCTGGGAGCGGGCTCCACCATGTTCTGGGTGGAGCCGGAGCGGGACCTCACCTACGTCTTCCTCTCCGCCGGTCTCATGGAGGAGGGACCGAGCGTAGAGAGGCACCAGCGCCTCTCGGACATGGTGATAGACGCGGTGGTGGACTAAGGAGGAGAAGGCGGATGAGCGAGACGGTCTTTGATAACCTGCGCCGCGCGATACTGGATTACGACGGAGACGCGGCCGAGGAGTGGGCGCGCAAGGCGGTGGAAGAGAAGCTGGAGCCCGCGGGAGCCATGGAGGTCCTGACGGATGCCATCAGGCAGGTGGGAGAAGGCTTCGCCCGCGAGGAACTGTGGCTTCCCGACCTGGTCGGGGCGGCGGAGGCCTTCACCCGGGCCATACCCGTTCTGGAGGAACGGCTCGCTTCCATGGGAAGGGAGCGCGACGTTCTGGGCAAGGTGGTCATCGGCACGGTGGCGGCGGACATCCACGACATCGGGAAGAACATGGTGCGCATATTCCTCACCGCCGAGGGTTTCGATGTGCACGACCTGGGGGTCAACGTAGCGGCGGAAACCTTCCTGGAAGCGGTAAAGGAGCACGAGCCGGACATACTGGCCATGTCCGCCCTTCTGACCCTCACGGCAGTACAGCAGAAGGCGGTAATCCTCGCCCTCGAAGCAGAGGGTTTGCGCGACAGGGTCAAGGTGATGGTGGGCGGCGGCGCGGTCACCGCCGAGTTCGCCAGGATGGTCGGTGCGGATGGATACGATCCCACCGCCATCGGCGCGGTGCAGGTGGCCAGGCGCCTGGTCGGGGCATGAGGCAGGGGGAAGGGAGGGTAAGACCATGACCATGAAGGGTTTTATAGTGAGGAACCCCGTTTCGGTGCTTTCTCCGGACGAACTGGAGAGGGTGCATGGCGCCATGCTTGAGGTGCTACGGGAGACGGGGGTGGTCTTCGAGCACCCCAAGGCGCTGGACGTGCTCGCGGATGCGGGATGCCGCGTGGACCGCGAGAAGATGCTCGTGAAGTTCCCCCCTTACCTGGTAGAGGACTCCCTCAGGAGATGCCCAAGCCGGGTCACCCTGAAGGCCCGAAACCCCAAGTACGACGTGGATATCGGCGGCAACAGGATGTATTTCTGTCCCTGGGTGGCCATGAACCTCTACGACGCGGATACGGGCGAGCGCAGGGCTCCCCGGGAGGAAGACGTGCTGCAGGCGGCCACCGTCCTCGATTACCTGGACGAGGTGCACGTCTACGGCTTCGGAAACTTCGCCAACGTGGACGAGAGCGTTGCCCCCGGATTGTGCGCCTATCCATGGGGCATGGCCTTCAACCTCAGGCATACCGAGAAGGCGCTCTTCGGGGCGGCTATCCTGGGGATAGAGCCCTGGATCGTCGAGATGTTCCAGGCGGCGGGAGTGAGGCCGGGGATGCTGGTGAGCGGAGCGCCCCCGCTGACCTGGCCGGGCCACCAGCTCCTGGTGGTCTTCGCCGCCGCGGAGGCCGATTTCCCCATCATGCCCTTCTGCGGGATGGCGGCGGGATCGAACTCCCCGGCCACCCTGGCCGGCACCCTCGTGCAGAACTACGCCGAGATGTCTGCGATGATCACCCTGGCGCAGTCGCTGAAGCCGGGGATGGAGGTGCTGGCGGGCGACTATTCCCAGTTGATGGGCATGAGGGAGGCCGTGGTCGTGCAGGGCGGCCCGGAGGCCGCGCTCCTCGACGCGGCCTGGTCCCAGATATGGCGCCGGCACGATATCCCCCGCACCGGCTTTAATACCAGGACCGATGCCAAGGTGATCGACTACCAGGGCGCGGCGGAGAAGACCCTGACCCTACTGCTATCCGTGCTCTCTGGTTCGAACAAGATCTACTTCCATGGCGGAGTGTACGACGAGCTGCTGGCCTCGCCTGTAGCGGCGGTCATGGACAACGACGTCGCCAAGATGGTGATGAGGATCGTGGAGGGGATCAAGGTCACGGAAGATACGCTGGCGGTGGATGTGATCGACAAGGTGGGACCGATGCCCGGCCATTTCCTGTCGGAGAAGCACACCAGGGAGTGGTGGATGAAGGAGCAATTGCTGCCCGAGGTCGCCGACCGTTCCTCGTACGAGAGATGGCTGGCGGAGGGGAAGAAGGACTTCCTGGCCAGGGCGAAAGATAGGTGCGCGGAGATAGCGAAGACGCACGAGGTGCCCCCGCTTCCCGATGACGTGGACCGGGAGTTGGAGAAAATCTACCGGTCGGCCAAGAAAACCATACAATCCTGGGGACTTTGAAACGCGCAGCGCCCGTGGCGCGATGCGGGTACGGGACGGCGCGATGCGGGTGAAAGGCGGAGTCGGGTAAGGAAGAGGCAGGGTTGAGAGCGAGCGGGGCGAGGATGGCGCAAGCCTGAGGGCGGGACGAGGATGGCGCAAGACTGAGGGCGGAGCGAGGATGGCGCAAGGTTTGAGAAGGAGGTCGGATCATGTATCCAGAATTCAAGGGATTCGTGGTGATGGTGACGGGGGCGGCATCGGGGATAGGCCTGGCGGTGGCGCGGCAGTTCATCGAGGAGGAGGCGGTGGTGATAAGCCCCGATATCGACGAGGCGGGGCTTGGGAAAGCGGCGGCGGAGCTGGGAGATAAGTTTATCCCGTACACGTGCGACATCTCCAAGGCCGACAAGGTGGCGGGACTGGCCGC
>MTKY01052128.1_pt1 | contig 32419 bp, 20 predicted proteins | sample 1042731 | NCBI WGS metagenome assembly MTKY01 (sample SAMN06212206, study PRJNA360538) | anaerobic digester metagenome | biome: Wastewater treatment plant; material: sludge; isolation source: anaerobic digester fed with sludge from wastewater treatment plant | place: Denmark: WWTP Soeholt ...
ATCAACCGCGTGGTAGCCTCAATCGAATCACGGTGGGTGCGCTCGTAAGCATGTGAGGCGTCCACACCTGGCCCGATCAGCGCGACTTTGAGGTCGGCGCCGGCGCGCAAGGCCGCTTCGCCGTCAGAACCGTAATTCGGATACGTATCCACCTTGTAAGGGATAGTGTAGTCGGTTGCCAGGCGCTCCAACTTCCGCCGCAAGCTCAAATCGTAAGGCCCACCGGAGTCTTTGGCGCAGATTCCCACACTGAACTCGTCCGAATTCTGCCCCTCGCCGACGGCAGCCATGTCCACCGCCACCAATTCCTGCACATCGGCAGGGATGCCAACCGATGCACCGTGCCCGACCTCCTCATAATTCGAGATCAGCGCGCTCACACGATAAAGCGGCGCTATGCCGGCCTGATGCAGCGCGAGCAACGCCCCATAGATGCAGGCCACGCCCGCCTTGTCATCCAGGTGCCGGGAACGGACGAAGCCATTAGTCATTTCCACGCGCGGATCAAGATAGATGAAGTCCCCCACGTTGATGCCCAGTTGCTCGGTCTTCTCCTGGCTGTCGGTGACGGCATCCAGGCGCACCTCGTAGTTCTCCTGCTTGCGCTCCAACGTGCGCACCTCAGTCCCGTGGATGTGAACAGACGCCTTGATCGGCAAGATACTACCGCGATAGCGCTGCCCTGTCGCCGTCGCTATCGTGCAACCTTCACCTTCGATAGCATGCCAATCGTACCCCCCAAGTTGGGTCAGCTCCAAGCGCCCGTTGCTCTTGATTTTCTTGACCATCGCACCTAACGTGTCAGTGTGTGCGGTCAGAGCGCGAGGTCGTGTAGCATCGCCGGGCCACGTCAACACCAGCCCGCCCTTGAGTGTGCGGCTGACACTCAAAGGCAGGTCACGCACGGCCTGTTCAACGTAAGTCATGGCTTGCTCCGTGTCACCGGTCGGACTTGGCGTGTTCAAAAGCCCGACGAGAAATTCCAGAATCGCGTCCATCGGAATAGCGGGAAGTGTCATCGTAACCTCCTCCATACTCAACGGGTTTAACGGATTCAACGGAATTCTTCCGCACAATCCCATCTGCATCGCAGTATAGTCCCATCAAGGCAGGGAGCAAATGCTAAATCGAAAAACCAAGACTACAAAAGTCTCAGCACGTCTCGTGAGGTTTTTGTAGTCTTGGTACCAATCGAGTATAATGAGGGAAATATCCTGCAAGGAAGGTCCGGTGTGCAGCAGCTAATCGACGGCGCGCGCGAACTACAAATTCGCCTAACCCCGGAGCAGTTGGAGGCTCTGGGCGCCTACCAACACGCGTTGGTAGAATGGAATCGTGAGTTCAACCTCACCGCCATCACCGACGATGTAGGCATTCAAGTGCGGCACTTTCTCGATTCGCTCTCCTGCTTCCAGGCGCTCGAAAGCGGCGAACGCTTCAGCGGCAAACAGGTGATCGACGTGGGCACCGGCGCGGGCTTCCCCGGCTTGCCACTCAAACTGCTTTGCCCGGGGATGAAGTTGACGCTGCTCGAAGCCACCGCCAAAAAAGTTGGTTTTCTGGAACACATGACCACGCATCTCAAGATGTATGACGTGACCATCAAACAGGGACGTGCGGAGGAATTGGGCCAACAACCTGCACACCGCGAGCAATACGACTGGGCCATCGCCCGCGCCGTCGCCGATATGCCTATCCTGGCGGAGTATCTGCTGCCGCTGGTCAAAGTCGGGGGGCGCGTGCTGGCGCAGAAAGGTGAAGGCGCGCCCGCAGAAGTCCAACGCGGCGAATGGGCCATCCAACAGTTGGGGGGACGCGTCCGGCGGCTCGTGCCGGTCGAATTGCGCGGTCTGGCCGAGACGCGCTACCTCGTCATCCTGGACAAAATCGCCGTCACACCGCCACAATACCCGCGCCGTTCCGGGATGCCCAACAAGCGCCCGCTGTTGCTGAAAAAATCATAACACGGAGTGTCAATGCCAATAACCATTCGCAATCACACAACCAACGATCTACCAGACCTGGCTGCGTTCATCACCCGTTACCTGGCCGCCATTCCCGACGCCAAACTGATCGCGCCAGAAGTGTATACGCATCACCCGTCGGCAGAAGAGGGGCAGAACGTCTTCACCGCGTAGGATGAAAACGGAATCCTCGTGGGTTTCACGCCGGCCTTTCCGGTCCCGGCGACCGACGCCGAAGCCGCCAGCGAACCACATCACATCTGGAGCATCGTGGTGGCCGACCCCGCCCGCGGCGACGGCGACACGATCCGTGCGGCGTTGTTCGCCCGCGTGTTGGAGCGTGCGCGCGTGCTGGCGGAACGCTTTCCTGCCCCACGGCGCGTCCGTCTGGCGTCCGATCTCATCGTCAGCCAGAAAGCGGACATCGACTTTCTGCTCGGCCAGGGATTCAGCCATTACGCGAGTATGTACGTGATGACACGCGACCTGACCGAGCCGCTGCTCGAAATATCACTTCCGCCAGGCATCACCGACGACGTTTTTGTCATTCCAGAATGGCGTGGGCGCGGTCTGGCCCGGTATCTGGTCAACGCCGGTCTCACGTACCAACGCGCCCACGGCCTCGAATGTGCCCGTCTCGAAGTTCTCGCCAACAATCCGCCCGCCGTGGCCGTCTACCAGGCCACCGGGTACGTGTCCCCGACCTGGCGCGGTACTATCCCTTGCCTGCGGGATACGAATACCGCGTGCGAGCCGACGGCTCGCCCTATATCCAGCGAGCCTCCGGCGGGATGGAGTGCAAGATCATCATCGAAGAGGGCCTGCTCACGTTCGATGAACCGTTCACGCGACCAGATGGCAAGATCGGCTACAAAACCATCGAAGTCTTTAGGAAATAGATCAATGAAAAAACTATGGATATTCACAGTCACATTGTGTTTGCTTTTGACCGCTTGTAGCGGCACGAAAGTATTGTCCGATGACGATGCGCAGGCCTTTGCCGAGAAGGTCGCACCGATAACAGAGAATCTACTCACCGCTCTCAGCGAACAGGATGAGGCTGGCTATACTCAGGACATGGAACCGGTCATGAAGGAGGCCAGCAGCGGTGATAAGTTCACCCAGACCTACGACGGAATCATCGGCAAAATCGGTCAGTACAAAACGGCGACAATGTCCACAGTCTTTGACCAAAAGGGGTATCGCATTGTCGTCTATACGGCCGAGTTTGAAAATGAAGCCGGCGTGACGGTGCGCGTTGTGTACGACATTTCCGGCGCGGAGCCCAAAGTCACAGGACTTTGGCTAGACTCTCCAAAGTTGCGCGGGAAGTAAACCGTCGATAGGACAAAGCGGTACTGAAACCGTTGGAGCGGATAAGTTTAGCTTGATGTGAACGGGATACGCGCGGCAGGATCGCCGAGCACAGCGTAGCTACGCGTGTCGTTGTTCGCTGTCCACAGCCGCACCAGTTCACCATCGTCGATATAGGTCGGATCGTATTGCAGCTCCTGGAGCACTTCGGTGAGGGTGGTGGACATATCCGCGTACTTGAGGTTGAAGCTCGGATCGGTCGCCAGGCCAACGGGGTCGCCGTTGAGCAGCTTGCGCAGCGCGATGACAAACGCCTCGATTTCGACGTTGTCGCCGGGCGAGATGAAAGAGTGCCCCCACGCCCGGTCCACATGCCCGATGACCGCCAGCGCGCCCTGGCGCAGCATCCGGTTCGGCAACGCGCTGATGAAGCTGTGAGGCGCGATCTGCATTTTGGCCGTCGCACGCGGATGCGTGAAATAGTCAAATTTGGGCGTGCTCACGCCAAAACACGCGAAGAACATCGCCACAAGCCCCAGAAGATTAGCGTCGCCCAGGTCTTCCGCGGCGAAGTAATGATCCCGAAGGATAGGCGCGCCTTGCGTCCAACGTTGGCACAGCACCGCGCCCTGCTCACGGAATTGCTGCTGCTCCGGCGCTGACGAGAAAATCATCCCGTGGCTCGCTGTGAACAGCAGCGCGGGCGTCTGGTCTCCGCCGCTGAGCAGGCGCGCCAATTCCGCTTTTTCCCCTGACGGCGCCAGGCTAAGGTCCCATTCGAACTTGAGCGGGATTTCACCTTGCAGTTTGGGCTGCTGCAGATTAGCGAACAGCGGGCGGGTCAAATAACGGTCGCTGATCAACGTGGCAGCGTCGCCGGGATTGCGGACGCTGAAGAAGGCCGCCCTGCGCGGAAGCTTCACCGCGCCGCTCTCCGCCGCAACGACGTTCTGCGCGTAGCGGGCATACGCCTCCAGATCGTCGCCAAAATCGATACGCCCCGCGCCGCGCATCACGTCGAGTTGAAACTGGAATTCGTAGGGGATTTCTTCAGGGCTGCCTACGAGCAGCACGTAGAACGGCATCTGCTCCGGACGAGCCGGTCCGCGCCTGATCTCCGGCGACTGGCGCTTGCAGAAGTCGGCCTTGCTTTCAGGCGCGCGATAGCCCGTCTCCCCTTCGAAGACGCGATACAGGTCGCCGGCCTTCTCCTGGCGACGATCCAGCAACGGCTTGAGCGCCTCCTTGATCGCCTCACGATGATTCTCATCCATTGCGGCGGGGAAGATGACGGCCCACCCTGCCTGCGACAGGTCGGTGGGATCTTGCACGGCCTCAGACACCGGGAAATCAACCGGGCGATTTTTCTTGATCTGCAATTCGTTCAAGTTCCCCGGCTCCAGTTCGCCCTTGATGACCTTCGCCAGGGCCGCGCTCGACATCGGCGGCAGGCTGTAGTCACCCGTCGTCCCATCGATGCCGTTAACGTAGATTTCTTTCAGCAGTTCAGCCGGTGGTTTCTCTTCGGTTTCGGTCACACGGCTCCTTAGAAAATAGCCTCAACGGATCGAACGGATTCAACGGAAAAATATCCGTTAAATTCCGTTGAATCCGTTGAGAAAATCCTTTTCATCCTCGTTGGTGTGGAGTTCCACATGGGAACTCCTCCAAAAGTCATTCTGCTGCAACGCTTAAGGCGGATCACAATCCGCCGTCGTCGCAGCGCCGGATTGTGATCGGGCGCAAGCATTTTTGTGATCTGTGGTGGCACAGTCGGAGACCGGCCACAGCAAAAAGAGACCCACAACAGATGATATGCTACGTCAAATTGTGACGCGGAGTGGCTTCTGCTGCCGTCGGGGCGACTTTCAGCCGCACCGCCGGGTCGCCGAGGACAACATAGCCGCGCGCGTCGTGGTTGGCCGTCCACAGTTCCGTCAGTTGGTAATCGTTGGGTTCGGTGATCGATTCGAACGCCGCCGTCAGCTCCGTCGAGAGTGCCGCGTAGCGGACATCGAAGTGGTCCATCGCCGCCCCGACGGGATAGCCGTGCAGCAAGCGATCCACCGTGCTCTCGAAGACGGCCAAATGTTCGGCGCGGCGCGGCGCGCCCAGGCCCACGCGCTGCTCCGGCCCCAGGTACGAAAGGCTCCACACGCGCTCGATGTGCCCGATGACCGCCAGCGCCCCACCCTGCGCCAGGCTCAACATCGCCTTGGGCAGCGCCGCGACGAAGGGTTGCTCGGCGATCACTTCGCCCGTATCCATATACGCCTGACGGTAATAATCGTCGATCTTCGGCGTGCCCGCACCGTAGCAGGCGAACAGGAAAGCGATGGTCCCCAGCAAATTGGCATCGCTGCGCGCCGCCAGCACGTCGGCGGAGAGATAGTAGTCGGGCAAGACCTGTTTTTCATCGGGGCCTTGCCAATCCGCGCAGACCAGCGCGCCCTGGGACGCCCGCTGTTTCGCCAGATCGTCGGGATCGAATTGCATCCCGTGGCTGGCGGTGAAGAGCAGGGCCGGCGCTGTGTCGCGGTTGAGCACGTCCAACAGTTTCGCGCGCGTCGCCTGTTCCGCGGGGATCACGGTAACGTTCCAATCGGGGAAGGTGGCCGCTTCATCGCCCGAACGCGCCACCGCTATCCGCTTTTGCAGGCGCTCGGCGACGGGCTTGACGAGGTGCTGCGCGCTGAGCCGTGTCGCTTCGTCCCCCTGATTGAAGACGGGGAAGAAGACCACATCGGGTGACAGACGGAAGTCCTCTCGCTCCGCCGCTACGACGCTGCGGGCGTAGGCGCGATAGCCCTCGATGTCGTCGAAATCGATGCGCCCGACGGCGTACTGCACGTCCAGGCCGTACTGGAATTCGAAGGGGATTTCCTCCGGGCTTCCGACGAGCAGCAGATAGTAAGGCACGCCGGTCTCCTTGGGGTTGGCGGGCTGCGAAGGCTCCGTCCCATACCGGTGCAGGAACGCGCGCGCGTCCTCACGGGGACGGTACCCCCCACCACTGGTGTAGATTTTATACAGCGGCCCGGCCTGCTGCTCCCGCAACGCCAGCAAAGGGTGCAGCGCCGCCCGAATCGCTTCGACACGCTCTGGCGACATCCGCGCAGGGAAGATGACGCCCCACCCGGCCTCATCCAACTTGAGTGGATTGGCCCAGGGGACGAGACCCCGATGACCGGTCGCTTGAACCAGGACATCTAGCCAGGCCTTCAATGCAACGAGCAAGGCTCCCCAATCCACCTGGAGTGTGCTGCCGACCTGTACAATGGGCGACAGATTACGTTCCAAAATATCGATGAGCGTTGGCCACGCCATAGCTTTCCAGAGGCGCGGCGTGGGATCAAGATCGTGAATCAGGTGAGTATGCCAATCGCTGCCGGTATCGGGCGATTCCTGCAATTTCGTCACCAGTTGTCTGATCGAATCCGTGACGATGCTGCTGCTTTCACGCAACACTCTGAGCGATTCGATCGGCAGTTCGCGGAGTTGTTGGGACAGCTTCGCCAGCCATACCGCGCACGCCGTAGGTGTGGACTCCAATATCAACGCCTGCTCCGGACTTAGGAAATCTCTGGTGATCGCCAGCCCCACGTGCTGTATCCGCCGGCGCAGGCTCTCCCGGTAATTGGCGGTTTCGTCGGTTTTCTGCGGCAGGAGCAAGTCTCGCAATTCCTGGTTTCCCAGACCCTTTCGGAGAAACGCCCTGACGATCTTTTCGACCTCTTGCAGCGTGTCCACTTCCAGCTTGTGCGCCAAGTCTTGGACGTTTCCTCCGCCGGCGGCTTCTGCGCCCAGGATCGTCGTCAACAGGTGACGCGCCAACGCCTCGATCCACACTTCACGCGTAGGGCATTGCCCTTCCAAAAACGCCAGGCTTTGCGCGGTGAGGAAGTTCACGATCTCCACGACTTTGTCGGTATTTCTCATCGCCTGTTCAAGTTGCGTGACAAGTGTTTTTTCCCGCTTCCGGTCGGCCCAGATATGATCGGCCAATTCCTGGGCCGTCTTGGGCGGCAGGCCATAGCTGCCGTCCGGTTTGAGACCATTGAAATACAGCCTGTCTACTGTCCCAGTCCTGACTTCGTTCATTCCTGTTCCCTCACACTCACGATCTGTTCTTCCGGAACCCCTTCGACGTACACTTCTGCCAACGCCCGCACGTCTTTAAAGGGGACCAGGTAGCGGCGAATGGTGCGATCCCACGAACCACTCGCCAGATATTTGCCGTCCGGGCTGAAGGAGACGCTCCACACGAGATCGGTGTGCCCGCCCAACTCGGCGATGAGGACAGGCTCGCGGTTGGGGAAATCCGTGAGCTGCCAGATGCGCACGCGTCCATCCCGCGCGCCGGTCGCCAGGTAGCCGTTCCCATCGGCGTAGTTGGGACTGAACGCCACGCTGTACACGAACACATCGTTGGGATGATGCAACGGCGTTTTGAGAACCGTCGTCAGCGTCTCGGTGCTATAGATGCGCGCTGTCCCATCCCACGTGGCCGAAGCCAGGTAGCGGCTATCTGGGCTGAACGCCAAGCCCCACATATAGTTTCCGGTGTGATCGGTGAACGTGACAACTGGCGTCACCTGTATGGAAGTCCCAGCCGCCGGAGGAACAACGCGCCACAGCACGATGCTGGCCCCGTAGGAAGAAGAGGTGTATCCGGTCGCAATCCAACGCCCATCCCGGCTGTAAGCCACGCTATAAATCCAACCAGGCAATTTCCGCCACGGAAGGGTCAATTCAGTCTCGGCGCTCCACGTGGCCGTGTTCCAGAGAATGCCCTTGTGATCATCGCCGCCGGTCACCAGATAGCGCCCATCTCCGCTGAACTCGGCGTCTTCGACGTCGGCGGTGTGCCCACTCAGCACAGCGATCGGCGTCGATGAGGTCTGATCCCACACGTAGGCGTTGTTATCCTCCGCACACGTGACGAGATATTCTCCATCGGGGCTGTAGGCGAGGTTCCAAATCGTCCCGCCGACCGGCCCCAGTTGACGCACCGTCACACCGGTCCGCACATCCCAGATGCGCACAACGCCTGCGCCGTCGCCGGAGGCCAGGTGGATGCCGTCAGGGCTGTAGGCCATCCCCCGCACGCGCGCTTTATGGCCGCTGAGCGTGGTCAAGCCCTGGCGAGCGACAAAGCCCTGGTTCCACACGCGCAGCGCGTGATCCTGCGTTCCGGCGACCAAAAAGCGGTTATCCGGGCTGAAGGCCACCGCGGTCACCACGTTCCGAGGGCCGGAGAGCAGCGTGAGCAAGGTGTTGGGATTGCGCGCCATCACGTCCCACACACGCACGGTCAAATCGCGCGAACCAGAGATGAGATAGCGCCCGTCGGCACTGAAGGCGATACTGTCCACCCCGGAAGTGTGCCCGGTGAGGGTCAGCAGCGCCTCTCCGGTACGCGGGTCCCAGATGCGGATTGTCTTGTCGGCAGAAGCGGAAGCCAGGATATTCTCAGCGGGACTGTAGGCGACGGCATTCACTGCGGCGGTATGGCCTTTCAACGTGAGCGCCAGATTCGCAGATACACTGCCGGGCGCATCAGGGGTGAGCGCCCAGATATAGACCGCGCCATCGAAGGAACCGCCCGCCAGATAATATGGCTCGTAGGTCGCGCGCGCGACGTTGCGCTGGGGACGAGGATCAAAGGCGACGCCTCGCACCCGCGCGGTCGGTTCGGTGAGCGTGAGCACGGCGGACGCCAACACCGTATCGCCGCGCGTCGCCAGTTGCCACACACGGACAATGCCATCGGCCATCCCGCCGGAATAGTCGCGCCACGCCCTGTCGTAATCGCCGCCGGTCGCCAGATAGGAGCCGTCCGCACTAAAAGCGACGGCATAGACATCGTCAGACACGCTATTAGGCGTCGGCACTTCGAGCCAGTTTAGCTCCTGCCCGCTGTTCGCGTCGAACAAACCCACGTTGCCGATTTTCGCTTTGCTGTTATCCCCTCCCGCCGCCAGGATACGCCCGTCGGGGCTGAGCGCCAATGACCAGGTGGCACCGCGTGTCTCGTAGGCGGGCGCTGCGACCAATCGCTCGCCCTGCTGCACCCACACCTGGACCTGACCCACATCATTACCAACGTAGAGAGAACGGCCGTCAGCGCTATAGACGACGCTATAGGGATTGCCGGGCAACTCCTCGATCATCTGCGCGGGGTAGAAATCCACCAACGCCTGGCGCAGCGCATTCTGCGCCCGCAAGGTGTCGATCTCGCCGAGCAATGGACGCCACAACGGCGTCGAGGCGTCGCGGTACGAGGGATCGCCGAGCAGCACGCCCTTGCGCGCCTGGAGGATGCTGTTGATCTGGTCGTTCTCCATCGAATAGGCCAGCGCATCCGCCGCTGCCTCGCGGGAACGGGCCACCATGCGACTGCGTTCCGCACTCCACGCCAGGAAGGTGATCAGCGTCAGAACGACGACGCCGAGCGCCGCCGCTATAATCTGCAAATTCCGCCGCCGCCGGAATGCTTGCTGCGCCATCCGGCTGGCCTGCACGAACTCGCGCTCGTAGGGTTCGGCGTCGAGGGGGTGCGCTTCTACCCACTGCGTGGCCTCATCCAGCGCCGCGCCGCTGAAGAGCAGGCCCGCTTCTTTCGTCGCCTGCCAGCTTTTGGCCGTGATGCGCAACGGCGTCTGGCGCTTGGCCTCCCAGCCCCGGTTGGAGCTGAGGATTGGCGCGATTAGCCGGTCGTGCGACAGCTCATACCACCGCGCACCCGCCCGCACCTCCGAACGGATGATGTAGTTGTGGCTGAGCACATCCACGGCAGCATTGGGCAATGTGCCGGTCGTTTCCGGGCCGCGCAACACCAGTCCGCGCGTTTGCATCGGCGTGATCAACTCGTTGCCGAACCAGCGCCGCACCTGCTTCTGGCTGACGCCGGTTTGTTCCTGCGCTGCATCCAACGCGCTGCGGTAGAAGTCGATCAGCGCCCGGTCGATGTGCCCGTACTCTTCGACTTCAGCCCACTGGATCATTTTGTCCTCTTGATCCGGCAGGTTCTCCCACAGACGGCTGCACACCACCTGCAATTGCACCGGCTCCACAAACGGGCCGATCGTGGTGGCCTCCGTGCTTTCGTCGTCCGGCCCACGTTGCACGCGGATGCGGCGCAGATCGTCCACCAACCGCTCGGCCACCCCCTCGTCGAAGCCGATGCCCTGCGATAGCGCGGGTTGGACAATCGCCTCCAGCGCGCCCTCCGGGCCCAGCAATTCCATGCGGAAGCGCGCGCGCAGGCGTTTGGGGAACAACGCCACGTAGGGATCGAGTTCTGCCAGATAATCCTCGCGCATCGCAAAGAGGACGCCCATACCGGGCAGCGCGTCCAGCGCGTCGCGCACCTGGATGAAAAAGCCCTCGGCATCTTGCCAGCGGTCGCGGTGCGCGGTGAACAATTCCTCGAACTGGTCGACGATGAGCAAGAACGGCGCATCGCCTTCACTGTCGGCATCAGGACGTTGGTAGAGCGCCTGCAGGAACGAGGTCAACGTGTGGCCATGCAAGCGTTCCGGCATCACATTCTCACCCGCCAGCGACATCAGCACGCTGCACACGAAGGCATTGCCCACGGCATCCTGCGAAACACCGGGCGGCGGATCGCTGCTAACGCGCGCAACGGGCAACACGCGGAAGCCTTCTTTTTCCAGCGCCGGGATCACCTGCGCGTTGAGCAGCGAGGTCTTGCCCGCGCCGGATTTTGCGTAGAAGAGGACGGTGCGCTCGGCCAGCAGCAGCGCGAGCAGGTCGCGCGCCTCGCGGTTGCGCCCGTAGAACTTGTTTTGATCCGCGCGTTCGTAAGGGCGCGGGCCGACGTAAGGATTGTTTTTCACCGGTTCGCCGCCTCCCAATATTCTCGCAGTTCCGCGATGAACTGCAAGGTCGTCCCTACATACACGTTGATTTCGTTCCCCTGGAAATAGCTGCGCATAAATTCGTACACGGCAGGCAGGTCGTCATCCAGCACGTCGTCCGGTTCGAGCTGCACGCCGACGTGTTTGAAGCGGCGGCGCTGTTGCTGCGGCGCGATCAAGCCACGCAGCAGCACGCGGAAGCCCCAATCCGTCTGCCGGTAGCCGAGAAGCATCAACGAGCTGTTCGCCAGCGCTGCCCAAATGCAGGGGTGGATACGCTTCATATCCGCCGCAATGTTGGTCGTAAACTGGAGATGCGCATCTTCAGTGAGCACTATGGAGGCGACTTCCTCTTCATTGCCAAACAGGTGGTAGACTAGCGGTCGCTCCGGCGTCGGTGTATAGTTGGGATCATCGTCGAAGATCGAGGGCAATCCATCGAGCGTCTCGTTCCAGCGGCAGATTTCGCGCACGGGCTGCTTGCCCTGTGCCTTGAGCGCCTCGGTCATGAAATTGTCCGGGTTGGTGGTCAAATAGAGGGGGAGATTGAGGCTCGCTAACGCCGCGTGAACGTCGTTGGGGCTGCCGGCGGTCAAGGTCTGCCAGCCGAGTGTTTGGACTAATTCCGTCAGGCCGTCGTAGCGGCATCCGGCGCGCAGCGGTTCCGGCACACGCTGCTCGAACATGTTTCGCATTGCTTCCAACAGCTCGAGGCGCGGAAAATCCTCACCCTGGCTCACCGCCAGATACTGCGCCAGGCCGGCCGGGTTGGTTTTGTCGGAAAAGGGATAGCCATACTCGGCGGCCCAGACGCGAGCGATGTCGGTGGGATCGGGCAGCCATTGCGCCCGCGCACGCGGCCCGATAATGGGCGTGCATTTGCCGGTCTGGATGTACTTGATTAGCCCGGTCCAGAAGATGCGCGGGTTGCGGTCGCCGAGCATTTCGCCGCGCGCGTCGGCCTCCGCGCCCCACAGTTGGCCGGATTCCAGACGGGTGAGCAAAACCGGCACGGCGACATCAGGCCGCCCAGCAGTCAAGAGTGTACTGCGCGCTTCGTTGAGGGCGCGATCCACCTGTCCGTGCTGCGCGAGCCGTCCGTAGAACGTCGCGTTGAGCTTGCGCGCCGACTCGATGCTGACGAAGTCCTGCATCGCCACGACGGCAGGGACGCCCACGGCGACGAGTTTCGGCCCCAGGCCGAGGAAAGCGCCGGCAGTCGCGCGCGTCGCGCTCTGGCACGCCGCCAGAAACACCAACTGCGGGCGCGCGTCTTGCCGGGCCAGCATCGAGACCAGCGCGTCGTCGGTGACGGGGACGGCGTGGCCCGCATCGTCTTGCATGTAGAGCACGGCCTGCTCGCGGCGGGCATTGTACGCCCCATGTCCCACGAAATGCAGCACTGTATAGCCCTCGCGCAATGCCGATTCCAGCCGCTCCAGCGTGATTGGCGGTTCGAGGTAAGTCACGTCGAGCGTGTAACCGTCGGCGGTCGTGCTGCTCGCCACCGCATCCAGTGTCGCACGCTCCTGCGCCACGTCGAGCGCCGGCAGGCCATACGCCGCTTCGAGGTCATCAGGATTGGCAATCGCCGCCAGCACGCGGATCGTGCGGCCTTCCAATGCGCCGCGCCAGGGCAGCTTCACCGGCAAGAAGCGGGAGAAGGGCGTGTCGGCGCTGGCGGAGAGGACTTTGCCCTCGTCTTGCAGCAGTTCCCACGGCAAGGCATGCAGTTCCGCCGCACCCGCGTCGATCCACAAACGGATGCGGCGCTGCGGGGCCTGTCCACGCGCCTCGATCCACGCTTCGCGCACGGCGGCATCGGCCAGGAGCAGTTCGCGCAGCGCCAGTCCGTCTGCAGCAGGATCAGCGCTGGATGTCCAACCGGCTACATCTGCCGCGAGATAGCCACGCGGGAAGACCTGGTGGCGTTCCAGGGTGATTTCGACCGGATAGCCTGCATCCTGCCGAGGGAAGATGCGCAGTTGAAGGTCTACATCTGTGTGATTCGTCATATCCCGCCTGGACTAAATTGCCGACGCTGTGTGGAGAGCTATAAAAAAGTATAGCATATCCTTGACGTAAACGCAACCGTAAATTACATTGACTCTACGCAAGAAACTGTTTCACATCTGGTATATTTACAATTCAAGGCTAAAATATAAATAACGCACAAGCTTATTATGATAAATGTGAATAAGGAGTCTTATGGACCCACAAGACTTTCAAGCTCCACTATTCCCTTGAAGCCGACGGCGTCTTGCGTGAAATCACCGAACGGTCACGCAATCGCGTCTACCAGGCCGATGCTATCATGCAAGCCATTACCGCCCCACTGCTCGGCCACGAAGAGGAAAATCTATAAACCAGCCTCGAATCCCACCAACACCACCACAGAACGAGGCATCACAGTATACTGCCCGTCTTCGACCGGCGGCGCGTCGTCCGGCGCGCGGAAGTCGTCCGGCGGGGGCAGGTTGGTGTCGATGATGCGCCGCCAGTGCAGGCCGTCGCGCGGCGCGGGCAGCGTGAAGGTCAACGGCTCCCAGTAGGCGTTGAGCATCACGTGCAGGTGCTCGTGGATGTCGGGATGGTATAGCTCGAAGGCCAGACTGTGTGAGTGATGCGCCCAGTCTGGCGCGTACAACTGCACGCCATGCCACGTAATCGACGGCGCTTTGCCCCCGGCATTTTCGATCCAGAAACGCTCCTCGCGCAACAACGCCAACTGCTGTGTAAAAGTGATGATGTTTTGCACAAAGCGCAACACCTCAGCGTGCTGTTCCAGCCCGCGCCAATCGAACCAACTGATCTCGTTATCCTGGGAATAGGCGTTGTTGTTGCCGCGTTGCGTCCGTTGCACCTCGTCGCCCATCGACAGCATCGGCGTCCCCTGCGAAAAGAACAGAATCGTGATGAAGTTCTTGATTTGCCGCAGGCGCAACGCCTGGATTGCCGGGTCGAACGACGGCCCCTCGGTGCCGCAGTTCCAACTGAAGTTGACGTTGGCCCCGTCGAGGTCGTATTCGAGATTCGCGCCGTTGTGCTTCTTATTGTAGGAGACCAGGTCATTGAGCGTGAACCCATCGTGGCAGGTTATGAAGTTGATGCTGCGGTTCGGCTCGCGGTCTTCCTGCGGGAAGAGATCGGGGCTACCCGCAATGCGCGCGGCCAATCGTTCCACCGTCCCCTCGTCGCCCTTCACGAAGCGACGCACATCGTCGCGGAACTGCCCGTTCCACTCCGCCCAGCGGTGGCCGATGAACGAACCGAGCTGGTACAGTCCCCCCGCATCCCACGCCTCGGCAATGATCTTCGTCCCCGCGAGCACCGGATCGGACTCGATCTCCCACAGAATCGGCGGATCTTCGAGCAAATGCCCGCGCTTGTCACGCGCCATCACCGAGGCCAGATCGAAGCGGAAACCGTCCACATGCATCTCGGCAACCCAGTAACGCAAACAGTCGATGATCATCCGCCGCACAATCGAGTTGTTGGCGTTGATCGTGTTGCCGGTGCCGCTGTAATCGGCGTAACGGGCCTGGTTCTCCTGGAGCAGGTAATAGGCGCGATTCTCCAGCCCGCGAAATGACAGCGTCGGCCCGGTGTGGTCGTTCTCGGCGGTGTGATTGAAGACGACGTCCAGGATCACCTCGATGTTCGCCTTGTGCAGCGCCTTCACCATATCGCGGAAGGCGTTCACCGGTCCCGCCGGATCGCAATTGTGGCAATAACCCTGATGCGGGGCGAAAAACGCGATCGGACTGTAGCCCCAGTAATTGCTCAGCCCCGTGGGCGCATCATGTGGATCGAATTGCTGCACCGGCAACAGTTCAACGGCAGTGACGCCAAGCGATTGCAGATAGGGGATTTTCTCGATCACGCCGGCATACGTGCCGCGCTTGTCCGGCGCGACGCCCGAACTGGGATGTTTGGTGAATCCGCCCACGTGCATCTCGTAGATGACGGTACTCGCGTAGGGATGACCCAGCGGCCAATCGCTCTCCCAATCATAGGTGCGCGTATCAAAGACGACGCTCTTCAGTGCGTGGGCAGCGTTGTCCCCGGGACGTTTGGCCGCTTCACAATCGTAATGCGACCCCATCGCCACCGCGCGCGTGTACGGGTCGAGCAACACCTTCGTCCCGTCGAAACGCAATCCCTCCTCCGGCGCAAACGGCCCGTGAACGCGATAGCCGTACAATTGCCCGGCCTCAATCCCGCGCACGAAAGCGTGCCAGTAGTAAAACGTGCGGTTCTTTTGAGGATCAAGGTGAATGACGTGGGAAGGCCGCGCGGCGTCCACGTCATCGAAGAGCAGCAGCTCCACCGCATCGCAGTTCTTGGAGAAGACGGAGAAATTCACCCCCCACGGGTACACCGTCGCCCCCAACGGAAAACTCTGACCTGCATGAACATCCACTGCCATCTTGTCCCTCCTTCCAGAATGGCCACAGAGAACACAGAGCACTCAGAGTTTTTTCTCTGTGACCTCTGTGTCCTCGGCGGCTAAGATTCTTACCCGCGCGTGGTGACGAGGTTGCCGGATTCGTAGCGGCGCAGCCCCAACGCGAAAACGCCGCGCGCGACAAGCAACAGCGCCGCCGTGACCAGGAACAGTCCCGCCAACCGCCCCCAATCGAACTCGGCGAGCAACAGCGCCGGAACCGAGCCAACGAACGCTGCCGGGATCAACGTATACAGCAGCACCCGCACCAGACCGGGGAAAATGTCCACCGGATACAAACCAAACGTGAGCATCGCATTTTGCAACTGCATCGCCAGGTTCTGCGATTGCCCGATCCAGAACGCCAGCGCTCCCGCGATCACACTAAACGCGACGAAGATCAAAGCCGAAAGCACACCGAGCAGCAGAAACAGCGGCAGCGTCGTCCATCGCTCCGGCGCAGCGACGAGAAAGACGACCACACCGAAGAGCGCATCCCCCCACGCGGGCAGCGACGTCCGCGAAACGAGCAGGTGCACCAATGGATCGGCGGGCAGCGCCAGATAATAGTCCAGTTCGCCGTTGGCGATGACGTGCGCCACACGCCCGCTGTTGCCACACACGATCGTCGCCAGGCCAAACCCAAAAGCGACAATGGCATATAACGTGACGACATCGCGCAACGTCCAGCCTTGCAGCGCCGGGAAATGGCTGAACAGGATAGCCCAGAAGAACAACAGCATCACGTCGTTGAGCAGCATCCCGAACACCTGCAACGCAAACGCCCCCCGATACGCCATCGCCGACATCAGGTTGTGACGCAAATAACCGCCGACCAAACGCAACGTTTTCATAGTAGCTCTCAGCCCTCAGCCCTCAGCTTTCAGCCCTTGCCCCCTGCCTTCTGCCCCCTGCATCTTGCATCTTGCCCCCTGCCCCCTGCATCTTGCCCCCTGCCCCTTGCCTCCTGCCTCCTGCCTCATCCCCCGTGGACCACTATCCGCCTCTGGGCTAGCCGCCAGACGAGCAGGACGATGACGGTGAGCACGGCGATGTAGGCGACCTGCCCTGCCGCTGCGCCGAGAGCCTCACGCCACTCGAAGGCGACGAAAACGCGCGCCGGGACGTTCGCCACGTAGCGGAAAGGCAACCACAGCGAAATTCGCCGCAACCACGCGGGAAGCATTTCCAGCGGCAGGAACAACCCGCCAATCGTGAACAACAATTTCTGGTAAATCCAGAAGATCGGCATTACCTCTTCGATCCAGAAGGCCGACAAACCGATCAACACGGCAATCAGCGCGTCGAGTAGCAGAGCAAGCATTGCCGTTACCACAAAAGCCGCGATCCCCGGCAGGCTGCCCGCGCCCAGCCCCACCCCGAGCGCCACCACCGCCGACGCTGTCAGAAAGTTCAAGCCCAAACGCGGCAGGCTATTGCCGAGCGACTGCGCCACTTGAAAGAACGGATAGCTCACAGGTCGCGTCAGCGTGTAGGCCAGGTCACCGGATTTGACCGCATCGCTGATATCCACGAACGCCCGCGAGGTCGAGAGCGTGATCGTCTCCGTCATCGCCAGATACCAGACGATCTCCACCAGCGAGTAGCCCGCCAGCTCGCCCTGCCCACTGACGCGGAACGCCGTGCTCCACAACGCCATGAACACGCCCATGAAGAGCACCATCGCAATCGAGCGCATCCACAACTCGCCGCGATAGACCCATTGCTGCCGCGCCGCGATGCGCGCCACAAACCCGTAACGCGGAACTGCCCGTAGAACGCTCACTGCTTCTCCTTTCGCTCAACGGATTTAGCGGATAAAACGGATAAAAGAGAGAGAAAAATCCGTTGATATCCGTTCAATCCGTTGAGAAATCTTGTGCGCCATGTTCTTGGTTACCTTCCACCTGGTAAATCTGCGCGATGATCTGCTCCATCGGCGGATTATCGACGTTGATGTCCACAATCGCGTAGCGGCTCAAGAGTTGCGCCATCACTGCGTCGATGGGCGCGAGCGACGTGTCCACTTCCAGCTTGACGCCGTAGCCCTTGTGCTTGAGCACCTGGACGCCGGCGGCGGTGAAACCGTCCCACGGCTCGCCAAGCTTGAGCGAGACGGTTTTGGTCTGCAGGTAGTTGTGCTTCAAGTCGTTGACGCGCCCATCGTAGATGACCTCGCCGTGGTTGATGACCATCGCCCGCTGACACAGCACCTCCACGTCCCCGGCGTCGTGCGATGTGAGGAAAATCGTCACGCCTTCGCGCTGGTTCAGTTCGAGGATCAGGTCGCGGATGCGCTGCTTGACGACCACGTCGAGGCCAATCGTCGGCTCGTCCAGGAAGAGAATGCGCGGTCGGTGCAAAAGCGACGCCGCGATTTCACAGCGCATACGCTCACCCAGGGAAAGTTTGCGCACCGGCGTGTGGAGATAGGCGTCCAGCTCGAAAAGGTCCACCAGATAGGTCCGGCGCTCCTGGTACGCCGCCTTGTCCAGCTCGTAGATGCGTGCCAGCAGATCGAACGAATCCGCCGGCGGCAGGTGATACCACAACTGCGACTTCTGCCCGAAGACCGTGCCGATTTCGTAGGCCAACTTTTGGCGCTCCTTCCAGGGCGTCTTCCCTAGCACGCGCGCCGTCCCAGTGGTGGGGTAGAGGATGCCGGTGAGCATCTTGATCGTCGTGGATTTGCCCGCCCCGTTCGGCCCGATGAAGGCCAGCCGTTCGCCGTCCTCCACCGTGAAGGTGATTCCCTTCACCGCCTGCACCTCACGCCGCTCCGGACGCACCAACGATCTCAGGCTACCCCGCAAGCCCGGCTGCTTTTCCGTGGTCACGAATGTTTTCGTCAAGTCGGTGACTTCGATCATCCCCCCACCTCCACCCGCATCTACACTCTCATTCTAGTCCAACTTGGGAGCGATGCAAAGTTTTCCGGACTACCGGCAATTGTAGAATGCGCCCCACGCAAGAAGATCGACAGCCGTTTTCAGGGAAGTCTCTATGGGGGATTCCACACCGACGAGGGCCAAAATTCTAACCACGTATCTTCACGAATTTACACCAATTTTCTTTCCTTTCGTGAAGGTTCGGCGAATGTGTAAAGATCAAGGGATTAAGTTTGTTTATATGATTATTATAATATATATAAAGTGTAAACAGAACACGGGTGCTACCTGGTTGTGTCGTAAGCGAGTTTTCCCCAGAGCGGTATAATACCCTCACGTAGTTTTGGATTTTCGATTTAGAATCTGCGGATTCGATTTATGAGTTGCAATATTTTACTATGCGAAAACTATAAGATACAACAATCGTCTTTTCGGATTTGGCGTTTGGACCTCGAATTTGGGCCCTTTTAACGTCGCTGTAAGGAGTTTTACTATGCGAAAACCAGTGCAGACGATCATCGTCCTGACAATCCTCTTTTCACTCTGGCCGGCTGTACCGGTAGCGTACAGCGCAACGCCCACGAATTCCCCCATCGTCGAACCCGACGTGCTGCGCGCATTGGACGCCGACCTGCAGACGCCGCTGCGCGTCATCGTCAAGCTGCGGTCGACGAGGACGAGCACGATTTTCCCGACAACAGGAACGGTGAACGTGGGTTCACGCGCGCTGTTGGTCGAAACGCTTCAGGAAGACCTCAGCAGCGCCCTGAAACCGGTGGAGGCGATGCTCACCGCAGCCCAGCGCCAGGGCGAAGTGCTGGCACGCCAGGACTTATGGAGCATCCACGCGACGGCGCTGACGGCCAGCCGCGATTTCGTGCGCCGGTTGATTACCTCACCGGACGTAGCAGAAATCCGCCTGGACCACTACGAGCAATACATCAGCCCCGAACAGACCCTTGGCCCGGAGAGCGCTGCCGGCACAACACCCGCCTGGGGATTGGCACAAATCCGCGCTCCCGAAGTCTGGGCCACCCTGGGCATCTCCGGTACGGGCGCAGTCGTGGCAGTCATGGATACCGGCGTGGATATGCTTCACCCGGCCTTGAACAGCAATTACCGCGGCAATCTGGGCCACGGTCTCTTCGATCACACAAGCTCCTGGTTCGATGCGGTCAATGGCGGCCTCTATCCCTACGACGATTACGGGCACGGCACGCACGTCGCGGGGACGGCAGTAGGGTCTGGCAATATCGGCGTAGCGCCGGGGGCGCAGTGGATCGGCGTCAAAGTCCTCAGCGGCGCAGGCTACGGCTACGATTCCTGGATTCACGCGGGGTTCCAATGGCTGCTGGCGCCCGGCGGCGATCCAGCTTTAGCGCCCGATGTGGTCAACAGCTCCTGGTCGTCATCAGCGAGTTCCAGCACTGTCTTTGCGGAAGACATCACGCTCTTGCAGGCGGCAGGTATCGTGCCGCTGTTCGCGGCAGGCAACAACGGCCCCGGGGCCGGCTCTGTCGGCTCACCGGCCAGCAATCCGGGCGTCTTCGCCGTCGGCGCGAGCGACCCCGACGACGAGGTGGCTTCCTTCTCCAGTCGCGGGCCGTCGCCCTGGGACGAGGTGAAACCGCATATTGTCGCACCGGGCGTCAACGTCCTTTCCTCTATTCCAGGCGGAGTCTACGCGTTCAGCAACGGCACGTCGATGGCCACACCGCACGTCACCGGATTGGTCGCGCTGCTGCGCTCTGCCGATCCTACGCTCTCCGTCGCGGAGATCACCGACTTGATCGCCCAAACCGCCATTCCCCTGGCGCTGCCCCTGCCCAACAACGACAGCGGGTGGGGCCGCATCGACGCTTTCGCCGCGGTCGCCACTGTCACGCGCGCCGGGCTGATTACAGGCAACGTCGCCGGTCCGAACCAGCAAGGGATCGCCAACGCCGCCCTCGTCGCCGCGCCGCGCAACCCAGATGGCAATCAAGCACGCACAACCACAGGCGCCACTGGAGACTATGCCCTGAGGCTGCCCCCCGCCGTCTACGATGTCACCGCCTCCGCCTTTGGCTACCAGCCCGTGACGCAGAGGAATGTCCCCGTTTTCACCAACACGCAGCAACGGATTGATTTCACGCTGCTGCCTCTGCCTACCGGGACGCTGCAAGGCCGTGTCACCGTCGCGGGGACGGACACCGCACCCACGCGCACCGTCACTATAGAAGCGGTGGGCGCGCCGGTCAGAACGATCGTCAATGCTTCCGGCGATTACAGCCTCAAACTGCCCACGGGCGTCTACACCGTCGCTGCGCGCGGGTTGGGCTACCGCGTGGCCGTCGCTGCCGTCAGCGTCGTCGCCGGCGAGACGACCACGCGCGATTTCGACCTCACCCCCGCGCCCACACTGCTGCTGGTGGACGAGGGCGCATGGTATTCCGAAAGCCAGACCGCCTACTGGAAAGCCGCCCTCGACGCGCTCGCCTACACCTACGACGAGCAGCGCATCAAATTCCCACCCGCCGAAACACCCATCAGCACGACGCTCGCGCAGTACGACATCGTCCTCTGGTCGTCACCCAAAGGCTCGCCGGGATTGGTCAACGGCGGTGTGGAACTGGATACCTATCTCAAAAACGGGGGACGGCTACTGCTCAGTGGGCAAGACGTTGCGTATTACGACGGCGGCGGGAGTTTGTACGCCTCGCAACCCTACCTGAGGGAAACTGTCGGTACGGACTACTTTGCGGATGATGCGGCAGTCCGCCAATTGACCGGTCTGGGACCATTCTCCGGCATCACAGTGACGATCGAAGGCGGCGACGGCGCTGACAACCAGTTCGCACCTGATGTCGTCACAGTCCGCGAGTATGACAAGGCTGAGTTGCTCTGGCGATACACAGATGGCAGCGGTGGGGGCGTGGGGGCGTCGGTTTGCACACCCTACCGCGCCGTATTTTTTCCCTTCGGCTACGAAAGCATCTCTAGAAACGATCATCGGGAAACAGTACTCGCACGCAGTCTTGAATGGCTGATGACATCGCCGCCGACTGTCGCGCTCGAACTCAAGCACCTGGACGACCCGCTGCACATCGACCTGCCGGGCCGGGCCGTCACCCACACCCTACGCCTGCGGCATACCGGCTACGGCGGCCTCAGCGCGCCCGTCACGCTCACGCTGGACTCCGCCGCCTGGCCGGCCTCGTTGACGCCGGCCACGGCCGTCCTCTCGGCCTGCGAATCTATCACCCTCACCGCCGTCGTCGCCATCCCTGCCGGGGCCGGGGTCAACGTCGACAACACCCTCACCGTGACGGCAGCCTCGCCGCTGTTGACGGAGACGACAGTCATCACGCTGAACGTCAAAACGCCCGCGCCGGTGCTTTTGGTGGATGACGACCGCTGGTATCCGATGGAAGAGCGCTACACCAGCGCATTGGCCGCGCGCGCCATCCCCTTCGATGTGTGGGATACCAACGAGAACCTGGGCGGTATTCCCGGCGCAAGGTCGCTCGACCTCGACGTCCTGCGACGCTATCCGGTCGTTATCTGGTTCACCGGCTACGATTGGTACGCCCCGGTTCTGCCGCAGGAAGCGAGGGCGCTGCTGGCCTATCTCGACGGCGGCGGGCGGCTGCTGCTCACGTCGCAGGACTTCCTCTACTACCACAGCGACAGCCCCCTGGCGCGACGCTTTGGCGTATGGCGCTGGGATGAAAACCTCAACCCCACCGCTGCCTTCGGCGTCCCCGACCATCCCGCCGGCGGGACGTGGGGGCCGGTTGCGCTGGACTTCCCTTTCCGGAACTGGGCCGACGCCGTCGAACCGGCGCCAGACGCTGCGCCCGTCATCCGGGGACAACTGGGGCAGCCGCTCGGCATCGCCGCCTCGGAAGCCGTCTCCAACTCGCGGACACTGTTCTACGCTTTCCCGCTGGAAACCCTGCCCTTCGATGCGCGCGCCGCGACCCTGGCGCAAGGCGCCGGCTGGCTTTCGCCCCTGGGAATGAGCCAGTGGACGGTCACGCCGCCGGCGCTCCTGCCCGGCGAGAACGTCATGTTCACCCTGACCCTCTACAACGATGCTGTCCAAACGCTATCAACGAATATTGCCCACACACTGCCGCCCGCAGTGACACTTATCCAGGACACCTTGTTGCCCGTCTGGGAGTACGATCCCACGGCACGGATCATCACCTGGAGCGGCGCGCTCCAGCCGCACACCCCGCTAACGCTCACGTGGACCGCCGCTGCGACAGGCGATCCGGGCACAGTCATCCCCCTCTCCCTCACCCTGGGACTGCCGACGTGGGGCTTTACGTTCACGCGCGACACCGCGTTGCACATCAACGGCGCAGATTTGTCGGCAAGCGCGTGGCTCTCGCCGGAATGGGCCACAGTGCGTCCCGGTGCGCCGCTGACCCTCGCCTTCGCGCTGCGGAACAGCGGACCGGGCGCGGCGACAGAAGGGAAAATGCAAGCGTGGCTCACCTCAGGCGTATCGCCAGTGACGGCGACCCTACCCCTGACGAACGGTTGGGGGCTGACGGTGTGGGAAGGCGCTCTTGGCGTCGGGGAAACGCACGCGCTTTCCGTTCCGTTCCGCGTGTGGAGCCGGGAAGGACCGGTCCGCGTGGATGCGATTCTGGAGGACGGCGCAGGTCAACGGTGGGAACAACGCTTGTGGTTGAACGTGGAACCGTGGCAGTGCTATCTGCCGGTGATCTACAAATCGCGGTAGGGCGAATTGACAATTCGCTCTACAAAAGGCTCAGTTCGAGAGTTGACGGATAACCATCACCACTTTACCCTGGACGCGCACATCGTTCGCCGGGACAAAGATCGGTTCCATGGTGGGATTGGCAGGCTGCAACCGCACGCGCGCGCCCTCATAGTAGACCTTTTTCAGCGTCGTTTCGGCATTGCTGTTCAACCAGACGGCAGCCATCTCGCCGTTCTCGACGCGGTCCTGGTGGCGTAGGATGACGGTGTCGCCATCGTGAATCAGCGCGTCGATCATCGAATTGCCCTGGACTTGCAGCGCGAAAAGCCCATTGACGTCCCGCCCAAAGAGGGCGCGGTTGATCTCGACGGTTTCAGTCCCGGTGAGGGCTTCCACCGGAATGGGTGCGCTGGCGACGATATAGCCCAGGAAGGGGATCGACAGCGTCTCGCCGCTATCGGCCCAAAAATCAGTCGGCTGATAGGGGTCAGAGACCAGGCGAATGCCGCGAGAAATGGATGATTCGCGGTCGATCATACCACGCTCTTCCAGGCCTTTGAGGTAGTAAGATACCAGAGAGGTTGAGGGAATATCCAAAGCTTCGCCGATTTCGCGCACGGTCGGCGGAAAGCCATTCGTGTTGATGTAATCGCTCAAGAAAGCGTACATTTTCGCTTGTCGCTCGGGCAGTTTGGTATTCTTCGTCTTCGTCTTCATCCTCCACCTCCACGCTCACGGGCTTTTGTTCCGTTATCCCAACTTATCCCAAACTTATTATAATCGCACATTTGTTCTATGTCAAGTCCCCAATCGAACAAAAACATGAAATCTTTGCCGATTCCACTCCATTCACGTCATTTGGCTGTCTACGCCAACGGAATTGCCACAAAACGGCAACGCAAAAAAGTAAAAAAAGGGTAACTATTCAGGTGGGACGTACTTTTACGCCTGCAATGACAGTAGGAAGCGCAAAAATTGCCGTTTTTGGTTCAGCTAAGTGCGTCCCACCTCAAGGCTGAATAGTTACAAAAAAGGGATTGCATTGTGAGTAATTTTCGTGTAAAATAGTATATGGACTCTGTGGAGTTCAGCAATGCGCGTGCATACAGCTATGCATGATTGGAACACTCCAGTTGAATTATAGGCAAGAAACCATGAAATCGATACAGTTATTTAGAAAAATTAGCATAGTGCTCTTGCTCGCCCTCACGGTAGGATTCTTCGCGCCACAAACCAGCCTCGCGCAGGACGGCGGGATAACAGAGGAATTCTTCGAAACTGGCTTGGGAACCGGCCTTTGGGTGCGGGGGGAGTTTTACGCCTACTTCCGTACCCATGGCGGGTTGGAGATCTTCGGCTATCCTCTGACTGAGGAGTTTGTGGATCAAGGACTTCGGGTGCAATACTTCCAGAAAGCACGTATGGAATGGCATCCTGAAAACCCCAACCCGTACAAGGTCCAATTGGGATTGCTGGCTGAAGAGCTGAAATACCGGCAACCTCCGGTACCCGAACCGACGCCGCGCTCGCGCCGCAAGGTTTATTTCCCTGAGACGGGGCACACCGTGTCGTACGCTTTCCTCGATTTCTTCAACAAAAACGGCGGCATCGACGTCTTCGGCTATCCCATCACAGAGATGTACTTTGAGGATGGCCAGATTGTCCAATACTTCCAACGTCTCAAGCTGCAATGGCAGCCCAACAATGCGACGAACACCGTAGCCGTCGGCAATCTGGGAGATGCTTACTTCCAGATGTATAGCTATCGTATGCTGCTACAGGAAAATCCTGGCCAAGACAGCAGACCCGAGAGTATGCCGATTACCGGATTGCAGGCAGTGGTGTCGTTACGCTACTCTGTGATGAGCACGCAGCGCAATCAGATTGTGACGGTTTTAGTGAACGACAACACCGGCAGGCCGCTAGAAAACGCCCAGGTCAGCATCAGTTTCGTCGACAAATCGACGAATACTGTCCTGCCCGGCAGCACGCAGACGCTCCCCACCGACAAGCGCGGCTTTGTCAGCGCCTCGTTGCCCGTCAATCAAGGGCGTTCCGGCACGAATATTATCGTGCGCGCTGTCGTCACCTATGGAAGTTTGACCACAACGGCCCAAAACGTTTTCCTGTTGTGGTGGTAGAGTATAAAACAAAAACAGCGCGGTGATACACCGCGCTGTTTTTTTATTTCATTCAGGATATGTTGATGCGGCCCTATTCCTCAGCACCTTCCGGCACAGGGATCAAGCCCAGACGGGCTTTGAGCCGCGCGAACCATGAGGTTTTGCGGATGACTGAAGGGGTTGCACTGGAGCGCATATTGCGCAGGCGATCCACCGTCCGACGCAGTTTCTGCATCTTCACGACATTTTCTTTATCTGCCATACACTGCCCTCCCGATCCTTTGAGGAATCAACGACAACCAAATTCTAACACCAACCCACAGTAAAGCAAATCAATATATTTATCGATAATAAACGCCCCTGGCACGTTTTTTACCGGTCGTGGTTCATATGCGAACCGACTAGTCCTCGTCTTGAAGGGTCTGCAACGCCTGCTCCGGCGAGGTGGCGAACAGATACCCCACGCCGCGCACGTTCAATATGTAGCGCGGATTCTCCGGATCGGGTTCCAGCTTGCGCCGTAGACGCCGGATATGCACCCGCACGATCGAGCGTGCACCCCAGGCATCGGTGTCGTACCCCTGCGCGCAGCGCACCAGGTCTTGCGGCGTGCAAACCTCGCCCGCCCGTCCAACCAGACATTCCAGAAGACGGAACTCCGTCGGCGTCAGTTCGACGGGCTGCCCCCGATATGTGACCAGGTGTTTACCCTTGTCAATCTGAATATCGCCGACAACGGTAGCGCCGTCATCCTTTTCCAGATCGGACAGCGCCTCTACGCCCATCAGACCATCCGTTGTGGCGACCAAAGCTTGCAGCGTATTCTGTAACTGGCTGATCAACAAACGACGATGACGCCCGGCCTTTAGCTCCGAGAGCGCACGCCGTACAGCGACCAACACCTCTTCCACAGGACTGGGCTTGAGCAAAAAATCGTAAGCCCCCTTGCGCAAAGCCTGGACCGCCGTCTCCAATGTGCCGTAACCGGTAATGAGGATGACGATGGTTTCCGCCGAAATTCTGCGGATACCGTCCAGCACCTGCAAGCCGTCCATGCCCGGCAGCCGCAGGTCGAGAATGGCCAGATCGAACATCGGCTCCTGGCGCACGATGGCGAGCGCCTGCTCGCCAGAAGCCGCTAACGTGACGTGGTAGCCTTCGAGACGCAGTACTTCACCGAGCGTGATCCGCTCAGCCGCCTCGTCGTCGACCACCAGAATGCGAATATCTTCCATCAAGCCTCCTCGTATTGCTGCGGTAAACGCACGATGAACGTCGTCCCGGTGCCTGGCGGGCTTTCCACTTCGATCATTCCCCCATGCCGCTCGATAATGCCGTAACTGATCGCCAATCCCAACCCCGTACCCGTCGATTTCGAGGTGTGAAAGGGTTCAAACATGTGCTCGCGCATCTCCGGTGCGATGCCGGGGCCGCTATCGCGGAATGCCACCACAATTTGCCGGCGCTCGGTGTGATAGGCGCTGCCCACCCACAAGGTCCCACCCTCGGGCATAGCCTCCACCGCATTGATGATGATGTTGAGGAACACCTGCGTTAGTTGGTTAGGCGCGCCGCGCACCGGCGGCAGATTGGAAGAGAGCCGCGATACGATCTCGATGCGCGCTTGTTGCAGACGCTTGCCAGCGATCGCCAGAGCATCTTCCACCGGGCGATTGACATCCAGGGGTTGCATCGCGGACGAAGGACGATAGAAATCCAACATGCGGCGCACAATCTGTACCAGGCGGGTCACTTCCTGCTGCGCCATTTCGAGGAACTGGCGGCGTTTTTCCTCCTCCAACCCTTGATGCAGGGCCAGGTGCAGGCTGTTCTGGATCGCCTGCAACGGGTTGTTGATTTCGTGCGCCAACGACGCCGCCAGGCGGCCCACCGCTGCCATCTTTTCGGCCTGGATCAGTTGATTTTGGGAACGCTCGACTTCTTCGGCAAAGGACTCCAAATCATGGAACAAGCGCGCGTTCTGGACCGCCACCGAGACGGTCGCCGCAAGGTGCTCCACCAGAGGGATCGACTCCTCGTCCAGGCCTGCCGTTTGCTTCAGCACGACCAGCGCGCCGATCCGCGTACTGCCTTTCGTCAGCGGCACACACAGAACATCCAGGGGCGTGCGAGCGAGCGCCTCATTCCAGAAACCTTCACCCACTCCGCGAAACAACATAGAACGGCTGCCGATGACCACGCCGCGCAGAATAGCATCGTCAGCGGGAACGACCCGGCCTTCAAGCCAGACTTCAGACTGCGCGCGCGCCGTCCGCACCACCCACGCCTGGGATTCCTCGTCGTTGAGCACCAGGGCCAGCGCATCCGTTTCGATCAAGCGCCCCAGGCCCTCCAATGCCGAAACGAGCACCTCGTCCAAATCCAGGCTCGAAGATACCATGCGATTGATGTCATCGAGGGCCGCCAATTCCTGGTTGCGCCGCCGGAGCATCTGCTCTGTCCGGCGGATACGCAGCACCACACCCACGCGGGCCATCAATTCCTGGGGATCGAAGGGTTTGATGATGTAATCATCGGCCCCCATCTGGAGGCCGCGCGTCTTCGACGGAATGGAATCCAGGCCGGTGATAAGGATGACGGGAGTCTGTCCCAACTGCGCGTCGGCCTTCATCCGCTCCAAAATGCGGAAGCCGTCTTCTCCGGGCATCATCACATCCAGCAACACGGCATCGACCGGCGTGCCCTTTTCCAACTCCTGGTGCAACAGCGCCAATGCCCGTTCCCCCTCGTCGGCGACCAGCGCCTCGCAGGGGATCATATCCAGCACTTCTTTGACCAGGTGGATCATTTTGGGGTCGTCATCGACCACCAGGATACGAGCTTGCGAATCGACCATTTTACCCCTACTCACCAGGGACGGCCTGTTCGATCGCCGCCAACAAGCGCGCAAACCGCGCGGCGTTAAGATTCAACGCGGCCTCACGCGGCGTGTCATCCCATCCGGCAAACACCCGGCGCGCATTCGCGTCGGCGTCCGCGAGAGGGACAAAAAAGCACCGCGCCCGGGGAAACAGATGCCGGGTATGCACCTGAACAGATTTGTTGTAATGCAGTTCCAGCAGACGCCCCGCAGTGCGATAACGTTCCAGACTGTCGTCGACCAGAAGCGCATCGCCCTCGTAATCCGTCCAATGCGCCACACCGTCGGCAAAAGCGGACATAATTTCTTCGTAGGCCGGATCTTCGGGAAACAACAGATACGTCTCGCCATCCCAGTAGACCGAAATCCAATCAGCGCGTGCATTGAAGACGCGCAAGAACCACAGCCGGTCGCTGTTGGCCGTGGAGCCAATCCACCAGACCAACAAGCCGGTCACGATGACCAGCACGACCAACACCCCTAAAAAGCCAGGTTGTTTGCGCATCGTTTTCTGCCCTCCTACAATAAATTATACCCCGCCTTAGCCAATTTGGAAAGCACACTGAGGAGGCAATGACAAAAAAACGGAGGGATGTGTGCCCTCCGCTCTTCCTTCTATCTATGCCAGCCACTAGCCAGCTTCCCTATCCACCAACCAACAAGCAACGAGGTGTCCCGAGCCATAGTCCTTGAAGACCGGCTCTTCTTGATCGCACAATCCTTTGATCGCATAGGAACAGCGCGAGTGGAAGTGGCAGCCCTGAGGTGGGTTGATCGGGCTAGGCACATCGCCTTCGAGGATAATGCGCGCACGCGATCCGGCCTTGCGGGGATCGGCAATCGGAATGGCCGACATCAACGCCCGCGTATACGGGTGCAAGGGATGCGTGAAGATTTCGTGGCGGTCGGCCAGTTCGGCCATCTTGCCGAGATACATCACGGCCACACGCGTGCTGATATGTTCCACCACGCTCAGGTTGTGCGCGACGAACATATAGGTCAACGCCAGTTGATCTTGCAAGTCCATGAGGATGTTCAACACCTGCGCCTGCACCGAAACATCCAGCGCGGACACCGGTTCGTCGGCGACGATGAACTTGGGGTTTAGCGCTAGCGCCCGCGCGATGCCGATCCGCTGGCGTTGCCCACCGGAGAACTCGTGCGGGTAACGCTTGGCGTGGAAATCTTCCAGGTTGACCATCCGCAGCAGGTGAATGACCTTCTCCCAGCGCTCTTCGGGCGATCCAATGCCATGGACGACCAATCCTTCCATGATGCTCTCGCCCACCGGCATGCGCGGATCCAGCGAGGAGTACGGGTCCTGGAAGACAATCTGCATATCCTTGCGAATGTCCTTGAGCGCATTGCCACGCAGCGCGAAAATGTCGCGGCCCTCGAAAAAAACCTGCCCACTGGTCAGCGGGGTCAGACGCAGCAGGGTGCGTCCGACCGTCGTTTTGCCGCAGCCGGACTCGCCGACAAGCCCCAATGTCTCTCCCTGTTTGATCGTGAAACTGACGCCATCGACGGCTTTGACATACGCCTGAACGCGTTGCAAGAGTCCACCGCGGATGGGAAAATACTTGACCAAATCCTGCACGACCACCAGGTCTTTCTTTCCGTTGTCATGACCGGGTCGCCCTTGTACCTCAGTCATCGGATGTCTCCTTTGGATTCTGGTAAAGCCAGCAACGCACATAATGATCCGGTGCATATTCGACCAGGTCGGGTTCGCGCTCGGTGCACACCTCCAGATTGTGCTCGAGACGCGCCAGGCAGCGCGGGGCAAACTTACAACCCGGCGGCAGATCAATCAGGTTGGGCACCGCGCCGGGAATGGTATCGAGCCGATCTTTCACGACGCCCATCACCGGGATAGAGGCCAACAGCCCATGCGTATAGGGATGCAGTGGGTTATCGAAAAGCGTTTCGACGATGGCCTGTTCGACCACGCGACCCGCGTACATCACCGACACCCGTGAGGCCATCTCCGCGACCACGCCCATATCGTGCGTGATAAGGATGATCGAAGCGCCGAGCTGGCCTTGCAGGCCGCGCATCAGGTCCAAAATTTGGGCCTGGATCGTCACGTCAAGCGCCGTCGTCGGTTCGTCAGCGATCAGCAGTTCCGGCTCACAGGCCAGCGCCATGGCGATCATCACGCGCTGCGCCATGCCGCCCGAAAGTTCGTGGGGGTACGAATGGACACGCTTCTCCGGTTCGGGGATGCCGACCGTGCGCAGCAAGTGCTCGGCTTTCTTCCAGCCTTCTTTCTTGTCCATGCCCCGGTGAATCTGCAGGACTTCCGCAATCTGGTCGCCCACACGGAACACTGGATTCAGGCACGAGGTGGGTTGTTGGAAAATCATCGACAGCCGGTCGCCACGCATTAGCCGCATATCCGCCTCGGGTAGCTTCAACAAATCCTGGCCGTTGAACAGCACCTCGCCCCCCACAACTTTTCCGGGAGTTCCCACCAACTGCATAATCGAGAACGAGGTCACGCTTTTTCCACACCCGGATTCGCCCACCAGCGCTACGATTTCACCACGCCGGACATCAAAATCCACCCCATCGACGGCCTTCACCACCCCATCATCGGTGTAAAAGTACGTTTTGAGGCCGCGCACTTCAAGTATCTTATCAATCTGTGTCGTGTTTTCCACGAGCCATTCCTCCCAAAATAGCCTCCGACTACACAGAGAAAAAACCTCTAAGTACTCGGTGCTCTCGGTGATAGGATTTCGATTAACGGCGCTGTCCCATTAAGACGGTTACAATCCTTCTAAAAAATGATGGCAGCACCTCAACGCTGCCACCACTCAACAGACGCTACGGTTATCGAGTGTCAAACATCTCGATATTCCACATTGCAGAGTCTTCAGTTGCATCCATGACAAAGTCCTTGACCTCCAGGCGGATCGCTGCCAGTGTGTAGTGCGAGAAGAGCGGCAGCACCGGCAGTTGCTCGGCGAAAATGCGCTGGGCCTCCTGATGCCCCTCGATGTAATCGGCCGTACCCGGAAGAGCGCTGAGCACGCGCTTGCAGGCCGCGTCGAAGTGGGGGTTCGTAAAGCCGGAAACATTGTCCCCGATCCAGCCGTTATTGGCGGAGGGGATGGCATTGCTCAAATAGCGTTCGCAAGACGGCTCCACGCTGCTCGCAAAAGAGGCCACGTCGAAGCGCCGACCGAGCAGCGGGCCGTCCGGCCCATTGGAGAAGTATTGCCCCACCGGGACGTTCTCCAGGTTCACCATAAATCCGCAGCCGGCCAGATTCTGCTGCCAGATTTGCATATATTGGGTGCGCAGCGCATCCGTGAAGCTCAACCACGTAAACTCAAGCCGCGTTCCGTCGGAAATATCCTTGACATCTTTGGCCTCGCGCACCCCATCGACATTGGCATCCACCCACCCCATTTCCTCAAGCAAGGCCTGGCCTTTCTTGGGATCGTAGGGATACTCGGTCAAATCCGCAGCGTAATAAGGATGTGCAGGCGGGAAATAGGAGTTGATGACGTTCGAGCGCCCATACAACACGGTGTCCACCACCATCTGGCGGTCGAGGCAATAGGCAAACGCCTGGCGCATACGCACGTCGCCGAAGAAATCCGGACGGGCGTATGCAGGCGCGGAGCCGATCCCGAAGTCGACGTGTTCCCACATCGTACTGGGGGCGCTGGCGAGCTTGAGCACGCTTTCCTGTTCGAGCTTGAGCAGCAAGGGGGTCAGGTCTGCCGACAACGCATCCGGGGTGACAATATCACATTCACCGGAGATCAATTGGGCCAGGGCGGAGTTGGGATCAGAGACGAAACGGAAAATCACGTTATCCACGTAAGGCAGTCCCTCTGCCGCGCGGTAATAGAGGGGATTTTTCTCAACGGTGATGTGATCGCCGGGCACCCACTCCTTGATCACGAACGCCCCCCACCCGATCGGCATGCGCGCAGCTTCTTCTGCTTCCAGCAGGTCTGCCGCGCCGTAGCCCTGTTGCTCCTGCCAGAGATGGCGGGGCAGAGGAGGCCAAAAATTCGTAAAGTACGTCTTGTCGATGTAGCCCGGCAGGCCGATCCATATGGCGGTCCTGTCGTCCACCGCTTCGTAAGAGGCGGTGCGGTCAATCGTGAACTTGTCCACCGGAGTAGAAGGATAAGCCGCCAGTTCGAAGGCATAGATTGAATCATCCACGGTCAAATACT